>Ga0209992_10004159_pt1 | contig 11585 bp, 9 predicted proteins | sample 2SBtaG_2_FD_182564 | JGI IMG/M metagenome (GOLD analysis project Ga0209992, IMG submission 182564) | Deep subsurface microbial communities from Kolumbo volcano to uncover new lineages of life (NeLLi) - 2SBTROV12_ACTIVE470 metaG (SPAdes)... | ecosystem: Environmental > Aquatic > Marine > Volcanic... | reverse complement strand
TAAAATTCTTATAGCCCTTTAGGGTATCTACGGGTTATCATCGCAGGCCAAACCAATTTGTATAAAATTACCCTTTTAATATTTTTAGCACCCAAATCTCATGGCTGAATCTCATTCACAACCCAATCAAATTTTCGTGGACCGTCGCCCACTTTGGATTGTGCTATTTGATCGGCTGCGTCGATACCTGTTTTTGGCTCTGTTCTTTGGAATTTTTGCGTTATTACTGATCCAGAAAGGCCCCAGTGATCTTTCTTTTGAAGGCTACAAGGTCCTTTGCCTTTTCGTGCTTTGCGTGTTGCTATGGTCTACCAATCTGATCCCATTATCTATAACCAGTCTTTTAGCCATCGCCGCAGTCCCTCTTTTAGGGGTAATGGAAGCTTCACAGGCATACTCTTATTTTGGTAATAAGGCGGTATTTTTTATTCTTGGGGTCTTTATTCTGTCCGCCTCCATGGTTTCTTGCGGACTCAGCACAAGAATATCAATCTACGTTATGAAGAATTGGAGCAGCACTCCGTCACAATTAATAACTTCTATTTATTATTTTGCTGGAATCAGTTCTTGCTTTATGTCAGAACATGCGGTGGCAGTAATTTTGTTTCCCATCATTCACGAAATTACACAGTCGCTGAACCTTAAAAGAGAAAGCTCGGTCTTTGCTAAGAGTATGTACTTCGCCATGGCTTGGGGATGCATCATAGGTGGGGCTATGACCGTTCTCGGTGGAGGAAGAGTTCCCCTGGCCGTCGAAATGCTAGAAAAGTCTACTGCCGGAACTGAGACCATCGGCATCCTGCAATACACTCAGTTGAGTTTTCCATTAGTGCTATCGATGTTTGTCGGAGGTTGGCTGGCATTGAAATTTTTATTTCCTCCTGATATTCAAGATATTGAAGCCGCAAGAAAAGCCTTACAACATAAATCTCAGATCATGGGAAAACTGACCTTTCAGGAAAAAGGCATTGCCCTTGTTATGTTGATGACACTTTTTTGCTGGTTTGTTTTTGGTGATCAATTAGGAATCGCCAATATAGCCATCATATCCATTGTCCTTTTGTTTGTCCTGAATTTAATCACCTGGAAAATGGTAGAAACCCATATTAATTGGGCCATCGTTCTGATGTATGGGGGAGCAATCTGTTTGGGTGAAGTCATGGCAGAGACAGGTGCTGCATTGTGGCTTGCTGAAAAACTGTTTTCGGGAATAGTCGATTCTCCAATTACATTTCTTTTGGTTATCGCCCTTTTGTCTACATTATTAACTACGTTCATGAGTAATTCGGCTGTCATCGCAATTCTTTTACCTACAGCTATCAGCATGAGCCCGGCCTATGAAATACATCCCGCGTTAGCAACCATGACTGTAATTTTGCCAAGCAACTTTGCTTTCATATTACCTATTGCAACTCCCGCTTCGGCACTGGCTTATTCATCAAGATTTCTGACCTTAAAAGAAATGATATGGTCAGGGTCGCTTCTAAGTTTACTCGGATTGGGTTGTTTTTTAATCCTGCTGGTTTTTTACTGGCCGATGGTCGGGTTTCAATAAAAAAACTGTGAACTCTGTTAACCCTTTACAACCTATTGACCTAAAAAAAAAGCTGGATAGCAGAGAAGATATATTTTTACTCGATGTGCGTGAACCCTGGGAATTTTCCCTCGCCGCCATTGAAGGATCAGAGAATTTCCCTCTAGGTGAAGTCGTGGATCGTCAGCAGGAATTTGTTTTTGAGGAAGAAATCGTGGTGATATGCCACCATGGCGAGCGTTCGCAGACGGCGGCACAAGAGTTGGTCGAAAGCGGATTCAAAAAAGTTTACAATTTGGTTGGCGGCATCGATGCATGGTCACAGGTGATTGATCCCACTATCCCCCGTTACGGCCCCAATGGTTAGGTCAACTTGTCGATCAACGCTTGGCGCATAGTATCAATGGGAGCCACTTTTCCAGTCCACAATTCGAACTGTTGCGCCGCCTGATTGATAAAAAGCTCACTTCCAGAGATAACGGTGCATCCTGCTGCTTTGGCCTCACGCAATAGTCTTGTCTCTAGTGGATTATAAACCGAATCAAATACAACCATTTCCTCTTTAAAGTCTCTGGCTAGAAAAGGCGTTTCATTTATATTGGGATTCATTCCGACTGGCGAACAATTGATAAGAATGTCTATGGACCGAGTGCCCGCGTCTCTGCAATGAACAAGTTTGCACCCTAACTCCTGAGCTAAGGTTTCGCCTCTTTCTTTATTACGATTATAAGTGACTGTCAACCTTGCGTCTTTTTCTTTTACTCCATAGCCTATGGCTTTTGCTGTACCGCCTGATCCAATAATCAAAACATTTTTATTTTTCAAAGAAGTGTATGTTTCAAGGGCCGCTATAGCACCCGAACAATCTGTATTATAACCTACCCATCTTCCTTCTTCCTGAACAACGGTATTGACAGCCCCAATACTTCGCGCTGTGCTGTCAACGTTATCTAATAACGGCATAATTTTTTCTTTTGCCGGCATGGTCACGCTCAGCCCTGAAAAGAAATCTTTGAACGTAATAAAAAAATTTTCTACATTTTCCACTAGAAATGATACATAAATATCATCTGAATTGATTTCACGAAAAGCACGATTATGAATCAGGTAACCCATACTTTTAGAAACTGGGTTACCAATGACCCCATAAACCTTGAAGTTTTTGCGCTTATTATTAACTCGGTAAATTTCCTTGAGAACATTTGCTGGTATTTGTCCAGGCGCGCTTTCCTGTCCGGTTTCCAGACTACCAAAAGTGAGAAACCCTCCGTACAGAGGAGAAAGCACTCGGCTAATCTCTCCCATATCTCCCATACAAAATCCTATCAATTTTTTATTTTCCTTTTTGGCACGTTCAAGAAGTTGGAGCATCTTTAGGTTGTCGCCAAGATCGCGGGCATAGGTAACAATTTTTAAAATCTCTCCAGGTAAAGCACTCATAGTGTCGTAAAGTGGGTTTAAATCATCGGGAGTATTAGAAAATTCGTGATACGAAAGAATGATACGTGAAGTCTCATAACCCTCTAAGAAAGGTTGCAAGTATTCACGTGGAGTAGAAACTTCGATGTCTACATAATTGGCCCCTGCCGCAAGAGCATCGCGTAATGCTTGTAAACGTTCTTCATCGTTGCCCTTAAACTGCCCCCCATCCAATTTACTCCGGTTAGTGACAATTACGGGTTTAGTGGCTGCTTTTAGTAGAACTTTGAGATTAAAGGAATCAATCAAATCAAGGCGCAACTCAAGAATATCAGCAACCTTTTCAGCTGCTGCAATTTGATCCAATGCTTTGGGCATGGAGGCACCGACAATGGGGATACAAATCATAAGGAATCTATATTGAAAAAAATTTATCTGGAAAGAATATTAGCAGACCCAAGGCACAATCAAAACGAAAACTGGCATATGAAATAAAAAGAAAGCAGAACTTTAGGGATAGGTTCTCCTCCATCGATTGATTCTCTCTCCCCAAGCTAAAGCTTTTTTAGTAACATTATTTTTTTTCCAGTTCCCTGCAGCAAATTTATTTGCTTCAGCCAGGGTAGGATAAATATGGATTGTGCTTAGAATTTTATTCATACCAAATCCATTTTTCATAGCGGCTACATATTCTGAAATAATATCTCCTGCGTGTAATCCAGCAATGGTTACACCAATTATTTTATCCCTTCCCGGCACTGTCAATACCTTAACGATCCCATTCGCAGCTTCATCAGTAATGGCTCGGTCCAGATCATCGATTTTATAAGTGGTGACCTCATAGGGTATACCCTTTTCTTTGGCCTCAATTTCATTTATACCCGAGCGCGCCACTTCAGGGTCAGTAAAAGTCGACCAAGGCACAGTACTGTAATCGACTTTGAATCTACAAAATGGGCTTAACATAGAGTTAACAGCGCAATACCAAGCTTGATGAGCAGCTATGTGAGTAAATTGATAGGGCCCGACAACGTCTCCACAGGCATATATATTTGGGAAATTAGTTTTCATGTATTCATCCACTTTAATCGTTTTCTGTGCAGTTAATTTTACTCCTAGCTCTTGCAATCCAAATCCCATTGTGTTGGCTGTTCTACCCAAGGCAATCAGTAATGTATCAAACTCGATTTCAACTCCGTTGCCGTTATTTTCACATTCCAGAAAATTTCTTCCGTTGCGCTTAAAAAATTTTTTTGGGGTATGCCCTACCAACACCTTAATCCCATCATCTTGAAAACTTTCTAAAACCATTTGCGATATTTCTGGATCTTCTTTGGAAACCAACCGCTCATTACGTTCGACCTGTGTCACGTTGCTGCCCAGTCGGGAAAATGCCTGGGAGAGCTCAGATCCAATGGGTCCACCCCCTAGAACAAGCAGGTTTTTGGGTTGTTCGCGAATATTCCAAATGGTATCTGAAGTCAGGTATTCAACATTTTCGATTCCTTCAATGGGGGGAATGGAAGGACGTGCTCCCGTGGCAACAACAATGTTGCGGGTGGTGAGAGTATTTCCATTAACCATGACCTCATAAGGAGAAATTATTTTTGCCTCCCCCACATAACATTCTACCCCCAGAGATGTATACCGTTCTATAGAGTCGTGCGGCTCCACGGTTCTAATAACACGTTGTACCCGCTCCATCACATCCGCAAAATCAAACTCGATATGAGCACTTTTAAAGCCTAGCTTCTGACATTTTTTTACATCGGCCATGAATTTAGCAGAACGGATAAGGGCTTTACTGGGAACACATCCGGTATTTAAACAGTCTCCTCCCATTTTATGTTTCTCTATCAATGCCACTTTCCCTTTGGTTGCAGCTCCAATGTAACTGGTAACCAATCCTGCCGACCCCGCACCGATTACCACCATGTTGTAAGCAAAAGATTTGGGTTTTTTAAATTTGCTCATAACTCTTCTTCCTTTATAAAAGCTTAAAATTTTTCTGGCTAGAAAAGGGAAAATTCCTAATAAGATAAAAGAAAAAATTATTTCTGGAGAAACAATCCCACTTAGAGATTCTAATTGTGCAAGTTGCGTCCCGGCATTTATAAAAACAATAGTCCCTGCCAACATCCCTAATTGGCTAACTCCATAAAAAGTAACCGCCTTTATGGGGGTCAAACCCATGACCAAATTAATAACGAAAAATGGAACAGCAGGGATTAAACGGAGTGTAAATAGATAAAAACCTCCATCTTTTTTAATCCCATCATTGAATGGTTTTAAATAACTTCCAAGTTTGTTTTGTACATAATCACGAAGTAGCAAACGTGACACAAGAAAGGCAAGCGTTGCCCCAATGGTGCTAGCAAAAGAAACAACAATCGTTCCAACTAGCAATCCAAATAATGCTCCACCCAATAAGGTAAGAAATGCTGCGCCGGGTAGAGAAAGTCCAGTCGACACAATATAAACTGCCATGTATAAGCTAATCGCAAACAAAGTGTTTTCTTTATAAAACTCTGAAAAATTAGCTTGCTGTTCTTTGATATACTCAAGGGATTGGTATTGACCTAAGTCAAAATAAAAAAATGCCCCCAGACAACCGGCAATAACAAAAAGAATAATAATTTGTTTTAGTTTTTTCATAACGTCATCTTATTCCCTTAATTACTATTCTGGAAGACCCCTAGCAATAATTCTACCTTGTTATAGTAGAGAATATTAGAAGGACTGTACTAACATTAAACTCTGCCCAGTCTCAGGTCGGTGCCACCAGCAATCAACTGGCTAGTGCTTCTAATAGGTTGAACCCTAAAATGACAGTCTAACCTAGGAGGAATCTGGTCTGGAGCACCAGCTTAAGGCGGAAGAGGTGGCAACAGCAACAGAGATTCTTAAGATTCCAAGTATTCATCTGCGGTCTGGCATCGCAAACCCAGAACGAGCAATCCCGGAGATACATCCTCGATTCTTCTATATAGCCCACTGTCCCTGTCCCCTAAAGGAGCAAAACCTTAAGCTTATAAGAATAAAGAGTCTTGACCCCATTCCTTTGAAATGCTATTAATTTATTTCCTAATATTATCTACAACAAGCAGCTTTGTTTTGCTTGTCGTTAGTAACTGTTTCGCTTGGAGAAAGATCCATGGAAATCAATGAAATCAGAGTAGAAATCAGAAAACATCATGTGACACCGGGGATCAATGTTTTGGACCTTATAATTGATGCCGATGGAGAGAAGATCATTAAACAAACCCAGCATAAAGATACCGATCATGCTTTCCAAAAATTTGTGAAAGACATTACCAAAGTCGGCCAGGAACTTGCTAACGCCCGTATTGAAGGCTAACTCCTAAGTCTGGGAAGCGCGCGTAATAACTCCCGCATTAAACTTCTTGCCTCGAAGGGATAAGTTTGTTAACACTCATAAGACGAGCTAAATCATCAGGCTTTTAGCTGTAGTTTCGGAATCTTTTATGCCTCGCCAGAAATTGACTTCTTTATATTACCACCGAGCATCCCAAATATTATGAATCTTTTCCGCGGGTTGATTTGCCCGGACTGGCCTTATGATGAAAAAAGGATGCTTTTTAAACAAGCATCCCATCCAAAACCTTAAGTTAGTTATATCAACTAAAAAAAGTGCCCGACCAAAGACCTACCGTGCAGGGGTTACGATTTTCATTTTTTTTAGTTTTTCCACGAGGGTGGTGCGGTTGAGGCCTAACAGGTTTGCGGCTTTGTTTTTCACCCAACCTGTTTTTTCCAATGCTTCGAGTAATAATTCTTTTTCGAACTCTTCAACCATTTTTTTAAGGTTGATACCTTCTTCTGGGATTCCCACATGAAAAGATCGTCTTAGGGATTGCTGCAAAATCTGCGCGGGATTACCTTCCTTATCTTCTTCCAGAGGTTGCCATTTTTCTTTAGGTGTATCACCAAGCACTTTTTCTGGAAGATCACGTGGGGTAATAGTTGAACCAATGCTCAACACCACCATACGTTCTATAAAATTTGCCAATTCACGGATATTTCCAGGCCAGGAATAATTCACCAAAAATTGCATCGCTTCATCACTGATGGTTTTGGGTATCGCGGTTCTATTGAACTGTTTTAAGAAATGATCCGCTAAAAGGGGGATATCTGTTTTTCTTTCACGCAGAGGGGGAAGGTTGATTGGAATAATATTGAGTCGATAAAAAAGATCTTCACGAAAGCTACCTTCTTTAACTGACTCTTCTAGGTTTCTATGGGTAGCGGTAATTACGCGTATGTCGATAGGGGTTGGTTTCGTGCTGCCAATACGATCGATTTCTCTTTCCGCCAGAACCCGTAAAAGCTTGACCTGCAAGGAAGTCGGCATATCGCCTATTTCATCAAAAAAAATAGTCCCTTGATTCGCTAATTCCATTCGGCCAATACGCGTGTTGACCGCTCCGGTGAACGAACCCTTTTCGTAACCAAATAACTCGCCTTCAAGAAGCTCGTGAGGAATGGCACCGCAGTTAACAGCAATGAAAGGTTTAGAAGCACGCGAACTATTCATATGTAAAGCCCGAGCGATAAGTTCTTTTCCCGTGCCACTCTCACCGTAAATCATGATGGTACTTTGCGAGCTGGCAGCACGTGCAACAACGTCAAAAACATCGCAGATAGGCTTACTTTCGCCGATAATACTCAAACTTTTTAATTCAAGGTTTGTCTCCATGGTCAAAAAATATTATATCCAAATAATCAAATTTGTCAAATAAAACAAATATTTATATATATTTCAGGTCTCTTCAAAAACGTCAATATTCTAGCGTAGATCAAAAATAGGGGTCAAATCAGTTTCACTTTAAAGCGTAGCAAAAATTGACGCTCCATATAAACGAAAGTGGAACATTGGAAATTCAAGCTTTGAAAGTTGGCTCAACCTAGCAAGACCATTATTTAGACAACAAATGTTAATTTTTCTTTTTAAAAGTCTCATAATCAACATTACGTATTTTTTCAAGTTCGGATTCCCAACCAGATAAATTATCAAGAACAACTTCTAGGAGCTGAAAAATAATAGGCTGGCTTCATTATTCTTATTTCGACCAACCTAATAGGTAATTTCACTGTGATTATTTCCGAAAAATGCTCTAGCAAACAGGATTGTTTGCGCATAATTAATTTTCTCTTCTTCATGGCATTTTTCACAAAATTTATTTACTGTTATAAAAGATAATCCTAAAATTATAAATCAAGTCAAATTTCGCAAAGGTTTATTAGGGTTATCCAATACATTATTATAGGATGAACGTTTACATAGTAATCGTATCACTTTTTCTTGTTTTTCTAGGGACGTAAGGTCTAGGTTTTATGAATATCTGAACTTTTCTTTATTCTAAGGTCAAGCCTGTACACTTCCAACGTAGCAATCAATTATATTTATGGTCTTAACAAAAAACAAAATTCAGATCGAAAAATGCATTGTCAGTTTCAGCCACAACAAATATGACTCCCGAAAGTTGGCTGATACTCTCAGTATTGCAAAAGCCAAAAGTGAAATAGCAGCGGGCAGAAATGGTGTCAGCCATCTCATCCTGCGTTCTAAAGATGATGAAATCGATCGTTTGAAATTTTTATTTTTAATTCATGGCATTCCAATGATGTGTTATGCCTTAGGGAATTTATTATGTTCAAGTCTTAAGGAAATTGTTGTTGTAGGATCAACTGAAGTTCACCATGTGTTAGAACTTTTTTTGAACACAGTTGACACTCGTGGGAAAACAATACAATTTGTAGGAGAAGATGACCAAAACCTCAACCTTCTTCACACCTTGAGTTTAGGCAGAAATAAGCTTTCAATTGAAGATAACGAACTGATTTTATTTCAGCCCGGTGATCTACCTTTTCTATATGACCTTGAAAAAGTTTTGAGTTTTAAGGGTAACAAGAGCCACAACATTATTCTTTGGCTGAATTCACGTCAAAATATGTTCCCCGAGTTTAATGAAAAAACAAGCAGTGAATTTGTTAAAAGAAATTATCATTACCGGATTCTCAATGACCATAGAGGTGATTTGCATGAATTAAAGGAACCCAATTTATACCCGATCAACTTTGAGAGGATGGATCCTGTAATTATTGATTACTTACACTCCTCAAGAAAAGATGGTCAAATTATTCATGCCGGAATAAAAATGGCTTTGAAAAATCCCGTTCGCTTTTTCAAAGCGTTGCCGTATTTAGTTGACCATGCTTTTACATTTCAATCCCATGTGCGAAAAATTTTTCCAGAGGATAGATATCAATTTGGAATGTCGAGAAGAAATTTCCATAAAAGTATTTCAAATCTCCTTAATATACCAATAACTACTAACTTGCATGACGATCCATCTTTTGTTTCAGATGTGGATGCTCTGGAAGATTGGGAAGATTTTGAATCCTTGACTAATTTCGCAAGTAATCAAGATAAGGAAGGAGGACTAGAAAAAATCCATCCTTTTGGAAAAGAATTGATGAGATTTCGAGAAAAAGGCATGCCTGTCTTAAGAAAGAAAATCCCCATGTACCGAAAGTTTCCCTCCTACCTGAACCATATTTACAAGACTTTGGAAATGGATTACGAACCTTTTGATTCGGGTGGCAATTATGTTTCTCCTAACGCAAATTTACCTGAAGTAGAGCAGGCCTATCGCTGGTATAAGCAAAAGTGCACACTACTGCATTCTACACCGGATGAAGTAACTTAGCCCTTCTCTGGGTTTATGAATAGTTTAAAAACTGCGCTATAATATTCAAATGAGGTCAATTTCATAATAGGATATTTTTCAGGTTTTAACTTTGCGCCAAAGAAAAATAGATTGGGCCAAAAATAATCCACTAAATAGAACTCAGCTATCCAGGTTTATTTTGCTTTCTGTGGGTATCCATATTTCATTCTTCATCGCCCATATGTTGACGCCTGTTCAAGAGAAAACAGTTAAAGGCCCTCCTCCAATTCAGGTGAAATATTTTGAAACAAAAAACCCGATGGATTCAAAGGTGAAACAAAATGTTGATACCCCAAAACCTCCCGTAAAACCAGAAAAACCAAAAAGGGATGACCTTCTTGCAAAATTTGATCGCAGGTCTCATTCAAACCAAAAAATAACCTCTAAAAAAATTTATAGAAGAAAAAAAACTGCCGTTCCCAAACCTAAAAGAGCGATCGATAAAACCAGGTCAAGTAGAACTCAAACCACAAATCTCGCGCCTGAAGTATATTTTCAGAAAAAACCCTACATAAAACCTAGAAAAGAACCGTTGCCTGAGTCAGATGTAGGAACCTTCAAATCTATAACTTCTGATAAGACTCAAAAACCGAAACCCTCAGCTATGAAAAAGAAAGGTGCATTTAATACGCTGGCTCTGTTAGATGGATTAGATACAGAACAATTTGCTTCTATGGATACAGATTTGTTGGAGGATTTCGATGATAATGAACCTTTATCCCTGGATACAAAGGAGGTGAAATATGCTTCCTATTTTGCTCGTATTAAACATCAAATTGAACGAGTCTGGGTTTATCCTTTGACTGCGGCACAAAAAGGCATCAGCGGTGATCTCTCGTTAACGTTCCGTATTTCTAAAGATGGGAATTTAATGGGAGTGCATTTAGTTGAGCAGTCTGGGCATGAGATTCTTGATGTTGCGGCGCTCAAAGCGGTTAAAGAAGCCGCTCCATTCTATCCGTTTCCTAAAAATATCCAACGTGATAAATTAACTATTCTCGCAAATTTTGTTTATACACCTCTTTTGGCACCGACAAATCGCTGATTCAGTATTTTTAGACCTCAGTCATCTATGGAATCTATTGAGCAAAAATAGCTAAAACATGAATAAGGGATATTCAAACACTTTGATAGCATTCCAAAAATATACTGCAATATTATATTTACCTGACACACATTATATCCAGTCAACTCAGAATGAATTTTCATCAGAAAAAAAGTTTCTTACCTCGTCTATTTGGTTGGCCACAGGACAAACAGGAAGCGAGGCGATGAATTTTTTTCCATAACCCCGGCTGCTAATCCTCGAATCAAGTAAGGAGACAACACCTTTATCGGTTTTTTTTCTGATCAATCTTCCGAATCCCTGTTTTAACTGAATGATGGCTCGTGGAATTTGATAATGTGAAAAGGGGTCAATATTTTGGCTCTTAAGCTCTTCTATTCGAGCTTCTGTTAAGGGTTCTTTAGGGACATCGAATGGTAGTTTGGTGATTATAACACTTTGCAATGCTTCCCCCGGTATATCCACACCCTGCCAGAAAGAATTGGTACCAAATATTACCGAAGGTTTTTCTTTAAACTTATCTATCATCAAAGTTGTTGGCAAGTCTCCTTGTCGAATTAATGGAAATGGAAGGCTTAAATCATCAAGTTTTCCATAAATTTGATTGAGCAATGCGTAACTGGTGAACAAAATAAAAGTTTTCCCACCCGATGCCATAATAAGTTCCTTGCATCGGTCTGAAAGTTCTTCCACATAGGGCCCAGTTTCACTTCCCGGTTCAGGAAGGTCACGAGGGACATACAATAATGTCTGACTGGGGTAGTCAAATGGGGCATCAAGAAGTAACTCTTCAGTAGGGTGATATCCCAAACGC
>Ga0209992_10004153_pt1 | contig 11590 bp, 13 predicted proteins | sample 2SBtaG_2_FD_182564 | JGI IMG/M metagenome (GOLD analysis project Ga0209992, IMG submission 182564) | Deep subsurface microbial communities from Kolumbo volcano to uncover new lineages of life (NeLLi) - 2SBTROV12_ACTIVE470 metaG (SPAdes)... | ecosystem: Environmental > Aquatic > Marine >... | reverse complement strand
AGGTTGCACATGATTTAGCAATTAAATCACTTAAATTTAATTACTTGCCCGATAAAATTTTTGAGGTGGAAGATGAAAATATGTTGAATATCAAAGTATTTGGAAAAAATTTTTCTAATCCTATCGGTTTAGCAGCAGGATTTGATAAAAGTGCTGAGGTTTATAATTCATTATTAAAATTAGGGTTTGGGTTTGTTGAAGTTGGAACAGTAACACCTCTAAAGCAATTTGGGAATCCAAAACCAAGAATATTTAGACTCGTTGATGATGGTGCGTTAATCAATAGACTTGGATTTAACAATGATGGAATAGAAATAATTAAAAAAAGAATTAATTCTGAAATAAAACAAGGTGTATTGGGCATAAATATTGGGCCAAACAAAGATACTAAAGATCAAATGAATGATTTTTGTTTAGGTTTAAAAGAATTCTTTAATATTGCTGATTATATTACTATTAATATTTCATCACCAAATACCGATGGTTTAAGAGATTTTCATGACCAAGAAAAATTAAATAATCTTCTTGTTGCTTTAAATAAAATAAAAAAAAATAATAAATCTGATATACCTCTTTTGTTAAAAATTTCTCCTGACATCAAGGATGATTATATTTATCAAATAGTAGAAACAGCAATACAAAATAATATTTCTGCAATTATACTTACTAATACTACTAACGCTAATAGAGACAATCTATTAAGTTCAGCCAAAACTGAAAAAGGAGGGTTATCAGGTGAACCAATTCAGCAAATATCTACTAATATGATTAAAAAATTTTATAAATACTTAAATGGAAAGATTCCAATTATTGGTGTCGGTGGAATTAATTCTGGAAAATCAGCTTATGAAAAAATTACTGCCGGAGCTTCTTTGTTACAGCTTTATACTGGTTTTGTTTATAGAGGTCCATTTGTAGCAAAAGAAATTAAAAAAGAATTGATTGAGATTTTAAAAAAAGAAGGAAAAAAAAATATAAAAGACGCCGTTGGTATAAATGCGTAATTAACCTAAATTACTTAATATTGGAAAATATTCTAATATAAAAAATCCTAAAATTTGTAATTTACCCGTCAAAATAGCCACCCCAGTTAATAGCAAAACTATTCCACCAATTTTTGTAAATATTAATATATGCTTTTTAAAACTTTGAGAAAAATATAAAAATTTATCAATTAAAATACCTGATATTATAAAAGGTATAGCCAAACCAAGAGAATAAAAAGAAAGAAGCAATACACTTTTTGAAACATCCTGTTCTATTGCGGCTAAAGTTAAGATTGATCCAAGAATTGGACCTATACATGGAGTCCAGCCAAAACCAAAAGCAGCACCAACTAATAATGGAAATGCTAAATTATCGCTATATTCGTTGGTAAAAAATCTTAGATCTCTATTAAGAATTTTAAATTCTATAATTCCTAAAAATTGTATTGAAAATAATATTATAATTAGTCCTGCTATGACTCTAAAAGTTTCAGAATTAGTTAAAAAAAATTTTCCAAGTAAAGATGCCGTTGATCCTAAAATTATAAAAACTAATGAAAAACCAAAAGTAAAAAAAATTGTTTTAATAATTATTAAATTACTGCTCTTACCCTCATCTTTCTTTGATATGCCTCCAGATATGTACGAGATGTAACCAGGTATTATTGGCAAAACGCATGGAGATAAGAAACTTATTAATCCTGCTAAAAATGCTATAGAAAATGTTATATTCATTAAAGATCTTTCAATATAGCTAATACCCGATGATAAAGTTGTCAATATTTTAATATATTAACTTGATTCCATTTTATGCTACCTCTATATACAGTCTAGGAAAAATAATATGTCAAAAAAATGCGAACTAACGGGAAAGTCACCTTTAAAAGGTCATAAAGTCAGTCATGCGAATAATAAAGTAAAAAGAAAATTTTTTCCAAATTTAAAAAAGGTTACTTTTAAAAGCGATATTTTAAAAAGAAATGTGAAATTAAGCGTAAGTAACGCTGCCTTAAGAACAGTAGATTATAAAGGTGGATTAGATTATTATTTAAAAAGTGCAAGAGCATTTAAATTATCAATAAAAGCGAAAAAGTTAAAAAAACAAATAGTTGCAAAAATTTAAACATCAATGACTAAAATAAAAAAAAATTTTTTTTTTATTTTAGCGTTAGCAATGGCAATAGTAGTTGCTGTATCTAATTATCTTGTTCAATTTCCAATTAACTATTTTAATCTTCAAAATTTATTAACTTATGGTGCGTTTACGTATCCAATAGCATTTTTAATTACAGATTTATCAAACCGATCATATGGGAAAAATAGTGCAAAAAAAATTGTTTATTTAGGTTTTATATTTGGAATATTTTTAACTTTATTTTTTTCAACTAATTATTCAGATTTAATATCTGTTCGAATTGCCATTGGATCAGGGACAGCATTTCTAGTTGCCCAACTAATAGATGTAAACATTTTTGATAAACTTAGAAACAAAGTTTGGTTCGCAGCACCATTATTCTCATCTTTAATTGGATCTACAATTGATACTTTTTTATTTTTTTCAATTTCGTTTTATGGAACTGGAATTAATTGGATTAACTTATCACTTGGAGATTTATTAGTTAAAATATTTGTTTCATCAATCATGTTAATTCCTTTTAGAATTTTTATTCTAAAATTTCATCAAAATCGCGAAAAGAAAATTATTGTATAGTTTTACTATTATTCTCTGAGAAAAGATTAGTTAGTTGATTAATCATTACGTCGCCAAGTTCCTGAACATCTGCTATTTTAATTGCTTTACCATAATACCTTGTCACGTCGTGGCCAATTCCAATTGCTAAAATTTCAATATTTGAATTATTTTCAATCCATTTAACAGTTTGTTTTAAATGTTTCTCTAAATAATCACCAGAGTTTACTGATAAAGTAGAATCATCAACTGGTGCGCCATCTGAAATAATCATCAGTATTTTTCTTTCTTCTTTTCTTGCGGCAATTCTTTTAAAAGCCCAAAGAAGAGCTTCACCATCGATGTTTTCTTTTAAAAGTCCTTCTTTAAGCATAAGCCCAATATTTTTTTTCGCTTGCCTCCAAGGTTTATCAGCGGATTTGTAGATTATATGTCTTAAGTCATTTAGTCTTCCTGGGTTTTTTGGTTTATTATTTAAATTCCAATGTTCTCTACTCTTTCCTCCTTTCCAATTTTTAGTTGTGAATCCTAAAATTTCTACTTTAACCGAACATCTTTCTAAGGTTCTTGATAAAATATCTGCACAAATAGCTGCAACTGAAATTGGTCTTCCTCTCATTGAGCCTGAGTTATCAATAAGAAGAGTAACTATAGTATCTTTAAACTCAGTTTCTTTTTCTTTTTTATAAGAGAGTGAATGAAATGGATCAATTATAACTCTTGATAGTTTTGAAGCGTCAAGCATACCTTCTTCTAAATCAAATTCCCAAGATCTATTTTGTTTAGCTAAAAGTTGTCTTTGAAGTTTATTGGCAAGCTTAGCAATAATACTTTGTAAGCTTGTAAGTTGTTGGTCTAGATTTTTTCTAAGTCTAACAATCTCTTCATCATTTTCTAAATCTTCAGCATATGTAATTTCATCAAATTTATTGGTATATGCTTTATATTTTTCTTTTAATAATACTTTTTGATTGCTAGTAGCTAATCTTTTATCTCCGACTATTTCCTTTTGCTCAGAGCTTTTCGTTTCTTCTGAAGATTCCATGTTACTTTCAGTTACGCTTAAATCAGAATCACTTTCTTGACCATCTTTTTGTTGAGCTAAACTATCTTCTTCTCTATCATTTTCAGCCTGTGAAGAATCTTCATTTTTTGTCTCTTGTTTTTCTTCCTTTTCTTTAGAATTTTCATCTTCAAAATCAAGGCCACTTATTAAATTAGACACTAATTGATTAAATTTACTTTGATTTTCAATATTATTATCTAATTCTCTTAATTTTTTTTTTAATTTTTTATCAAATAGATCTTTCCAATGACTTAGTACTTTTTTGGTAGTCTGATTTTGTTTAATTTTAAAAAAGTGACTTCTTAAATATAATTCAAAAGCATCAGTTATTGGCACATCGGTTTCAGTCTTAATTTCTTCAGTTTTTTTATTTTTAAATTTATTTTCGTAACATTGCGTTATATTATTTTTTACACCTTTTAAATTATTTGATCCTATTTTTTCATATCTTATTTTTTCAGCTATTGCGTACAGAGCTTTACCCATTGGACTTACAGGTTCATTTTTAGAATAAATTTTTTTGTCATTATATTTTATTTTTAAAGCTTCCGAGTCAGCGTAAGCTCTTAGATCGGTAAAGTCTTGCAATTTTTTAAGTTCAGCAATCTCTGGGAGGCTTAAAGAATTTTCATTTGCAGGTGAGCTATTATCAAATTTAATGTCTAGTTCAAAATTTCCAGAAATAGCTTTAACTGTAGATGATACGGCAGATTTAAATTTTTCCTTTAAAAGTTCTCTTTCATCCATTTTTAAAATTATATTTTAATATTAATTGTAGATTCTGGTAAATCTTCCCCAAAACATCTTTGGTAGTATTCTGCAATAATATTTTTTTCCAATTCATCACATTTATTTAAAAAAGTTACTCTGAAAGCATATCCTGTGTCTTTAAAAATATCTGTATTTTCGGCCCAGTGGATCACAGTTCTAGGACTCATTACTGTAGAAATATCGCCATTTACAAAACCTTTCCTAGTTAAATCAGCAACTTTAATCATATTGGATAAAATTTCTTTACCTTCTTTATTATTAAAGCTTTTTGATTTAGCTAAAACAATTTCTAACTCTTTATCAAATTTAAGATAGTTTAATGTTGTTATAATGCTCCACCTATCTAATTGCCCTTGGTTTATTTGTTGGGTTCCTTGGTAAAGACCGGTGGTATCTCCTAAACCTATTGTATTTGCTGTTGCAAATAGTCTAAATAATGGATGTTGTTTTAAAACTTTATTTTGATCTAGCAAAGTAAAACTACCTTGTTTTTCGAGAACTTTTTGAATTACAAACATTACATCTGGTCTACCAGCATCATATTCATCAAATACCAATGCTATTGGATTCTGAAGTGACCAAGGAATAATACCTTCTTTAAATTCGGTGATTTGTTTATTATCTTTTACAACTATTGCATCTTTACCGATTAAATCTATACGGCTTATATGACTATCTAGATTAACTCTAATGCATGGCCAATTTAGTCTTGCAGCAACTTGTTCGATGTGCGTAGATTTTCCAGTTCCATGATAGCCTTGGACTAAAACGCGTTTGTTATATGCAAATCCAGAAATGATTGCTAAAGTTGTATCTCTATCAAATTTATAAGTGCTATCAATTTCAGGAACATACTCATTTTTTTTTGAAAATCCATCAACTTTCATATCTGTCTCAATTCCAAAAATTTGATTTACTGAAATTTTTAAATCGGGAACTAGTTCATTTAAATTTGCCATTTTTACTTTCTCGCCATTAACAATTTTAAGTGGCTGTATGCTAAAGTTACTTTTTTTAATTTATCTTCAAATTCTTTATTACCTGAGTTTCTATCAGGGTGTAATTTTTTTACAAGAGTTTTGAATTTTTTTTGTATATTTGCCCAATCTGTATTTGTTTCTAGGCCCATAATTTTAAAGGCATCCTTATCTTTTTGGCTTAGCTTTTTATCTTTTAGGTTATTAAATATATTTTTTTTACTAAAAATATTAAAATTATCACTAAGTGCATTATTCCATAATATATTAAAAAAATTATCACTTGAGGAGAATTTTTGAGTTGGCCGATGCCACGTAAGATCTGATTTTAAAAAATTTTCAATTTCATTCTGTGACATGCCTTCAAAATAGTTCCAATTTTTATTAAACAATTTAATATGCTCCTGACATAACCATTTATAGTTTCTTATATTATCTCTCTCAACAGGCGCTTTGAACTCACCGCTTTCTTCGCAATTTTCCCATTCACAAATATTTTGCATTGTTTAAAACTATTATATGTTCTAGGATTTTAAAAGTGAAAATATGAATTTTTTTGACAGTATTAAAAAAAAAATAAATGAAAAAATTAATCCAGAAAATATAATATTAATTGATAACTCTCATTTGCATAAAAAACATAAATATTTTGATGTAAATAAATTTCATCTTAAACTGATTATTAAATCCAAAAAACTTAAAAATATGCAGAAAATTCAAGCGCATAAAGAAATTTATATAATATTAAAAGATGAAATGAAAAATAGAATACATGCTTTAGAGATAGAGATAGAGTAAATTTAATTATAAAATGATTCTAAAAATTTCTGCATTTTTTGAACAGTTATAGAAAAAGATTTTGGTTTATTCGCTTTACCTATTTTATTAAGTAAAATTAAATTAATTTTTTTATCAACATTTTTTTTATCCTTCTTCATAAAATGAACTATTTTTTTAACTTCATTTTTTTTAAAAATTTTAGAAATATGCATTGGTAATCTCAAATTTGTAAAATGCTTTTCTATTATATTTAGGTCTTTAAAAGATAATAATTTATTTTTATTTGATAATTTACATGCCATTATCATTCCCAAAAGAACTGCTTCTCCGTGTTTTAATTTATTAGAAAAATTTTTTGCACTTTCAAATCCATGTGCGAAAGTATGACCAAAGTTGAGTATCATTCTTAAATTTTTTTCTTTTTCATCTTTTTTAACAACATCACTTTTTATTTTACAACTTTTGATAATTGCTTTTTTTAAACAAACATCATTACTTCTATTAATTATTTTATATCCATTTTTAACAAGCCATAAAAAGAATTGTTTATCTAATATTAAAGAATGTTTTAATATTTCACCATATCCGGATATCATTTCTCTTTTGGGTAAGCTTTTTAATATTGATACATCACTTAATATAAAATCCGGTTGATAAAAAGTTCCTATCAAATTTTTTCCTAAGTTGGCATTGATTCCTGTTTTCCCCCCAATAGAAGCATCTACTTGCGCTAATAAAGTTGTGGGGATATTAATAAATTTTAATCCACGTTTTGTAAGATTAGAAATAAAAGCTGATAAATCACCAATTATTCCACCCCCTAAAGCAACTACGCAATCTGATCGATTAAAATTTTCCTGTAATAACTGCTCAATAATTTTATTTGCTACTAATATATTTTTAGTATTCTCATTTGCATTTAATTTAAAAATTTTTATTTTATATTTTTTTAATGATTTAACTAATTTTTTTAATATTTTCGTAGGTACTTTATTATCACAAATAATACATACTTTTTTTACATCAGGTAAATTTTTATTAATTAATACACCGGTGCTATTTAATATATTGTTTCCAAAATAAATAGAATAGGATTTACTTTTAGTTTTAACAATCAGCTTATTTCTTTTCATAAAAACTTATAATTTTTTTAGCAATATTTTCTTTATTTAGACCGTCACATTTAATTCTATAATTAGCCTGCTTGTAAATAATTTTTCTAGCCGAATATAATTTTTTAATAATTTCTTGATTATTTTTTTTATTTAGTAAAGGTCTTTTTTTATTCCAATATACTCTTTTGTTTAATATTTTTAAACTAACGTCAAGCCATACGGATATAGAATTTTTTAATACAAAATTTCTTATATTTTTATTCACAAATGCACCGCCCCCTAAGGCTATAACACAATTCTCATTTTCAAGTGAACTTAATACCTCTTTTTCCTCCACTTCCCTAAAAAATTTTTCACCTTTTTTTCTAAAAATTTCAGAAATTTTCATTGATAGTTTTTTTTCAATATTTGTATCAGTGTCTATAAAGTTTAAATTCTGCTTTTTAGCCACAATTTTACCTAGAGTAGATTTACCAACACCCATCATTCCTAATAAAATAAGGTTTTTTTTCACACTTGCCTGAAATTTTAAATTTGATTTTTCACAATTATGTCTTATTTTTCGAGTTTAAATATAAATTAACAATTATGCAACTCGGATTAAAACCTAGATCTAATAAAAAACTAGTAATTAAAATTACATTAATTATTTTATTTATATTTTTAGGAATATTTATGCTTGATAAAATTGATTTTCCAGCTCCCAAAAAACTTATCAAACAACAAATTAGCAATGATAAGCTTATCACACTTAAATAAAGTATCAATTTCCATAATTTATTTTTTGGTTTTAACCTTGAGCTACTCTATAGCAGAAGATGAAGTCATCGATATATGGGAAAAGCAAGAATCCCAAACTGAAAAAAATGATGACATAAACCAAGAAGAGATAACAATTGAGAACCCCTCACTGTCGGATGATATTAACAAAATAACAATTAAAATTAATGAAGACGAAATTACAGATAACGAACAATCAGTAATAGGCATATTTGATCCTGAAGAAAATAATTTTAATCTAAATATGTGGGTTAATTCAGATGGAGAAGAAATTAAAAAGATTTTAAAAAGAATTAACAAATTGAAACTTTCTAGGACCTCCGAGGATTTGCTTTTCCGTGTTCTATTTACAAATTCATATTCTCCAAAAAATAATTTAAGCACAGAAGAATTCACGAAAATTAAAATAAATTGGCTAATAGATAAAAAAAGAATTAGCGATTTAGAAATTTTATTAAAAAATAATCCTGAAGTTGGAGAAAACTCAAAAGCTATTAAATTTTTAATTAATGAGTATTTGTCTTCAGCAGATATCAAATCAGCTTGTAACAAAATAAATTTTATTGATCCAAAAGTCGAAAATAATTATTTAGAAAAATTTACGATTTATTGCCTTATTAACAATGATAGAAAAGAAGAGGCACAATTAGTTTTAGATTTGTTAAAAGAAAATGGAATGAAAGATAAATTCTTTGAAGATAAAATTAATTATTTATTAGGAATTACAGAAAAAACATCGCAAAAAATTCTAGACGATAATCTTTTAAATTTTTATTTTTCCTACATTACAAATGATAGTTTTGACTATCAACCATCTGATAAAACAAATAAATATATATGGAGATATTTATCTTCTGCTAATTTAATAGAAATTAATAATTTTGAAAATGAAGATATAATTTATACTTATGAACAAGCAGCTAATAAAAACTCTTTTGATAAAGATGAAATTTTTAAAATTTACTTAAAAATGGATTTTACTTTTAATCAATTAGTAAATGCTGAAGAAAATTATAAAAATTTACCAAACTATAAAGCTAGAGCCTTAATTTACCAAAGTATTTTATTAAGTGATAGCGATGAAAAAAAAATCAACCTAGCAATTCTACTTAAAAAATTATTTATAAAAGATAAAATTTTAGGTATTTATGTTGGCGAGTTATCAAATATTCTTAAATCTATAAATCTCAATAATATTTCAGAAGATTATGCTGAAATAGTAAAGGAAAATTTAGAAAATGATCTAGTTAAGAAAGTTAAATTTGATAATGAAATACTTCACAGATCTAAAGTAATAAAGCATTTTTTGGAAAATAATAACAAAATAAGTAAAACTGAAAAAGATTTTAAGGCAGTCTATAAAAAAATTAAAAGAAATAAAAAATATTTTATTTCTATAAAAGATATAGTTGTACTTGAATCGCTCGAATCTGATGGAATTGAATTACCTAATGATTTAGATTATACCGAACTATCTTCGCAGTTAACTGTTCCAAATAATCTTCAAGAATTAGCAACTAAAAATCAGTTAGGATTAGTTATGCTTAAAATTGTTGAAATAATCGGTGAAGATAATATCAGCGACTTAGATCCTGAAACTATATATTTTTTAAACCGAATATTAAATGATCTTAATTTAAAAAAAATTAGAAATAACATTTTAAGTGAAGCGTTACCAATTAGAGTTTAACTGATTACAGCAATATAAATTCCATTTACTTTGTCACAATTTACTTATAATTTAGTAATATCTATGGCTATAAGAGAAATTTTAACAGAACCTAATGAAATTTTAAGACAAAAATCTTTACCTGTGGATGTGGTTGATAGAGAAATCCAAACTCTCATGGATGATATGTTAGAGACTATGTACGCTGCGCCTGGGATTGGTTTAGCAGCTATCCAGGTAGGTATTCCAAAAAGGGTAATAGTTCTTGATCTTGCCACAAAAGATCAGCCCAAAAATCCAATGTTTTTCATTAATCCTATAATAATTAAAAAATCTGAAAATAATTCAACATATGAAGAAGGATGCCTATCAGTACCTGGTCAATTTGCAGAAATTGATAGACCAGATAGATGTGATATAAAATATTTAGATTATAACGGCCAATCAAAAAAAATTGAAGCTGAAGGTATGCTAGCAACTTGTATTCAACATGAAATGGATCATTTAGAGGGCATATTATTTATTGATTATTTATCTAAATTAAAAAAATCAATGATAATAAAAAAACTTACAAAACAAAAAAAAGTTGTAGAAAGAATTGTAGTTTAAATTCAATATTAAATTAATGTCACTTAATCTAGTTTTTATGGGAACTCCCAACTTTTCTGTTCCTGCCCTTGAATCTCTAATTAAAAATAATTGTAATATTCTTAAAGTATATACTCAACCCCCAAAGAAATCTAAAAGAGGTCAGAAAATTAATCCATCACCTGTAGAAGAATTTTGTAAAGAAAATAAAATTAAATTTACCAATCCTCAAAATTTAAATACTGATGAAGAATTAAAAATTTTTAAAGAATTATTTCCAGATATAGTTATTGTGGTTGCTTATGGACAAATAATATCAAAAAGATTTTTGGAAATACCAAAATTAGGATTTTTGAATATTCATGCCTCATTACTTCCTAAGTGGAGAGGTGCCGCACCAATTCAAAGAGCGATAATGAATAGAGATGAAAAAATAGGTGTAAGTATTATGAAGATAAAGGAACAGCTAGATAGTGGACCTGTTTTAATTTCTCAGGAATTAAAATTAGAACAAAATACAACTCATGGTGAAGCAGAAAATATTTTATCTAAATTAGGTGCAGATTTACTAATTAAAAGTTTAAATATAATAAAAAAAGGGAATCCAAAATTTGTAGAGCAGATTGATTCTAAGGCCACATATGCAAAAAAGATTGAAAAGAATGAAACCAAAATAAATTGGAATTTAGATGCAGTTAAAGTTTTATCACACATACACAGCCTTAGTCCAAAACCAGGAGCTTGGTTTGAGTTTAAAAAAGAAAGATTCAAAATTTTGAAAGCACAAATATCTAAATTAAATGGAAAAGTAGGTACCGTCCTAGATGAAAACTTATCAATAGCATGCAAATCAAATTCTGTTAAAATTTTAGAATTACAACGTGCCGGAAAAAAAAAGCAGACTACTAAAGAATTTTTGCTAGGTAATAAAATAATCAAAAATTCAATTTTAGATTAATGCAGAGATATAAATTAAAAATAGAATATGACGGAACGTTATTTGTTGGGTGGCAATTTCAAAAAAATGGTTTATCTATCCAAGAGGTATTACAAAAAGCTATATTTAACTTGTCCAAAGAAAAAGTAGTAGTTACAGGAGCTGGCAGAACTGATTCTGGTGTACATGCTTTAGCTCAAATAGCTCATTTTGATTTAAAAAAAAATATTA
>Ga0209992_10004152_pt1 | contig 11591 bp, 21 predicted proteins | sample 2SBtaG_2_FD_182564 | JGI IMG/M metagenome (GOLD analysis project Ga0209992, IMG submission 182564) | Deep subsurface microbial communities from Kolumbo volcano to uncover new lineages of life (NeLLi) - 2SBTROV12_ACTIVE470 metaG (SPAdes)... | ecosystem: Environmental > Aquatic > Marine >... | reverse complement strand
CTGCACATACCATAATAAGCGTATCAAATAGCTCAGAGTCAATATAACCTGCTTGGAATAACACTACCGTTACTGCAAACCCACCGAACCCAATATTTCGCTTCTTGGAATTTTCTCCCACGAATAACCCTGTTAAATTCTCAACAGTTTTATTTTTACCTGCTATCTTTGTAACTAAATTTAATAAATTCATATTAACTCCTTTTATCAACAACTTCTTTAAGTCTGTTAATTTTATCAATCAATTTAATGATTATATTTTTTAACTCGATAATTTCAGCCTTTAAATCACTTGTTAAATATTTAATTAAGAATATCAACGCACCTGCAAGAACACCAACAACACCTAATTCCTGTATCATTGTTTCCATTATTTATAGAATCCCATTAATGCTAATACTGTCCCGAAAAAGACAAATACTAAAGTCATTATGCCATTAATCTTTGAAATCTTTTGTTCATTATCTTGCACCTTAACACTAAGGTTATCAAGTCTTGTAATTATTCGCTCTGTATCCGATTTAATCGCTTTAATCTCCGTTTCAGTTCTACTCAATGTAATTAATACCTTATCCCTAAATTTTGTATCTTCAATAGTTTTCATCAATATATCCCAATCCCGTTTTGCTTATTGCCTTTAGCCAAGTGAATAAAAGTCTTTGCAATTGCAATATCTTTGAAAAATCCCATGTCTAAGGCATAATAAAGAAAAGTATAGCGTTTATATCGGTCTTTAAGTGAAATATCCACTGCCAAGCCGTGAGTGTGTTGGTTTCTTGAATTAGACGATACTTTTGCATTGTATTCTTCACATCGGTAAGCAGAATTGACTTTAAACCCGAAACTGCATTTATCTCTTAATAATTGAAGTTTCTCCATGAATGTATCATCCATATTACATACTCCGCAACATTCACATTCTAATTCACTTTTTTTGAAGTTTCTTGTCATCTTCTTTTTTATCTAATTCTTGCAATATCTCAATTTTACCGATTGTTTTCCAATACTCTTGTTCTATTAACTTTAATTTATTGTGCAAATTCTCTAACAATGCTTTATCCGACTGTTTCACCTTTTCCCTTATCAGTTATATCTGAAAAGGTATGAACAACAGGTGCCGACCTTTTCTCTAATGTCTGTAAATGATTTTCAATAGCTGTTTTAATGGTAGTCTTTGTTGCCCTATCAGAGGTGTCTGTATCTAACCAATCTACATAATTACCATCTGCATCATTAACCCCAAATACCCATCCAACGAATGTAGAACCATTCATCTTCTTTTCCATTCTAACGATATTACTCGCTCTTGCTTCTGTCCTTGTAAAGTTTGCCATTATACTGCTCCCCATGATGTGCCATTATAAAAATTCAAGACATTAGTTGTCGTATTATAAATAACTAATCCTGTTGCAGGAGTACCAATTGCATCTCTTTGAATTGCCGTCATTCTTGGAGGTAAAAACCCACTTGTTGTTGAAGTTATGTCAAGTTTCGCAGATGGACTTGATGTGCCGATTCCGACATTGCCTGATGAATCAATACGCATCTTTTCAGAAAGTTCAATTAGAAAAGCGTGTTGGCCGGCATTATAATTTAATAATTCAGCTCCGCCATCTAATGTAGTATAAGCAAGTTCTCGCCTTATCCTGAAATTTTTAGCTCGTGTAGAATCATATATATAAGCATCCGTTAATAAATTTAATTCACTTGCTTCAACAGTCCCACCTACACCAATAGACTGCATCATTCCGCCTAACATTTAAACCTCTACTATTCTAACAGAACCTGTAGTTGTTGAATTAGATATATAGTTTAACTTAACTGTATCACCCAATCCTCTTGGTACTGTTAAAAAGGTTAATGTATTAGCAGGAAGTAATAAATCATCTGCGTTTGCAACTACAATATCCGTATCTGTTGCTGTAAATGAAAATAATATCTCAACTGCTGAATGAATTGCTAATTGTGCTGTGTTTGCACTAATTGAAAAATGTATTGTGTTGGTATCAGAAGCATTTGAACCTGCTGTTCCTGATGTTGAAACAGTCCATTCACCACCCACACCTGTTGATGCGTTTAGTGCTTCTGCTACTGTCCTTTTGTGTAGTAATGCCATTTTACTTCCTCTCTAAGGCTGACAAGCCGTGAATGAGTTGTGATGTAAGGTTACTTATTAGCCTATTTTTTTGACTTCTTCTTAACTTGTGTAACAGGCTCTTTCTTAGATGGTTTTTTAAATCCCTTTGCTAATAAATGATTTAATAAATCCTTATTAACATAAGCCATATTTCCATCTGGTCTTTCTAATAAAATCTTGTCTTTTTTCTTATTCATATTTATATAAAAGGGAGGAGAAATCCCCTCCCCTTATCCTATAATTAATTAAAGTGATTAAGATACATCTGATAAGAAATAAACTGCCCAATCATCGACTAATTCAACTTCTTTCCATCGACCTACTGCAACTAATTCAAAAGCTCTTGCAGAAGCATTTCTTTCAATCTCAATATTCATAAGTCCTTTAGTATGTAAACCAACAGCACCTTTTAAGAATATCGCCCCTGCTGCATCTCCAAAACCACCAACATCTTCATTAATTTCATTAGAAACTAAAACAGGCATACCAAAAGCCATATCAACAAATCCTTTATTTTTAAAAGATTCAGATAATTCGCCTGTATGTGTTGTGCCTGAGATTAAAGGCCTTAACCCTTTTGCACCATAATATTGTTTAGGAGAAATAACCGCAGCTAAATTGCTTAAATCACCACTATTGGCTTTAATTTGTCTTATAGCATCGTACCAATGGTCGGCTGACATAGTAGTTCCTGCCCCTGCCACAGTTTGAGTAAAAGAACCAAATAAACCAACAATATCATCTTCAAGTTTTGCTCTCATCGCACTTGAGAATAATGTTGAAATCTCATCAACCAAATCATTTGTTGAGGACATAACAGACAAGTCTGATATATTTGCCATTACAACATGTTCTGCTACTGTTGCAGATGTTGCTGCATTTGTAACTTGCTTATTAGTAGAGTGGTCTGTTCCCTCTGCAACTTCAGAAACATCACCTGATGTAACTGTTCCATAAATAGGGAAATCAACCGTTTTACCTTTTTCACCAGATGAATCAATCCATCTTACTATATCCAAAATACCTGCCGTATCTTGTAATTTCATTAGCGATTCAGCTTGAATATCATCGACTAAACCCGCTATATTTGCACTTAATGTTTCATTTGCCATTTTTTAAACCCTTTACGATTTACCGAAATAATTCAGTAACCCTTTTTTCCTTGCTTCTCTATAACCATTTGGGTCTTTTGTTATCCATTCAGTTTTAGAATCAAATCCACCATTCTCAGGAGCTTTATTCCTCCCTTGATTGTTTACATGGTCGGGGTTACTATTATTCGTATTAATTTTTAATACATATTTATCTAATAAATTTAGGTCTGCTTTTTCCCACACACCTTTTTCATCTTCAGGGAGCTTACTTAAAAGTTCTTCACGCTTAGTTGCTTCAAAGTTATTCCATTTATCAGCCAAAGCCTTGTTTTGCTCATTTTCAGCTAAAGTCTTTTCATAAAGAGTTTTAAATTCCTCTTTCTCCTTTAACTTATCATCAGCAAACCCTTTAATCTCTGCCTCTAATTCAGCAACTTTCGCTTCTGCTGCCTGACTTCGATGACGATACTTCTTGCTTTCTGCAATTAATTCAGAATTATCATTGGATTCTGTACTCTTTGTATCATTTTCCACTACTGTTTCCTTTGATACTTGTGGTTCTTCGGACATCTGTCCCCCCATATATTGTGGTTTCTTAAATGAATTATACTATATGTTGTAGTATTCACTTATTATATATTAAATTAACTTAGTGGGAACATACAACAATTAAATGGATAAACAATTAATATTTAAGAAAAAGTTGTTTGAGCAGATAGGATATGAGCCACATGATGGTCAATTGAAACTGCACTATCCTGATAAAAAACATAGGTTTACGGTTGCAGTATGTGGTAGAAGATTCGGGAAGTCACTATCTTCTGCTATGGAAGCAGTTTATACTATAACTCAACCGAATAAACGAATTTGGGTTGTTGCTCCGACTTATGAACTATCTAATAAGGTATTTAGAGAGGTTTATAAGAAATTGATTATTGAAATGGGATGGAAGCCTAAAAGGTATTCTGAGCGTGACCAATATTTAGAATTTGAGTGGGGCAGTTCAATACAGGGTAAATCTGCCGCTAAACCTGAAACATTATTAGGTGAATCAAATTCTTTAGTAATATTGGATGAATGTGCTTATATCCGTAAAATTGTATGGGAGCAGTATTTAAGACCTACATTATCTGACCAAAAAGATAGTAGGGCAATATTTATTACTACTCCACACGGGTTTAATTGGATTCACGATTTATCACAAAGAGAAGATGAAGATTGGCATTCTTTTAATTCTCCGTCTTGGGAAAATAACTATGCTTTCCCTGATGGTTATCAGGATAAAGATTTACAGGAAATTAGGCGAAATTTAAGTCCCCAAGTATTCCAACAGGAGTATGGGGCAAGTTTTACATCGATGGGGGGAGTTGTTTATGAATCCTTTAGACGGGACACTCATGTAGGAGAGTATAAACACGAGCCTACAAAACAAACCTATTGTGTAATGGATTTTGGTTATCGGATGCCGTCTGTTTTATGGATGCAGACTTGGATAGATACGGATGGGTTGGAACACATCAATATTATTGATGAAATAGTCCATGAAAGAAATATAAAAACTGAGATACTGGCTCGTAGAATACTACAAAAGCCGTATCAAGTAACAAGGTATTACGCTGACCCTGCAGGTGGACAGGTCCAAAGTCAATCAGGGATGGGTGATATTGCATTAATGAGGAGTTACGGTATATATTGCCGTTTTCCGAGAGATAAGACATCTCGTTCTATTTCCACAGGAATAGACCATGTTAGGTCATTTTTTGAAAATGCTGATGGGGTTCATAGAATCCATATTGATAAGAAATGTAAAGGACTTATTGAGGATTTAGAAGCCTATCGTTATGAGTTAGACAAGGATAATAAGCCTTTAAAAGAAAATCCATTAAAAGATGGTTATTCAGACCATAGTATGGATGCTCTAAGGATGTTTTTTGTAACGCATTATCCTATTAAAAATATGCAAATGAAAGTGATAGCGAGATGAATATAATACAAGAATCTATAAAAGATTTAAAACTTAGTAACCACCAAGCAAGACGAAAGCATATTGAAAAGATGCTTGATTATTACGATGGTGAAAACACAGTTAAATACATCCAAAACAGGTTTAAAGCAGAGGCATTCAAGGAAGTCCCCCCATTATTTATTAATTTTACCCATAGATTTATTAATAAAATGGCTCGGATTTACAGAACAGGGGCAACTCGTAATGTTTCCGCCCAATATTCTGCATTAACTAAGTTTAAGAATGTAAAACTAAAGCATATTGAAAGACTTGCTAAATTACTGGGAACGGTAGCCGTCAGAATATCTTACAATGAGATAACTAAGCAATTAGACTATCACCCAATTCATCACTATCACCCTTTTACCACAGAGGAAAATCCATTAACTCCTTATGCTATCAGTTATGAGATTAATTCATCCTCCGATGATGTTTCACAAGAATCAAACCCTGCTTATGTTTATTTAGATTCGGAGAAGTTTGTACAATACAACAATAATGGAAATGTTGTTAAAGAGATTGAACATAATTACGGAGTATTGCCTGTTGCATTTATTCACAGAGAGCCACAAATTGATTCACACTTTGTTTCAGGTGCTTCTGATATTATCCAAGCAAATGAAGCTGTAAATATATTATTTACTGAATTATGTTTAGGTGGTCGCTTCCAAGCATTTGGTCAGCCTGTTGTTACAGGTGTTTATGCTGATAGTGGTGTTGTTAGGGCAGGAACGGATGAAACGATAATACTTCCTGAAGGTGCATCTTTTGATATTGTTTCTCCAAAAGGCGATATGAGAGGTTTAATTGAAATTATAAAGACTATTATGGAAACAACAGGGGCTAATAATCATCTACATATTGACTTTAACCGTTCAGGTGGTGAAGTTCCAAGTGGAATAGCATTAGTAATAAGAGATTTAGAACGCAGAGAAGATTATGAGGATTATGTTGATTTATGGGAAATGTATGAATATCAGATATACGATATTGAAAAAGGGATTATGTCCGCAAACAACATTTCACTACCAACTGATTTAGGATTAGACTTTACAGAGCCTGAATATCCAAAATCTACACAAGATGAAATTATGTTTAATCAGTTTATGTTAGATAATAATTTAACATCACATTCTAAATTATTAAAATCTTATAATAAAGATTTAACGATTGAACAGGCAAAAGCATTAATTAAAGAAAACAAGGTAGAAAATGGGCAAGAGCAATCAGTTATTCAAAGACTTCGTCAAAGAACAGAAGTCGCTTAATGAATTTGGAATCAAAGACATTGAAATCGGAAGTGAAGAAATCTTGCAAGACACAAAGCAATTCGCAAAAGAGTTCATCGAATCAAATCTTGCACTTAATTTCGGAAGAATATTTAAAGCACATCGGCTTGGAATGGACTTTGCCAAGAAAAATATACAAAACAAGTGAAAATTAGCTTTGAAATAACCTATAACGCAGGTAAGCTACAAAAAGCTATGCCTAAGTTAATTAGAAATTATCTGAATAATAGTATCAAATCTTTAGAGAAAGGCTCTAAGAAAGCGATTATGAAAGGAAAATTTGAGCCAATTTCAGAAGTTACGAAATTTATCAGAGAAGAGGGGTTATCAGGCAATTTTGGGCAAAGAGTTTCATCATCGAAGCCATTAAAGCATTCGGGAAGATTATATCGTTCAATAAAAACAAAAAAGAGAGATAAATCTTTAGAATTTAATGAATATGGGAAATATCATCTTGGAATGGATAAAGGTGAAACATTTGATTTAACATTAGATGATTCAAAAAAACAATTCGGTTCGGGAAGTGGTGAAGCATACCGAATCAAGCGAAACAAATTTACAATATGGTTTGATAAAACTTATAATATTGATTTAGCAGGTAAAAGTGTGCCAATTAGAGATTGGCTACAATTTGATGAGAATATAAAGAAGTTATCAGAAGAATTTTACAAAGAAATGGATAAAAACTTTGCCAAATGAAGTAGATGATTATTTAGAAACATTTTTAAATGAAAATGATGTAACAGAGGATGACATTGATTTTTTCGAGTTCTTATTTGCATTAACTTTATTTGAGATAGCAATATTCTCAGCAACATTAGAATCTTCTATTGAGCGAATGACATTTGAGGGTTTAACACAAACCCAAATATCTACACGCATATCCGAGCAGATGAGAAATAAAACAGGTGCATTTGCTATATTATTAACCTCTACGACTGATTTAGTCCGATATTCTATTAGAGAAGCGAGTAGGTTGGGGATGATGTCGATATATAATGAATTTTACGGCAATAATGCTGAATACAGATGGATAGTAGCAAGAGGTGTTAAACATTGTGCAGACTGCGAACCAAGACAGGGACAGATACAAACATTTGATGAATGGGTTAATCTTGGATTGCCTGCAACAGGTTGGAGTAGATGTAATTTTAGATGTTATTGTATGTTAGACCCAGTCGGAGCAATAGATGATGTCGTTCAAATATGAAAGCATTAACAAAAGAAACATATCATTCGTTTTTAACACAGGCGGCTAAATTAGTCGGCACAAACCCTGCCATTACAGATGGTGAAGTATGTGACATACTTAAAATATCAAGAAAAGGCTATACTCGGATAAAACAAGACCGAGAGTTCCACGAAAAAATGGAAGCCCATTTTGAAAAGAACATTACTAAGGATTTATTACTTGTTGATGTAGCAATGATTAGAGAAGCACAAGGCGGTAATGTTCAAGCAGCAAGGTATTTAGCCGAAAGGCATGGGAAGTTCGTTAAGAAGTACCAAATAGAAGTAAAATCCCCATACGAGTTATTCGCTAAAGAAGTAGAAACAGTTGATTACGAAGAAGTAGATGAACCACAAAAAAAGATAACCGTTTCAAAGACCGAACTACCCCCACGAGATACAAGTAACGATAAACCTAAAACACGATTTAAAGATGAATCACAACGAATCCGCACAAAGATAAATAAACTTACAAAAGAAATGTCCCCACAATTTAAAGCTGATAAATCAGATAGACTACAATTAAGAAAAAGAGCAAAAGCTGTGGGCTTAGAACTTATGGGTAGAGGCAAACCAACCCCACACAAAAGAAAACAATGGCTAAATACCTTACTCGAATTAGAAGAAGCTAAAAGAAAAACATTAACAGAAGAATAAAAAAAAATTCAGTTTCCACCTTTTTATATAAATAACTATTTAGGATTAACAAACGAGTTAGTTGCATTATACAAGTAACGATGTAAGTCTTTGTTATTGTTGAAAAGAAAACACTTGTATATAACATATAAAGTATATAAATTATATAGTTATTCGTCACATAATACAATACACTTCCTACATCAGTCTTTAGTAACCACTATACTTTGTAATACTTGTTATACACTTGGACATTAAGAGTAAAAAAATCCTGAAGATAGACCCCCAAAGTCAACATCTGTGAATCCACCCTGCACCCTACAGGATAAACATAAAGCCCTACACAGTGTAAGCGTAAGGACTACACGCTGTAGGACATAAGACTACAGACTTGTAGGACAGAGGACTACAAAGGGAGTGGATGCGGATATCTCATTTATCTTTCTTTTATCACCATTCCAAGACATAACAATCTACCAAGTTTAATAAATTAATCTTTTTACTTGTTTTATATTATTAGTTAATTATAAGTTAGTCAAGCGGTCAAGGTGACCAATTTAAATAAATAACATAGGAATAACTAAGATGTATTACGCTCACGTAGTTAATAACTACATCAATATAATAACAAAAGATAAAGAAGAAGCATACAGCCACGATCGAGATTATACCAATTATAATAATGGTTGGGATCGGTCTGAAGTCGTGAAGGGTCTGAAAAATATAAGCTATGCTACAGGACTAGAAATAAAAGAAATTAAAAAATCTTTTATTGAACAATAACAATCAATAACATAGGAATAATAATGAAATACTTAAGTGATTATATAGACGAAGGCACAAAAGGGTTAAATGATAAACATAAAGTCTTTTTTGCTTTCAATGAAGAACAGTTTTCGGAGGGCGTAAATAAATACAACCTAAATTGTGATGATGTAAAAGGTGGAGGCTCTGGAATATACGGCTTACCTGAAGGTTTACAAGGATATTATAAAGATTTTAGCGATGCGCATGATAAAGCAGTAACCCAAGATATAAAAGATAATGGCTTAGATGCCATAATTCAGCGTGAATTAATGAATTATGAGGCACACCTAAGCTATGACTTAATTAATGTTAAAACGGCTTTAGGTTGGTATAAAATAACAGACGAACATTTTAATAAACAGTACGACATATTTATTCAACACTGTTTAGATAATGGTTTATTTTAGTGGATAATGATGAATAATAAATATAAATATTTACTTGAATTAATTTACGGCTTGGCTGGGGCTGTTTTTATTTTTGCTTTCTGTTGGTTTGGGGCAATAATGGACTTCTTATTTAACGGGGTAAAATAATGGAATTAAAAGAAAATTACAAAGATAATGATTTATACCGTGTCAATAATGAATTACCAACAGATGTAATAAAAATAAATGAAAGGCTGGAAGAGTTAAGAATTGAGCTTCGTAATGAGTGTATAAGTTACGGCGAACTAATAGAACTTGAGGAGTTAAGGGAATATATTGATGAGAATGATATAGAGTTATTACATGCGATTAATAATGATTGATTACATTCTCAACCCATATATTTTAATTAATGTTTTATACATGATTACGGCTGTAATAATAGCTGTAATATTAACTAATAATAAATAATAAAATAGGAATAATAATAATGAATATAATTAAAAATTATGGATATGTAGAAATAAACGGAGATGTTTCAACACTATTGAAAACTAAAATATTTAATAACTTATTTTTAGTTTCTGCAGGTACTTGCAACGGGGGACATTTTGAACAAGATAAATTACAATATAATACAGATTTTACGGAGGACGAAAATTTACAAAATTTTATCGATTATTTATACGATCAATCCGAAAATTAAACCTTAATTAATAACCAATTAAAGCCCTATTCATTTAGGGCTTTTTTTTATCCATATATTACCACCAAAAAACATTTTCAAGAGCTTAGAACCTAATTTAAAGCCTAAATTTAAATAAAATAATACCTAAATTTAATTAAATAATCTTATCCACTAAAAAAAAGGGTAAAAATAGAAAAACAGACATAAAAACAACATTAAATAATTTAGTTTAATTCACGGAATTAATACATATCCAAAGCCCTATAATTTTATTACTATATTGTATGTTTATACGCTCAATTAAAGCCGTATCTTTTATTACTGGATATAATACACAATTTAGTAATTTAATAACCTTAGACGGCTCAACAGGTGCGTAAATTGATATATTGACAGGCTGTTTAATTGGGATAATTTCGGACAAGTCTAAATTTTCAGGATATAAAACTTCGATTTTTTGGCTGTTTTCAGGTCGATTTTTTTTTGAAATTTTATTTTATTATTTTTTTCTATAATTTTGAAATTATTATTTAGCTTTATATTTTTGATATTGCAGGGTAATTTTTCATTTAGCAAATTAATTTTTATCCAATCTGAAATATTTTGTTCAGTAATTGGCTCAGGAATAGTGAAGTTTATATTGAATCGTTGACAGGGTAATTTCAATTTATTATTTTCTCTTATATTTTTAGTATTGCAGGGTAATTTACCAAGATTTTAATATCAGAATTTCCATTTTATTATTTTTCTTCATATTTTTAACTTAATAAATTTTTTGCTCATTATTCATCTCCCAAATCTAATATATCCAGCAAGGCTTTAACTTTTTCAGCGGTATAAATTTTCTTCCCAAAACAATGTATATAAAACCCACCATCTTCCAGCTCATCATCAAAGCAGGTTTCAATATTGTTATACCAACGAACAAAATAAAACCAATAGTATCTTTCTTCCCCATATATATCTGTGGTTTCTTTAGTAAACCCTAATTCCTCTAATGTTTTATTGGTTAATTTCATTCATCTCCAACCAACCTCTTGTATTTATATGCTTTAAGTTTTTTAATTAAAGCAATTAATTTACTTTCTCTTCGGTAAAAAAGGGGATAAATCCCCTAAAATTAGGGATAAATCCCCTAATAAATTAATTAACTGCCATAATTGCTATTATATTCTTGTATCGATAAAAAAAATACTGGAAAGCAGTACAAGGGTGTCTGCCTGTCTGGATAATAGCTAACTATCCATAATCCAGTAATTATTCTAAGTACTAATTAATCACTACATTCAACACATAGTTCTTCAACTTGCGAACAATGTTCTTTACAGGTAGGACAG
>Ga0209992_10004150_pt1 | contig 11593 bp, 12 predicted proteins | sample 2SBtaG_2_FD_182564 | JGI IMG/M metagenome (GOLD analysis project Ga0209992, IMG submission 182564) | Deep subsurface microbial communities from Kolumbo volcano to uncover new lineages of life (NeLLi) - 2SBTROV12_ACTIVE470 metaG (SPAdes)... | ecosystem: Environmental > Aquatic > Marine >... | reverse complement strand
CTAAAGAAAATAAATGTTCTGTATTTCACCAGTTTTGTGAAGAAGAATTTCAAAAATCAAATTCTAAATAATTACTATTGATATTCATCTAAATCATTGTATATAATGTATATATTATATATAATGTATATACACTTATATTGTAGTGCTGTACTACATTAGAACTATGTTAGTAGCACAAAGCACAGAACAAATTACAAAACAATTTCTTGATTCAATGTATCTAATTTCTCATAGTGATAAAACAATTACAACTTACAAAACAGCACTAAATCATTTCAAAAAATTTCTTGAATTACAATACAGTTGTAATGAATCAGATATAATTGAAGAAATAAAATCAGAAAAAACTAATGTGTACACTGTAGTACAAGATTTTATTATATATCTTGATCAAAAACATATTCGTCCTAGGGGAATTCATTCGTATCTTAGTGGATTGAAAGGATTTCTTCGTTATACTGGAATCAAAATTAATTCTGATGATTTCAAACATGCAGTAAAAATCCCCAAAGTTAGAAAAACTCGTGAAATACCTCTTACTAAGGAAATGATTTTACGAGTAATGCGTAATTCTTCCCCTAAACTACAAACTGCAATTCTTGTTTGTACGTCGAGTGGTTTACGAATAGGTGAACTAGTTCAGTTGAAACTATCTGATATTGATTTTAAATCAAATCCAACAAAAATCAATATTCGTGCTGAAATTGCAAAGGGAAGCATGTCTAGGGAGACATTTATCACAACTGAGGCTACTTGTGCCCTTCAAGACTATCTAAAACGCTATTTTGAGTGGATGGAAAATGAGTCTAATCTTCATCTTCAAGAAACAATGATTTTTGGGAGAATTTCTGAAGTAAAAACTGGTAATACACCTGAATTTTCACTAGATTCTGCAAAGCAAATACTACAATTGTCATTACATAAACAGATTGAAAATATTCCAGAACTAAATCTAAAAAATGAAAATGGAATTTCAGCAATTCATTTTCATGCATTAAGGAAATATTTTAGAACAACTTTGGGAAATGCTTGTGGACGAGACTATGCAGAAGCCTTGATGGGTCATAGTTTCTACATGGATACGTATTATCAACTACCTGAAGAGAAGAAAAAACAAATGTATCTAGATGCAGAAGCACAACTAACATTATCTGATTTTAAAGCAGTAGAGAAAAATCTCAAAGTGTTAACTGCAAAGAATACTCATCTGGAAGAAAAATTCAATGATTTACTATCTTATTTGAGAACAAAAAGTATTGAAGTTCCAAATTTGTAATTACTGTTTATTGATCATTTTATTAATTTAAAAAATATACAAAAATATGAAAAAAGAGTTTAGAAGTTTTAAAGCCGCAAGAGAATTTGTACACAATTTAGAAATAAAAAATCAAAGAGACTGGACAACATATTGTAAATCAGAAAAACAACCTCACGATATCCCATCAAGACCAGATAAAATTTACAAAAACAAAGGTTGGGTAAACTATGGCGATTGGTTAGGTACTGGCATGATACGTCACAGAGATAGAAAATACTGGGAATATGCTAAAGCAAGAGATTATGTACAAAAGTTGGAAATAAAAAATACCACGATTTGGAGACAATATGTTAAATCAGGAAAACTTCCAAAACAAATTCCTGCAGATCCTATGAATGTTTACAAAAACAAAGGTTGGGTAAGTACTGGTGATTGGTTAGGTACTGACTCTGTTGCATCTTTTTTGAGAGACTATTGGTCATTTGAAAAAGCAAGAGATTATGTACATAATTTAAAAATGAAATCACAATCAGATTGGACTTTATTGGTTAAATCAGGAAAACTCCCAAAACAAATCCCATCAACTCCTTCTGGTGTTTACAAAAATAATGGTTGGAAAAGTTGGGGAGACTGGTTAGGCACTGGAATTTTACAAACACAGATGAGACAGTATAGAGAATTTAATGACGCAAGAGAATTTGTACATTCACAAAATTTGAAAAGTACGCAAGATTGGAGAAAATTTGCTAATTCTAATAAAAAACCAGATGATATTCCTTGGTCTCCATACAAGGTTTACAAAAATAAAGGATGGAAAGGAATGGGTGATTGGTTAGGCACTGGAACAATTTCCTCAATTGAAAAATCAAAAAATTATCTTTCATGGTCTGAAGCAAAAAAAGAATATCGTAGATTACATCATGAGTATAATTTGAACAATCAGATCCAATGGACAAGATTTGCCTCAAAACATAAAAAATTATTAGAAAAATTACACTTACCTGAATCACCATGGTTAGTTTACACTAAGGAAAGAGTATGGGAGAGAATGCAAAAATGAAAAAAAAATTTAGAAATTTTAAAGATGCAAGAAAGTTTGTAAGAAAATTAAAATTAAAAAATACTAAAGACTGGTTAAAATACTGTAAATCAGGCAACAAACCAAACAACATACCAACAAACCCTCAAAGAGATTACAAAAAAGATTGGATCAGTTGGATGGATTGGTTGGGTACAAAAAATATTTCAGTAATTAAAATGAATTTTAGAAATTTTAAAGATGCAAGAAAGTTTGTAAGAAAATTAAAATTAAAAAATACTAAAGACTGGTTAAAATACTGTAAATCAGGCAACAAACCTGACGATATTCCAACACATCCTGAACGGAATTACAAAAATGAATGGCAAGGTTGGGGAAATTTTTTAGGGAATGAGAACATTGCTTCTCAATATCTTTCAAAAAAATATCTTTTATTTAATGACGCTAGAAAATTCGTGCATTTATTGAATATAAAAAATACTAAAGACTGGTTAAAATACTGTAAATCAGGCAACAAACCTGACGATATTCCAGCTTACCCAAGACAAGCATACAAAAACAACGGTTGGATTAGTATGGGCGATTGGTTAGGCAATAAAACAATTGCATCCCAAAATAAAACCTTCATCGTTTTCAAAAAGGCAAGAAAAATAATTCAAAGTTTTAAATTCCAAAATGTATCTGACTGGTTAAAATATTGTAAATCTGGTGATAAACCAGATAATATACCCACAAATCCGGATAAAATTTACAAAAATAAAGGATGGATTAGTATGGGAGACTGGCTAGGAACTGTAAATATTTCCACTAGAATTATTTCTCAAAATTGGTTACCTTGGCCTCAGGCTAAATTATTGTACAGAAAAATTGGTAAAGAAAATAATTTAAAAAATTCTGAAGATTGGAAAAAATATATCAAAACACACAAACTCCCTAAAGGATTACCATCAACACCATCTAGAATCTATACTAAAGAAAGAGTTTGGAAGAGAATGCAAAAATGAAAAAAAAATTTAGAAATTTTAAAGATGCAAGAAAGTTTGTACATACTTTGAAATTAAAAAATGTATCTGACTGGTTAAAATATTGCAAATCTAATAAAAAACCGGATAATGTTCCAAAATCACCTGATTCATTTTACAAAAGAAGAAAACAATGGAATGGATGGGGAGATTTTCTTGGAACATATAGGGTTGCAAATCAATCAAAAAAATCAATTTATCTTACTTATGATCAAGCAATTAAATGGGTTCATAAACAAAATATCAAAAACAAAAATGATTGGAAGAATCTAATTAATTCTCCCAGTTTTCCAAACAACATACCTAAAGAACCTCGTACATTTTACAAAAAACAAGGTTCTTGGAGGGGTAGTGGTCATTGGTATGGAACAGGTAAGAAATCAACACATGATGTGATTTGGAGATCATTCAAGGAAGCACGAAAATATGTTCATGATCAAGAATTTCAAAATAAAGATGAATACTCAAAATGGGCAAAAACAAATCAAAAACCTCAAAATATTCCAGCAGCTCCTAAGAGAATCTACAAAGAATATATCGATTGGGAAGATTGGTTAGGAAATAAAATTAGAAAACAAAGACAATTTTTGAGTTATTCTGAGGTTAAAAAATGGGTACAAAAGAAAAAAATTATTTCTGGTACTATGTGGAATGATCTAGTTAAACAAAACAAAATACCAAAAAACATTCCAAAAGCACCAGAAAAATTCTATAAAGAATGGAATGGGTGGTCAAAATTCTTAGAAAATACAATTCATTATATGGATTATTCTGATGCAAGAAAATTCATTAAATCAAAAAAAATTGTCGGCGATTCATCATTTCGAAATTATAAAAAAAATAATTCATTACCAAACAACTTTCCTCGTGCTCCTGATTCATTTTACAAAAAACAAGGTACGTGGATTAGTTGGGGAAATTTTTGTGGAACTGGTGTGGTTGCAACTCAAAAAAGAACTTATCTCTCATTTACTAATGCACGAGATTTTGTTCATGAAATAAATATCAAAAACAGATCTGAATGGAACGTGTATTGTAAATCAGGTAAAAAACCAAAAAATATTCCAATTGCACCTGATTCATTTTACAAAAGAAAAAAACAATGGACAAACTGGGGAGATTTTCTTGGAACTGGTGTGGTTGCAACTCAAATTATTTCTCAAAATTGGTTACCTTGGCCTCAGGCTAAATTATTGTACAGAAAAATTGGTAAAGAAAATAATTTAAAAAATTTAGCAGATTGGAACAGATACATAAAAAAACACAAACTCCCTAAAGGACTACCTTCATACCCTGCTGATATTTACACTAAAGAAAGAGTTTGGAGAAGTATGAAAAAATGACTGAGATAAAATCAAAAGATGAACTAGTTGAGGGTGAACATTACTATTCTGATATGTTTGAAACCTTTGGGACTGAAGATCCTGAATTTGGTATAAAACAAGTCAAAGAGAAACTAAAAGGATTACTCAGTGGCGGGTATATTGAAAATTTTAATGATATGGAATTATGGCAATTATTTTCATCTGCTGGTTTACTGCATAAGAATTCCAAGTATGCTACCGTATTTGATAAATTACCAAAAATGGTTAGAACTGGAGAAGAAATAAAGAAATTAAAAAAATGGGCAAATGATCCTAATGATTCATCAGTTCCACTTTCAGATGTTGAATCACAAAATGATTCAGAAGTAGATGATGATGAAATTGATGTTGGTGGTAAAGGAGAGATTGAAAATTCTTCAGATAATGAGAATCCATTGGATTATGACGATGCTACACATGGAAAATATAATCTTGAAAAAAAATTAAACAGTATTTTTCTTAATGGTGAAAAACTAGAATCATTTGTAGATGATCCTGAAAAATTAAAATTCTTTGAAAATAGTACAGTCAAAAAATATTGGAAAGAAGCATTCAAAATTGGTAATGCAACAAAAATTGCAAAGTTTATCAAGAAAAAATCAAACACAAATAATGCATTTACAAAAGGATACTGTAAACGATTTTTAGATGAATACACTGGTACTCTAGAAATTTTAAAATTAATTCCAAAAAATTACTCCTTTAAAGATTTTAAAACAAAAAAAATTGCATTACCAAGATTAATGCAATTATACTTTACAAATAAAATTAGAAGAAATAAACATTATCTGAATTTATCTGGAACAGGTTCAGGAAAAACACTTTCTGCGGTTTTAGCATCAAGAATATTAAATTGTAAGGTTACATTGATTGTTTGTCCTAATGATGTAGTTGAACAGTGGGGAGGAAATCCTGAAAAAGGAAAAAATGGCGACATTAAAGATATCTTTCCAGATTCAGTAGTGTACACAAAAAATGATGTATTTTCAGCAAAATTAGACACAAAACATCACCAATACTTGGTTTTGAATTGGGAAAAATTCCAAATTGATAGTTTGATTGAAAAATTGAGTAAATTAGTCAAAACAAAAATCGATATGGTCATAATGGATGAGATACAATTTGTAAAAATTAGAGGAAAAATTTCTAGTAAAAGAAGAGATAATCTCAAGGCAGTATTAGATGAAATTAATTCAAGAAATTCAAAGGCAAAAATTGTAGGACTTTCTGCAACTCCCGTAATTAATGAATTGAGTGAGGGGCGTTCATTACTCAATTTGGTAACTGGTTGGGAGTATGATGATACAAATCTAAAGGTAAACCCAAATGTTGGAAATGCAGTTGCATTACACGAAAAGTTTGCAAATATTTCAGTTAGAGAAAAACCCGAATATGGAATTTTTGAGAACAGACAATTCATAGATGTTGATGGAGATTGGCCAGCAGGATATGAGAGCAGAGAATTAATTGCAAATCCATTACAAGCTGAAGAAATTCTTACACAAATCAGAATTCCAAAAATACTTGAATTAATTGATGGTCCTACCATAATTTACACAGAATATGTAGGATCATCAGATGATAATCGTACTAGGAAAATCATTGATATTTTAAAAGAAGCAGTTGAAGGTGCAGGTCATTCAGTTGCAATTTACACAGGAGAGGATCATACAGGAAAAGATCTCTTCATTAAAGGAATGCGAGATGTATTGATTGCATCAAGACCAATTGCTGTAGGAGTTAATGGATTACAATGGAGAACAAATCGTTTGATAATCAACACATTACCTTGGACTAATGCAAACTACCAACAACTCATTGGTAGATTAATTCGATACGGGCAGAAAAAAGATAAAGTTGATGTGTTTATTATTCGTGCAAGTTTGAATGGATGGAGATATGATGAACAATTCAAGTGGGCAAGAATTCTTGTTAAAAAAACAATTGCAGAATGTGCAGTAGATGGAATTATTCCTAGAAAACATCTAGTATCCCCTGAAACTGCAACAAAAGCTGCTGTAAACTGGTTAAAACGATTAGAAAATAATGAATTTTCAGTTGTTACAAAAAGGCGATTAGATACCCGACTTGCACCAGTAGAAGTCAAAAAGAGATTAAAAAAATACGGTTCAGATTTTACTGCAATTAATCAGCAAATCAACGTATCCAACTCTGACACAATTTACAAAAAAATGAATGCAAATAATGGGGAAATGTGGGAAGAATACCATCGTCGTCTCAGAGAAACACGAAAGACATGGAGTGTAGATCCATTAGACAAAATTATTGAATCAATTCAAAAAATGCCTGAGTGGTTACCTATTGGTGATTTTGGTTGTGGGGAAGCTTTGTTGGCAGATAAATTCTCAAACAGAGTTCAAAGTTTTGATGCAGTATCTCATGATTCTCGTGTAACATCATGTAACATTGCTAAAGTTCCAGTCGATGATGGAAAATTGGGAATTGTTGTATTTTGTCAATCATTAATGGGTACAAAAAAGGCATGGCCTGAATACATCAAAGAAGCTTCAAGATGTTTACCAAAAAATGGAATATTGTTAATTGCAGAGGCAACAAAACCAATTACTGAAAATGCTAGAAATCTCGGAAGCATACGTGATGTGATTAAAGAAAATGGATTTGAATTACATCCAGAAGGGTGTTATGATGAATCTAAATTCACGTTTATTGAAGCAAGAAAACTTTAGAATTACAAATCTAATCTGTATTATACAAATAATTAATCATATTTCATCTGAATCAAACTTAACAAAAAGTTCTTACCGTATTATTCTCTGAAGATAATGTGGTTTTTCCAAAATATACCTATGATCAGTTTGATAAAATAAAAGATCCAATGAACATAATTTTTAAAAATGCCACACTTGATGAAATCAAACTTAGATTTGATCAATTCAATTGGCGTTTTAGAGGAAAATATGCAGAATTAACATGGGATCAATTCACTCCTGATCTTTCACCAAGATCAAAGCAAGATGCACAAAGAGTCAAAGGCTCTTTTTGGAAACGATACCATGTACGAATATGGAAACTTCCTGACACATCTTATCATGTTGCATCTGCTCACAATGAACGATTTACTTTAGCATTTGGTCATAAACCATATAATTTTGAATCAGCCAAAGACCGAATAGAAGAAACTTTTGATGGCTCAGATAATTGGGAAATTAAACCTGGGGAACATGATTTAGAAAATAGAGATGATGAGACATATCACAATGGATTAGCCACGGAAATAGAACATTCTTGAATCATGTCTAACGAAAATACTCTTGATCTTATCCGAGAACAATTATCTAACTCAGAATTTATAGCTACAACAAAATCTAAAGGACAATCTGGAATATCCATCGTTTTTAATCCTTTAACCATCATGGATGTACGAGGAGGAAATTTAGATTTACCACCTGGATTGTTTCTACGTTTAGATTCAAATATAGTAAAATATCATTTTGATCCTAAAATTTTTGATTCTGCAGTAGGAGATTCTTACAATGAAAATTATAATGCTAAAGCAAAAAAAATCCGTGAAGATATCGATAAAGCAGTTAAAGAAAGTTCAACTAAAAATTTAGATGCTGATTGGCAAATATTACGTCTTCTTGATCCTAGACTTTTATTCTATGATAACTTTGAAATCTTGAAAACAAAAGAGACTGAAAATATGTCTGAAATTCAAATTCAATACAACATAACCAATTTTTTAGAACAATATTGTCCTAAAATTGATACCAACATGCTTTATGATATTCCAAAAACAAATTTTGAAAATCGTATAGCTACTATCTACATAGATGATGATAAGAATCTAAAAAAAATAAAACAACAAGAATTATTCTCCAAAGATATCATTACCATTTTGTATAATTCTCCTGCATATGGAATAAAAAATGAGATTGTTGCAACGATTTAGAAATTATTTCGTATAGCATGAATTATAATAATAAAATTATATATCTATACGTAGATTGTTTTATCAATTATAATTCTTGATTATATTAGTTGAAATTAATTATAATTCTTGGAATAATTATTATAATTCTAATTCCAACAGGAGTTTTTATTTTTGCGGGAATCTTTTTTGTGTTAATCTACATGTATAGAAAACAAATTCAAACTAAAGTATACAAACAAAATGAATATGATGAATTTACAGTAAATGAAATGAGATGATTTAGGCATGAGAATTATAATTCAATTAAAGCTTAATTTCTAACGATTTTACACCTAGAAATGACTCATTTTTGTGCCTAATTTGGGGAGTTTACATGAAAAAATAAAATCTACTGTAGAAACAAGAACTTAGGCATAATCTTGGAATGACTGTTCTGAGCAGATTTCCACGAGCAAATGAAACTGATAATGTTTAACCAAATCTCCATACAGAAAATTAAAAATTTAATGAAAATGAATTATAATTCTTAATTATATTTCTACTATGTAATTTCTACCCTCATCAGATTTATAATTAACAATTTGTTCATCTTGGATTCGATCTTTATCGAGTTTTCCATATGCTGAAGTCATTTTTTGTAAATATCTTTCAGTTGTTACAGGTGATAAACCCACATGTTCTGCTCCTGAATACATTAATTCTTTGTATGGTAAATTTTCACGTTTATCTAGATGATCATAAACAAAATTGTAGAATTTTGATTGTTTTTTTCTGTTAATTGAAATTGATGTTTCTTCTTTTCTATCTGTTTTCACACACATGTCATCATGTTCACTTGTTTTGTTCTTGAGATTGACACATGACCTACAAAGTAATTGTAAGTTATCCATTGATGTATTCTTGTTATTGTTATCTTTTCTATTAAGAACTATAGTGGATTCTTTAGGTAATGCTCCACAATGAACACAATATTCACCATATTTTGTTATTAACATTTGTCGTTTCTTTCTTGTAGTATGTCCATTCATAACTTACACTTTAACTCCCGACTTTATGACTTGACTGGAAAGACACAATCTCTTTTTCTTGTCAATGAAAACATCAAACAGTGGTAATGTTTCAAAAACATTAAGCCATTTTTTATCTAATGAAACAATTAGATGATCATCAAAAAGATATGCCTTTACTGATTCTAACTTTTGTTCTTTCATGTTCTGTCACTCCAAAAAGAATCACATGTATCTGAATGCTGTAATAATGTAACAATAACTGATTCGTAAGAATCCCCGATATTACCTAGTTTTTGTAATTGCAGTTTTGTTTTTCTGCTAACAGTAATTTTGTTTTGTGATTTTGTCATCTAGAAATGGTAGGAGAAGAAATTACTTAAACAGACTTATAATACTTTTAGAGATTTATGTATCTTTTACGCCTAGTTTTCATCTCTTTTTCTTGAATGCTTTGATTAATTCTTCTAAAACATCTTCCATACTGGTAAATTCACCAGTCTTTGCTTGGATTTGCCCTTGAATTTTGAGTAGTTCCTTGTGGATGTTATCGTCAGAGATTCGGAGAGTTTTGACCATATTATGTATTTTATATATGATGTATATTATTTTTAAATCTATTCTATTTGTTTTTTCATTATTTTTTCAACATTCAAAAAATACTCTAGTCTATCTCTTATTCTATGTGTTTTTAAAAATGCACTTTCCCAATCTCTAGATTCTATTGATGATTGTAATTGAGAAATAGGATTATCAAATTCACCTGCTTGAAGATATCGTGTATGATCAAACCAAACTAATGCTTCACTGATTTTTATTTTGTATCTTGAAGCTATTTCTTGTATTGACATACATGCTTTCCATGTATTATGATTAATCTGTGGTTCAGAATATTGTTGATTAGCTTGTTTCAATTCAGTTTTCATAGACAAAAGATCATATTCTTCCTCAAAATCTGAAAAAGTTTTTATTTTCTTTTTCTCTAATTGCAACATAGATTTTATTATTATTCCATGTGATGGTTGATTAATTGTAACATAATTAGCCCAACGGGCCCCTTCTGTAGTCAAGTTTGTAAATTCCACAGCTGTATTCATTAATACTACTGACTTTATTCGGTCTAAATGACTTACAGAATTAAATTTGGAAATTTTTAATCCAGTTATAGAACCAATGAATACAAATATCACAAAAACAAATGATAATGCTATACTCGCAATAATTAATCTTGATTGCTGTAAATCTAACTCAAAAATTTCTAAATAATTTCCAAATGTAACACGATATAATGCTAATCCTAAAATTATCATAAAATATCCCATTCCAACTAATTTATCATTTTCATATGAAATTGAAGGTGATGAAAATACTGCAGAACGAAAATTTTTGTTTAACATCCCATTTACGAGTGGATTTACTCGTAATTCTCCAAAAATTTTAGGCATGTCTTTCAAAAGATATGCCATACCGATTATTTTCCCTCCTGGATTGAGAATTGTTAAAAGACTACCAAACATACCTCCAAAAACGGTTAAACCAATAATCATGCTAAAATTTGCATTATTAAGAAGAATTTCGGGAAAAAGTAAAGTTGCTATGGAAAATGCAAATGGATAATCTTTGATATTGAGACTCCCTTTAGTATTAGTCATAGATTGTATCTTATTTGTACTCAATTAAATATTATAATGTGGAGTTCATAGTTTTGAATTGATATCTTGTTTATACAAACAATATACTATGTCTAAATCATTTTATATCTAAAAATTAAGATATTTTTCATGTTTACTGGAATTGTTGAAGGTATTGGCAAAATCCAAAAGATTTCAAAAAATACAAAAAACAGAAGTGATATTCAGATGACAGTTGATTTAGGAAAACATGCAAAGGGATTAAAAATTGGACAAAGTGTTGCTCTAAATGGAGTTTGTTTAACTGCTACAAAATTATCAAAATCTAGTTGTATTTTTGAAATGATTGAAGA
>Ga0209992_10004145_pt1 | contig 11601 bp, 11 predicted proteins | sample 2SBtaG_2_FD_182564 | JGI IMG/M metagenome (GOLD analysis project Ga0209992, IMG submission 182564) | Deep subsurface microbial communities from Kolumbo volcano to uncover new lineages of life (NeLLi) - 2SBTROV12_ACTIVE470 metaG (SPAdes)... | ecosystem: Environmental > Aquatic > Marine >... | reverse complement strand
ATAGTTTTAGATTCCATCATGTGTCTACTGATGAAGTGTATGGTGATCTTGAGGGTACGGATGATCTTTTTACTGAAGAAACCTCTTATGCACCTAGCTCTCCTTACTCAGCAGCAAAGGCTAGTTCTGATCATTTAGTACGTGCATGGCAACGCACTTTTAAATTCCCAACACTGATTACTAATTGTTCTAACAATTATGGCCCTTACCAATTCCCTGAGAAGCTTATTCCACTCATTATCCTTAATGCATTAGAAGGTAAGAATTTACCAATCTACGGTAATGGTAAACAAATACGCGATTGGCTGTATGTTGATGATCATGCAAGAGCACTACTTCATGTGGCGCTTACTGGTGAGATTAGTGAAACCTATAACATTGGTGGACACAATGAGTTGCAGAACATCGAGGTGGTTAAAACTGTATGCAGTATTCTGGATGAGCTAGTGCCAAGTAAACTTGATGGTATTGATAAATATGAACAGCTCATCACCTATGTAGGCGATAGAGCAGGACATGATGTAAGATACGCCATAGATGCGACCAAGATAGCCAATGAATTAAACTGGACACCGGATGAAACTTTTGCAACAGGCATTAAAAAGACGGTTGAATGGTACCTAGAAAATACCGTTTGGTGTGATCGGGTTAAGGATGGTAGCTATCAAGGTGAAAGATTAGGAGTAGTTAAAACATGAAAGGAATCATTCTAGCGGGCGGCTCAGGCACTCGCTTATACCCCCTTACTAAAGGCGTATCAAAACAGCTTATGCCAATTTACGATAAGCCGATGATTTATTATCCTTTATCAATATTAATACTCTCCGGCATTCAAGAAGTGCTTATCATTTCCACGCCTGAAGACCTGCCAAGATTTGAACAACTTCTGGGTGATGGCTCTGATATTGGCATGAAGTTTGAATACATTGTGCAGCCCTCTCCTGATGGCCTGGCTCAGGCATTTATTTTAGGTAAAGACTTTATCGGTGATGACGATGCTTGCTTAATACTAGGTGATAATATTTACTATGGTCACGGCATCACCGATATGCTAGCTAATGCCGTCTCAAATGCAAAGGATAAAAACATGGCAACCGTATTTGGCTACCATGTTCATGATCCAGAGCGTTACGGCGTGGTTGACTTTGATTCTACTGGCAAAGCACTTAGTATTGAAGAAAAGCCAATAAACCCTAAAAGTAACTACGCAGTAACAGGTCTATACTTCTATCCAAATGATGTGGTTAAAAAAGCTACGGAAGTTGTACCGTCTGACAGAGGTGAGTTGGAAATTACCACTGTGAATCAAATGTATTTAAGTGAAGAACGCTTAACCGTTGAACTGATGGGTAGAGGCTACGCTTGGTTAGATACAGGCACACACGAGAGTTTATTGGAAGCCTCGACCTTTATTGAAACCATAGAGAGAAGACAAGGCTTAAAAGTAGCTTGTATTGAAGAGATTGCCTTTGAACAAGGTTACATTACTAAAGAGCAACTCATAGAATTAGCTCAACCTTTAGCTAAGAATCAATATGGGCAATACTTACTAGGGCGTGCAAAGGAAGTGATTTGAAGTTTACTCCTCAGTCAATCCCCGATATAGTGCTTATCGAGCCTACTGTACATGGTGATAATCGTGGTTACTTTGTAGAAACCTTTAGGCAAGATCTATTTGAAGAGACTGTTGGCTATCAAGTTAATTTTATTCAAGACAATGAGTCCAAATCAACCAAGGGTGTATTGCGTGGACTGCATTATCAGCTTCCACCTTACACTCAGGCAAAGCTGGTGAGAGTGATAGAGGGTAGCGTTCTGGATGTGGCTGTTGATATCCGAAAGTCTAGCCCTACCTTTGGCCAGCATGTGGCTGTAGAGTTAACGGCAGAGAGCAAGCATCAACTATTTGTGCCGCACGGTTTTGCCCATGGTTTTGTTGTGCTTAGCGAAAGCGCAACTTTTGCCTACAAGGCTGATAATTATTATGCACCAGAGTATGATCGAGGTATTGCGTTTGATGATGCTAAATTAGGTATCGATTGGCAATTACCACTAGAAACACTACAACTCTCAGATAAAGATAAAAATCACCCAACTTTAGCGAATGCTAAAGATCTGTTTGAATAGCCGAGAATGATGAGAATACTTGTTACCGGTAAAAATGGCCAACTAGGAAAATCTATTCATAAGCTTGTCACTAATACTGAACAAGCTGACGGCTTTGTTTTTGTTGGTAGAAAAGAACTAGACTTGAGCACTGAAAATGGTATTGCACATTACTTTGAAGGTGACGCATTTGATATTATCATTAACTGTGCCGCTTATACAGCAGTAGATAAGGCTGAAGAAGAGCTAGGACTTGCTAATCAGGTTAATCACATAGCAGTATCACAATTGGCTCAGATTGCCAAAAATCAGCAAGCTAAATTAATTCACGTTTCTACCGATTATGTATTTGATGGAAAAAGTGACAAGCCTTATATGGAAACAGATGAAACCAATCCAATTAATGTCTATGGAAGAACTAAGTTAGCTGGAGAGAAAGCACTACAAGAAACCATGCCAACTGATGCAATTATCATTAGAACCAGCTGGGTGTATTCTGAGCACGGTAATAACTTTGTTAAAACCATGCTAAGACTTGGAAAACAAAGAGATGAGTTAAATGTAGTAAGTGACCAAATGGGTTCACCTACTTATGCGACTGATTTGGCAGGTGTAATATTGGAAATTATACAAAATAAATCATTTAAAGAGGCAGGGCGGGCGACACAAATCTATCATTATTCAAATGAAGGCGAGATAAGCTGGCATGAATTTGCTAAAGAGATTTTGAAAATAGCAAAAATAGATTGCAAGGTCAATCCTATAGTAACAGAACAGTATCCAACGCCCGCCCAACGCCCGAAAAATACTTCAATGAATAAGAATAAAATAATAAAAATATTTAATGCTAATCCAGCTCCTTGGAAGGATTCATTAGAAAAATGCTTAACGAACTAAATTATGAAAACCACAAACATTATCTACCACAACTCAACTGTTACTCGAGAAAGACGTAACCAGCTAAATAAACACAAATCAGTTGTCATTTGGTTTACTGGTCTATCGGGCTCTGGCAAGTCAACTCTTGCTCACTCGGTAGAAGAGAAGCTACATAATCTAGATTGTAGAACCTTTGTTCTGGATGGGGATAATGTGCGTCATGGCTTATCATCGAATTTAACTTTTAGCGATGATGATCGCAAAGAAAATATTAGAAGGATTGGCGAAGTGGCTAAACTAATGATGGAGGCTGGCATTATTACTATGACTGCATTTATTAGCCCATTCAAAAAAGACCGTAATCTTATTAGACAATTATTGCCTCAAGGTGATTTTATTGAAATCTATTGCAAATCCAGTCTAGAGGCTTGTGAGTTAAGAGATGTAAAAGGCCTATACAAGCGCGCACGCGCTGGAGAAATTAAGGGCTATACAGGTATTGACTCCCCTTATGAAGTGCCTGACAATTCAGAGCTAGTTGTTAATACTGAGAGTGAGTCGTTAGAAGGGTCTGTTGCTAAGGTGATCGACTTTCTGAAATCCAAGGGAATTATTAATTAATCATGTTTAATCAGATTGATATTCAGGATATTGTTACTATTACCAAAGAAGCTGGCAATGCTATTATGCAGATCTACAAGCAAGATTTTGAAGTTGAATACAAACAAGATAGTTCACCATTAACACTGGCTGATAAAAAAGCCAATGATATTATTGAAGATGGTTTAAATCAACTCCCATTTACCTTGCCTATCTTATCCGAAGAAGGTAAAGAAATCCCTTATAAAGATAGAAAGCATTGGGAGTATTTTTGGTTGGTTGATCCACTAGACGGCACCAAAGAGTTTGTAAAGAAGAATGACGAATTCACTGTAAATATAGCACTCATTCATAAAGATACGCCAGTGCTTGGCGTGGTCTATGCTCCAGCGTTAGATATTTGTTACTGGGCAAAGAAAGATGAAGGCGCATTTAAAGATGGGGCAAGGCTTCCTCTTAAAACAACAGACCAGCGTAACACCTATAAGATCGTTGCTAGTCGCTCACACATGTCAGATGAGACACAAGCATTTATTGATGCGATAAATACAGGTAAAGAAAAAGAGTTGACCTCAATTGGCAGTTCTCTGAAAATATGCTTAGTTGCAGAAGGTGAAGCTGATATTTACCCAAGACTGGGTCCGACAATGGAGTGGGATACTGGTGCTGCACATGCAATTGTTAATGAATCAGGAAAGAGCTTGGAAAAATACATGAATGGCAAGTATTTAAAACATGAGTACAATGAAGAAGACTTGTTGAATCAGTGGTTTATTGTTCAATAAAGTACAGTTGTTTTTTAAAATGATAAATTATAAATTCAAATATATAATGCTTTCATTGCTGGCCCTTATAGGGTTATTATTATCTTTGTACGTTGACGTTAAGATAGGAGAATATTTATATGGGAAAAATCTTGATAATCTAATTAAACAAATAACCCTTATCTTGGCATTTGATATTACCATTAGAGAAAGTTTTAGGTTTAGCCTGTTGAAGGTGTTTTCTTCAGCTGAAAATGACAAGCATAGAGAGAGCATGTTTGGAAATTTTTCTTTAAATCTGGTTGTGGTTGGATTTTTCTTTTCATTCGTATATTCCGGTTTGTACAGTTATATTATAAATGGATATTTAGATACGTCATTTTTTCTTCACTTCTCACTTTTTTTGGTCATATTTATAAGTGCTGGACTACAGTTAATCTTAAACTTAACAGGTTTATTTTTTATGCACTCTCTACGAGTTTTCCTATTTCCTTTATCGATTCTTTGCTGGTTATTTTTATTAAATGATAATACGTTAGAATCAAATTTTTTAATATTTCTCTTGAGTTATTGTTTTATGTCAATATACTCACTTAGGCATATACTGCACCATGTTTTATGGAAAGGCAATAAAATAGAAGGTATAAGGCGATATTTCATTCCTCCTTTGTTTCCAATGGTTAATTACTCATTTCTGCAAACTTCAAGATATTTGGAAAGGTCTTTGGTCGCAAGTGTGTCTGTAGGAGGTTCTTATTATATTTATTTTTCTTTTAAATTATATGCTGCGTTTATTTCACTTATAGGCATGCCAGTATCTGTGATTCTATCAAAATTTATTGTAAATGATAAAGTGGATTGTAGGTTTGAAAGAAAGAAATTGCTTGCTAGATTGCTTGTATTTATATTCGTTATTTGGCTGCTAGGAGTCGGTACACTTTCAAGTATTTGGATATATACAGATGTTGAATTTTGGTTTCCAAAAATAACGGATAAAGGTTTCTTGGGGCTGATTGTACTCTATCTTCTAGCAGCATTTATAGGAAGCATAAATATTACCCTTCAATCCTATATCTATAAGTATGGAGGCCATATGTTCATGATGAAGACGATCATAACCCTAAGTGTTTTTTATATGTTATTTTTATTAATAGGAGCGAATTTTATTTCTGATAATTTTTATTCTTATTTTGTTGCAATTTTATTCTTAATATACACACTATCTGAACTTTTCATGTCATTTATTTTTCTCAAAAATCTACCTTTAGAAGAATGATCTCAACTTTTAATACATTTATGCTTACTGCATTGGGTTTGCTTTTATTAGCTTTATTTAATGACTATGTAGTATATTTTGGCATTGCCTTAATTTCCCTCTCTCCAGGTGTAATGTTTTTTTTATTGAGTATAAGGGGGCGTCGTTATTTTGATGTATTCTCCCCTTTGTTTGTCTTTCCCGCTACATTTGGATTAGTTTATGGTCTTGGGGCAATTAGGTATATAAATGAGAATGATGCTTATTCTTCTGAGCTTGTAGTGTATCCCATAATAGGTCTATTTACATATTTTATTGCTGTAATATTTAGTAGTAAGATTAGGCTCAAGACCTCCCCCTTCTTTTTACGTAATTACGGAATACTTCCTGCAAAGTTAGCGCTCTATATATCAGTACTTGTATGTCTAGTTGCTGCCATTATTATGGTTTATAAAGTAGGGATGCCATTTTTATATGAAGATAAGCTCGATGCACGTTTAGATGCACGCGCCATAGTGTCCTCAAATATTATTTATCTGATTAGGATTGGATTTTTAGGGTTTTATATATATCTTGCATCCACAATGCATTATAAAAACTTACATACTATTAATTGGCCTTATATGGGTTTTTTATTTATTTTGATTAGTTTTTTAAATTTCATTCCAGGATGGCGTGGTCCAATTTTTTTATTTTTATTAACTTGCTTAATAATTTATCATTATAAATTTTCTAAAATAAATCCAAAAAAAGCAATTTTTTTTGGATTTATGTTGATTACCATTATGCTAGTATGGGGATTTATAAGGATTATAACTCATCCTGATGCGACAGATATTCTTGAGAATTATGAGGGAATGATAAGCTTACCTTTGGGGGTTTTTTTAATATGGTCTACTTATCAATTCTCTGTTTATACTCTCGGATTTAGAACAATTCTAGACCATTTTTCTTTAGGCGAAAATTCATTTATGTACGGAGGGGTATTTGGGTTGACATTGTCTACATTGCAGCCTGGAAAACAGGAAACACTAGGAGAAGTGATAAAAGACGAGGCCAACCTTCAATTTTCTGGTGCCGGACTGAATCCCACAATTCTTGGAGATGCTTATGCAGATGCAGGAATAATAGGGGTGGTAATTTATATGAGCATTGTTGGGTTTATTGTGGGAAGGCTATATAAGATTGTAAGGTTGTCAAATTCCATAACGTCAGTAGTTTTTTATGCATATATAACTACAATGTTGATTTTAAGTGTTTTTACCGGGATATTGTCCCAAGCTTCATATGTCTTTCATTTAATTGTTTTATTTACTATATTTATATTGTTGGGAATATTGAGAAAACAAACTGGAGGCAATTTGTGAGAGTCTTATTAGTTCATAAATTTCATCAACTAACTGGCGGAGCTGAAGTTTTTTATTTTGATGTTGCAAGGATTCTTAAGAAAAATGGCCACGCTGTATCCTTTTTTACAACTGATAGTTCGGAGAATATTCACACTGATGATAAAGTTTATACAGTTCCAGCACCGAATTATGTAAATAACTCCTTGATAGAAAAATTAAAAAATTCAAGAGACATCTTTTATTCTAAAAATAAAAAACATGCCTTCTCTAGGGCGATTCAAGAATTTCAGCCCGACATAATACATGTCTTCGCAATCCATGTTCAGCTAACCCCTTCAATTTTAGAGGCTGCAAAAGAACTTTCTGTGCCAGTTCTAATGAGCTGTAATGACTACAAACACATTTGTCCGAATTATAAAATCTACAATGGATCTGCATTGTGTGAGAAATGCAAAGGACATAAATTCTATAATGCTGTTCTACAAAAATGCTGCAAAGGGTCTATGATGTTCAGTATTGCTTCTGCCATAGAGGCATATATACATGAATATTATCATGTATATGATGACTTAGTAGACAGATATCTTTTTGCAAGTCAGTTCATGCTAAACAAGACAAAAGAATTTTGGGAGAATAAGAATGTTAACTATGGCGTACTACGAAATCCATTTGATATATCTTGTTATAGTCCGGTGTACAAAGGGGGTTACGCTCTTTATTTTGGTCGAATTATTAATGAGAAGGGTGTACATAAAATTATTGAAGCATCTAAGTTGATCAATGTACCCATTAAAATTGTTGGTGATGGGCCTGATTTAGTTATGCTTCAAAAAGAGGCGATAAAGTACAAACTTGACCATGTTGAGTTTCTTGGGTCGATATGGGGTGATCCTCTCGATAAAATACTCTATGATGCACGGTTTGTAATTGTCCCATCACTTTGGCACGAAAATTTTCCTTACGTTATTTTTCAAGCATTTGCCGCTGGTAAGCCAGTCATAGGATCGACTAGGGGAGGTATACCCGAATTAATTGGGCAAGATAGAGGAGTTCTTTTTGATCCTAATAATGTTAAAGAGCTTGCCGCTGGTTTGACAAGGCTTTGGACAGATGTGGAAATGTGTCAACACATGGGTAAGAAGGCTAGAGAATATGTGGTAGAAGAGTTTTCGGACGCTGCTTTCTATGAATCTCTTATAGAGAATTACCAAGAGGTATTGAAGTGAATGTTCTAATTCTTGGTGGGCACGGGTTTATTGGTTCTCATATTGTTGAATTGTTATCTAATACAGGCCACTCTTTAAGGGTTCTTGCGCGTAAAAAATCAGAGATCAAATATAAAGGCGAGTTAATTCTTGGAGATTTTTTTGACGATACTAAACTTTCTGAGGCATTAGTTGGCATAGATACTGTTGTGCACTGTATTAGCACAACAGTCCCAAAATCAAGTGAAATGGATCCGATTTACGATATTAAGAGTAATTTGATTGGAATTGTTAGGCTTTTGCAATTGATGAAGGCGCATAACGTTCCTAATCTTATTTTTCTTTCGTCTGGCGGAACAGTTTATGGTAATTCTTCATCTAGCCCCATTACTGAGGATTCTGCATTAAACCCAGTATCTAGTTATGGCGCAGTTAAAGTTGCAATGGAGAAGTTTATAGGTCTATCAGAATTAAACTGGGGAGTGAAGTCTATTATAATTCGCCCATCAAATCCTTATGGTGAACGCCAAGGCTTTAAAGGTCTACAAGGTCTTATTTCTGTCGTATTAAAGAGCACTTTTGATGAAAGCCCAGTATTAATTTATGGAGATGGGTCAATGTTGCGTGACTATGTATATGTTCAAGATGTGGCGAAATTAATATGCCGAGCTATTGATTCGAATAGAAGTGGCATCTATAACGCCGGTTCAGGTGTGGGACATAGTGTCAATCAAATTATCAGCACTATTGAAAAGGTTAGCGGAAAGAAAGTCCAGAGATTGTACCAAGAGGCACGATCATTTGATGTTAAGAATGTAGTTTTAAGCAGTGAGTTGACCCAAAGGCATTTCGGGTGGAAATCCACAACAACACTTGAATCTGGAATCAGAAAACAGTATGAATGGTTAAAGGGTAGGAATGATAGCGCAAATAGATAGTAATTTTATTAAGTGTAGTTTAAAAAAGACTTACACTAGGCTTTTAAGTTATATATTTTATGAGGGTAGACCATTAACAACGAAGGGTAGGTGGGTAAATACTGTTGTATTTTTACTTTATCGTTTACAGTCCAGACTACCATTTGGTATACGTGTTAAAAAGCCAATTTTCATTTTAGGCACAGGTAGAAGTGGTACAACAATCTTGGGTGTTACTTTAGGTATTCATAATGATGTTGGTTTTCTTAATGAACCAAAAGCTCTATGGAGTTATTTGTATGATAATGAAGATTTAATAGGGAGTTATAATTTGCATCAAGCGAACTATAGATTGTTTGCAAAAGATGCCACCGTATCGTTAATAAAAAAAGCTCATAAAATATACGGTAATTATTTACGATATAGTTTGTCATCTCGTGTAGTAGATAAATATCCTGAGCTAGTTTATCGCACTAGATTTGTTTCAACCATTTTCCCAGATGCTCGTTTTTTATTTCTTTATAGAAATGGATATGATACTTGTCATTCAATTAGGCTTTGGTCGGAAAGGTTGGGGGTTGAAAGACACGATGAACTTCATGATTGGTGGGGCAAGGATAGCCGAAAGTGGCATTTATTATGCAGCCAAATAGTTGCTAACGATGATGCCTTATATTTGAATATTCAGAAAATTAGCAAATATAATAATCATGAGTACAGGGCTGCTGTTGAATGGATCGTAACAATGAAAGAGGGTATGGCTTTAATGAAAAGCAATCCAACGTATGTTATGGGGGTTAAATATGAAGATTATGTTGACTGTCGAGATACCCGTCAGAATGTTTTGGATTTTTGTGAGTTGGATCAAAGTTCACAATACGAGAGTTATTGTAAAAATACTTTACAACCGCCAAAAGTGAAAGAAAAAATCGATCTGCCAATTGAGATTCAAGATGAATTCAACAGAGTAATGCGAGAATTGGGATATGAATAAGAAGCAGATTACAATTCAGGGCATTAGAGGAGTTCCTGCTGAGCATGGTGGTTTTGAGACATTCGCTGAAAATCTTGCAGTTTATCTAGTTAAGAACAGGTGGCATGTTACTGTTTATTGTCAAGAATCTATTTCAGAACGAAATGATGTTTATGAAAGTAACTGGCAGGGCGTTAAACGCATCCATATACCTGTAAAAGGAGAAGGTGCAAAATCGACAATTATGTTTGATTATTTGTCTATTAAAAACGCTTCTAAGCAGTCAGGAATTGTATTGACGCTTGGCTATAATACAGGGCTTTTTAATCTACTATTTCGATTAAAAGGCAAGCATAATATTATTAATATGGATGGTATTGAATGGAAAAGAGATAAGTGGAAATGGCATGAAAGAGCATGGTTGTATTTAAATGAGCGTGTGAGCTGTTTAATTGGGAATCATCTTGTTGCTGACCATCCTGAGATAAAGAATCATTTAACGACTCGTGTTGCTGATAATAAAGTCACAATGATTCCATATGGGGCCCGAGAAGTTGTTATGGCGGACCCTTCTCTATTAAAGGTGTTTAATATTGAGCCAAAAAAATATGCAATAATCATCGCTCGAGCCGAACCTGAAAATAGTATTTTAGAAATTGTGCAGGCTTTTTCGTCTAGCTCTAGAGACATAAGGTTGGTTGTATTAGGAAAGTATGATGAGAGTAATCCGTATCATCTAAAAGTCTTAAGTGCCGCAAGTAATCAAGTTGAATTTTTAGGCGCTGTGTACGACCATGCTGTTTTAGATGCGCTGCGATTCTATTCAGTGCTTTATATTCATGGGCATACGGTCGGTGGTACAAATCCATCATTAATAGAAGCGTTAGGATCGGGCCAACCCGTGCTTGCGCATAATAATAAGTTCAACTGTTGGGTGGCTGGTGATAATGCAGCTTTTTTTCAAGATAGAAGAGATTGTCAATTTCAACTAGACTTGCTTCTGAATAATCCGCACAGGTTAAGAAAGATGTCAGAGTTTAGTCGTGAAAGATTTAATAAACACTTTACTTGGAGTAATGTTCTAGGTCAATATGAAAACCTACTGAATAAGTGGTTATAGGTTAACGATTATATTTGAGTTATGGATACTATTATAGATTTAATTATTTTTTTATCGATACTAGAATAGTTTTGCATCTGCACTACCAAGGCTATATTTTAATTAGACTTGGTAGCCTAAATATGATGGACTTGAAACAATTGTTAGCCATGCCTGGGCATGGGAAAAGAAATTAGCGAAAATTGATTAATAGTTTATTGCTAGTAGGCATTTTTACTGCCAAACCCTTTCCACATTGTGGTGAAGATGATTTTAATATCTAACCATAGCGTCCAGTTGTTAATATAGTGTAGATCCATATCTACACGTTTTTGCATTTTCTCTAATGTATCAGTTTCACCACGCCAGCCATTAATTTGCGCCAAACCAGTAATGCCTGGTTTAACTACTGTTCGTTGATTGTATTTTGGAATTTGTTTAGCATACTCTATAT
>Ga0209992_10004144_pt1 | contig 11602 bp, 7 predicted proteins | sample 2SBtaG_2_FD_182564 | JGI IMG/M metagenome (GOLD analysis project Ga0209992, IMG submission 182564) | Deep subsurface microbial communities from Kolumbo volcano to uncover new lineages of life (NeLLi) - 2SBTROV12_ACTIVE470 metaG (SPAdes)... | ecosystem: Environmental > Aquatic > Marine > Volcanic... | reverse complement strand
AAAGGATTTTTTTTTGAAATAAATTTATGGTAAAGCACATGATAAAACTTGGTCCAAGTAAGCCATTTATTCTTTAAGGGCGAGTTGACTGCATAGCTTGAAAGGTTTTTTTGTAAATTTTTGGTCAACGCAATTCTGCGAAAAAACTTTGGTTTGGATTGTAAGGAAAGAAGGCATTCTTCAAAAAAGGTTACGTCTACTTCTGGAAGAAAGCGTGGTAAAAGGGTTTTAGCTTTTTCGCTAGTTGAATGATCGAACAGCCAGTTAAATTCCTTTTCAATGATTTTTCCCTCTCGGATAGCAAATAAGAAATCAGGTAAGGATCCACATTCGAGTATTTTTCTTATCACGAATACTAATAATTCTGCAGGGCGGTCCGGAATTTTTACGCCATCAAATTCGCTTGAAGATTCGAGCAACAAACCTGCTAATGGCAGGTGGTAGTTTTTTATCAGGTTGCCACCTGTAAAGAGCTCGAAATAAATATGCAAATGTACGAATTTTCCGGTTTCTTCATCTAGCCCATAATAATGAAATACGTTTGGGGTCGATTCCCAGGTTGGACTGACCACCAATTTGAAATTAAACTCTGTTAAAATTTCCTTAAATTTATTCTGCGAGTTTTTGGATACAAGGATATCCAAATCACCTTTGCCCTGAAGAAACGATTGAATTAAATGATTGCTTTTCCAATGGCAGTATTCAATTTCATGAGTGTTCAGGGCCTCAAAAAAGCATTTAATTAAAAGAACGGTTTTCATTTTTTAACCGAAGATTGAACATCCATGATTTGGTTGGTAATGTTTAAAGCTTCTTGGGGGTTAGTTTGATCCGAATTAAAAAATGTAATGGTTTTATTAGTCCATGGGTCAAGATCATTAATGATTTCAAAAATCTCATGCCCCAGGTTTATGAATCGTTTTATTGCGCCTGGTGACGGATCTACAATAGGTTTGTCTTTTCGATTCAAGGACCTTGAAATTACTTCCGATTTTGGGGCCATAATGTGGACGATCAGGTCAGGGATGGGGACGTGGTTGCAAAAGCTCTCTATTTCTTTTTTTGTGACACTCGTTTTTTCTTCATGGGCAAATAGCAGGTGTGCAATTTGCACGGTGCCCTCATCCAACATTATCGTACGTTTTTTATTAGAAGAATTGTCCAGAAAAAAATATAAACCCAATGTGCGGAAAATACTGCGAAGCAATAAGACCTTTCTCCCAAAGCTAAAATGTCCCTTGTTGAGGGATTTCAGACAATAGTTAAAAAAATGTCGGTGTTTTGCCATGCTTATAATTGACCAGGGCAGAATAAAAATATCTAAAAATAATTTTTGAAGTCTTTCATTCGCAATAATATCAGAGGTTGTTTTACCCAGAAATATATCCAGAGGTTTGCAAACATCCAATCCTTCAGAGCGCAGGTTTTTATAAACTTCATCAAGTAAGGTTGATTTTCCAACTCCACTACAACCAACCCATTCAATAATCAAATTTCCCCCTTTTTTGTTTAAGCAGTAATGCGGGTTTCTATTGGTAGGAAATATCCCTTTTTAATAGTTTAATATATACGCCATTAGGGCAAGAAAAATTTTCTTTTCATTGGAATATTGTCAGGCGAGAAGTTTGGGGTGTGAGATTTGGAGAATAGAGTTCCCAAAAAATGAAATATGCCCCAGAAAAAAACAACCATTAACATATTGGATGCAAAACCAATAAGGCCAGATCCTGTAATAAATGACAAGTAAAATATTATCATTGAAGATATGACGATTGAAATAACATCTCTTTCCTTTTCATAGATTTGCTTTTGTACAAAAGCCAGGAAAACACCTAAAAGAAAGAATCCAATGATTACACCCAGGTAACCGAAGTCAGCATAGATAAATCCTAAATAAGTTCCGCTTGAAAATACCTCCTCACTTGATCCTCTTAAGTAAGAGACCCGAAATCCTAGAGGTTCGCCCATACGAACACCTGGGAAAGAACTTACAAACTTTTCCAAATGATACATTCCCATTCGTTTTTCCATGCGCCCGGATTCTACGAATTCTATAATTTCCAAGTCATGGATAGCGTTTCCTAAAAAAATTCTCTCTATCAACTGCGAAGCAAGTTTAGAGACAAAATCCGGGGTATCTTTTTGCAAGGTGCCTTTTGCTGAAAAATAGGTCGTTCCCATTAAAAATGCGAAACCCAGTGCAGCAAGAATAATAAAATGGTTGGGATTGATTTTTTGTAACATGGACAGAACTATAATCATAAAAAGGACTGAAAAGGCTAGTGGAGCACGTTCGCCCGTTCCCGCCTGGAATAGAACGAGTAGTAGGCCGGTTAATATACATATGAAAAGCCACTTTTTACTTTTTACCTTTAGATAAATTATTAAGCTGACCGCAAATACAAACCTCCAGCCGATTCGCTGGATTATGTTAATGACTCCTTGGCCTCTGTATTCTCCCCCAAACCAATGCGATTTGGTCAAAAGAAATCTTTGTTCGGACATAAAGCTGGCAAGTTCTCCTATTGAGAGATTGCCTGTCAACAACTCTATTATCGAAAAGCCCAATGCGGGAGCTCCCTGGTAGTAATAAAGGCCCAAGCCAACCAGAATCAGGATGGTTACAGATACGCCCATAAAATAATATTGAAGGGGATATTTGGCGGTGATGGGTTTTGATAGATAGGATTTGAGGGATAAATTTTTCCCCCCGGCAAGAAAGAAGCCTGTAACAAAAGCCAAAAAGGCAGTACCGATTACAAGTATTTCCCAACCGTCTAGTGGTTTTTCCTTGAAGGCATAGTTGAGGGGGATTCCCCATAAGCTAAAAATTTCCTGAAACCCAAATAAAAGGAAGGGGGTTATGATGAAATACTTTGCCCAACGTTGTCGGTATGCCAGTGCCAGAAACCAGGACAAGCCGACGAATAAGACTAGAATATTTAATATTGTTGCAATCATATGCTAACGAAAAAATAAAATTTTGTTTTATTCAAGGTATCCATAAATAATCTTAACAAGAAAAATTTTCCCATCTACTGGTCATTTAAAACATCAGAAATTCCTGGCAACTTTACAGATAATCGTTAGATAGATTAAATTCGCAAGGGCTCGTGAAAAAGAAAAAACGATTAATAATGAGATTTCATCAAAACCCAAAATACCAGGAATTAAAATAGACAGCACAGTAATGATAGCTCGAATAATCTGGGCAATAAGTTGTAGATCTTGTCTTTCCCTAACCAGTAAGACCGAAGCTAAGCCTGATACCATGAAATGGAAAAACATTGCAGGAACAAGAATTTTGGCGAAGTCCCCTGCTGAAACCCAGTTGCTCCCGAAAAAAAAGCTAAAAAGGGCAGGACCAAAAATATAAATAACGATTCCAAACAAAAGGCCTATTAAAGCCTGTCGCACCAAAACAGACTGAACCAGACTATTTATTTCTAAACCATTTTTTATGTGTTCCGACATTTTCTGGTAAAGAACTTTAGAAAGGGATTGTCCGATTAGCATTGTCGGTGCTGCTAGTGCCATGTTGGCAAGTGCATACTTCCCAACCATATCCGGCTGAAAATATATTGCTAATAACAAAGGTGTTCCATAAGAGGAAACTCCATCGAGAACACTTCCCCACGAAGAATATAATGGAAACTTTTTATAACGTATCAGATTATTTATAAGTGGGGCCACAGGAGAAATTATAAGAGGATTGTTTCTTAAATTTTTATTTCCCCGGAGCAATAAGGTCAGTTCTAAAATATGGCCTAGGAAATGCCCCAATATCAGTCCTAGCATAGTTGACCCTAAAAAAAATCCAGCGATGGCCTGACTAATAACCATCCCGCTTACATGGGTTACTCTCGATAAGCTCATCAATAAGAAATTTTTCATCCGATTCGTCCATTCGGTTAAGGACTGAATCATGCCACCTAAAATAAGGACTAAAGAAATTATGAAGATAATCTCAATACTATCTGTGATTCCAGAAAGTTGAAAAAATGGAATATCAATAAATAAAAATAATGCTAAAAAAAACACTCCAAAAAATATAGAAAGTTTTATGGATAAACGCAAAACTTCTAAGGCTTCATGGTCTTCTTTTGGAAGCATGATGGCGAGCGCATACCTGAAGTGTGTTAGAGGAACCAATAGGTTGAAAACGGCAATGTATAAGGCGTAATTCCCATAATCATAGGGTGTGTAGAGGCGGGTAATAAGAGGAACTACAACAAGCCCAATGGCCTGGGAAAAAGCGGTCCCTCCAGCAAGGGTTAAAATATTTGAGGTAAAACTATTTTTATTTGACGAATCGTCCAAATTCAAAGTTTCCGCCCATTGGCTAAGACCGGCTTCTTGCTTTCGAGGCACAATAAAACAACCATTTAGCTACTCTATTTTATATCATTTTTTGCCCGAGGCTAATAGAAATGAATTTCTCAACAACAAAATCGTAACTATGTTCTTTGGCAATAAATTTTTCTCCTCGGCCTTGTAGAGTAGAGTTTTTTGCTTTAGCTTCTTGGGCTAAAGTCTCAGCCCAAAGTTTTATATTGTCAGGTTCCACCATTTTGCCTAAATTCTGTTTTTCTAAAAACTGATGATCCTTGAATTCAGAAGCAAGCACAGGTTTGTCACAGGCGAGATATTCCCATAACTTCAACGCAGAAGATCCTTTAACATTAAGGTCTTTTTTCTGGAAGGGAGCGAGCATCATATCGCAGGCATTAATGGCTGAACGCACTTCTTCATGAGGTATATTGCCAGCCCAGATTATGCGGTCGGAGACACCGAGTTCTTTTGACATGAATTTAAGAGGGTCTACATAATTTCCATCGCCAACGATAAAAAAGATAGGAACTTTTACCTCATCTTTTTTTAAAAGGCCCAGCGCTTGGATGATAGTACTCAAGCCCTGCTCTTCATAAACAGCTCCAACATAGCCGAACACAAATTCGTTTTCAGGTAGGTTCCATTTTTTCCGGTCAGCGGCCTCGGGAAAAAATAATGTTGTGTCTGCGGCATTAGGGATCACTACGATTTTTTCTGGACGAAGATTGTAGGTATCTACAATCCATTTCTTTATAGTTTCTGTTACCGTTGTGATTGAAGACGCTTTTAAGAGGAAAAGCCAGAGCACCCACTTAATGCAATGATAAATAACCGTTCCCGGTTTTTTATCGCAATCAGCAAGATTGGGCAAAACGGGACCGGTCCGCATCGTTAAGCGAATGTCAAAAAGAAAAGAAAGAATCAGGGGTGCAATCATCGCATCGTGATACCGTATAAACATATATACATTATTTTTTCTTTGACTCCATAAAAAGGTCCACAGGCTGAAAAGAAGTCGGATTTGATGCAGGACATATCCGCTGTAATTTTTATTGGTTAAAGGTATGAGGACTAATCTGTCATCATCAGAATTTTCTCCTTCTAATGTGGTAGAAAATACCTTGATGTCTAAATTTCGCTTGCCAACTCTGGTTTTCAGCAGGTTCCTAATAAATCCATTTTCAAATTTATTCTGGCCGGAGGTTCCGTTGCGGGGTATTTGGCTGACATATACGAAACAATCATTCATAGTAATTTTAGATGTGAAAATTAACAGGTTGTTGATAAGGCAGTTAAAAGACAAAAAAATCAGAGCATGTCTTAGAGTGGAAATCAGTCAGCTGATTTTATCAGCCCTCCACAAAAGCTTTGGTTTTATCAGCTCCACAATTGAACAATGCATCCAATATGCTGAGCCCTTTTATGAAATCCCCCTTGTTATTCTCCTGAGGATATATTGGGTGTCGAAAATTTTGTTTCTCAATTGCAATGCCATGAGTTTCGAAGAGGACATCATCTTGATAGTCCTCTGATCCGCCCCCTCCTTGTATATAGGTGTCACAATTCGTCTCTATCAAAAGTTGCACCAGTCTTTCCGTTGATGCGGTATTCACATTTAAGTTGGATGATAAGACTATTTTTTTTTCGTCAATTTTCAACAGGGAGCAAATACCTTTTATAGCGTTGAAATTGAATTTGGCGATGTCATCCTCCGGAAAATTTACCAGATCAAAAACGTAATCCTTGTATTCCTTGAAATGAGGGCATTTGGAATAGTTTATAGATAATGTTTTCTTTATTCTTTTTTCTCGCCAACTATTTTTTTGGAAAACGAATGTTGCGGTTTCCTCGGTTTTTATCTTTTGTACGGGGGCTGTTATCCAGTGGGCCTTATTATTAACCAGCATTTGTACCCGGTTTGAATAGGTTTGCCTGTTTCCCTGCGCGTTATCCAATAATATGAAAACGTCGCATCGGGAAATTTTATTGAAAAAACCTAACCAGGGGAAAAAATTTGGCTGATGAATGGCACCTTTCAAGAAAACACCTTTGGTTCTAAGTTTGAGATTAGTTTAACGGCTTATCTGGAGTGAGTTGCAGCAGTCTTCGACTATTTGTTTTCGTCGTTCTCAATCACAAGTCTTACAACCTCAAAAGCCTCCGCGTACTGAGCTCCAATTTGAACTCCACGGGTTTTGGCTAAAGAGTAAATAAAATCTTTGGACATATAATCACGAAAACTTTGAGACTCATAACAGGAAAGAGCCGCTACTTTTTTTTCAATATCCTGTTGATTGAGCACTGCAAAGGAAGTCGTGTTAAAGGAAAGATTGTTCCACATCAGTTCGTAACCGAGAATGGTCGTTTTTTTGAAGGCGCGCAACCCTTCGCTTGCGATGGTCTGGTGATCCTGATGAATATCGTTTTGTGAGGGCATCAAAATCAAATCATAAGTACATTTATTACGAAGCTGGATCAAGTCCTCGAGAATTTCTTGCCGGTGGTAGTTGAGTTGGCGTACCTGGTATTTGTATAGAAACAGGTTTTCCTTTTTTATCCCTAAACGTTGGGTTGCTGCTTTGACTTCCGTGACCAATGTGTCTTTAGGTAATCCGTCGGCAAGCGATTCTTCGGCTGTTGAAAACGCGGCATAGATTACATTGGCTCCCGACTGAATCAGCTTGTTTATGAATCCTCCAGCTCCAAGCTCCGCATCATCTGTGTGCGGTGAAAGAACCAAAACGTTTTTAAACTGGGTGTGCATGTATTGCCTGTAAAGTCCTTTGAATTGGGCTGAATAGCCAGAAGCGGTTGCCGTGCATTAAGTAAATAGGAGGAAATAAAAGGCTGATGATTTCCTCTGATCTTTTTTTAAATTGTACCATAATAAATTCTTTAGAATGGTTGGAAGCAAGAAAATAAAAACCAAAAACACGTTATCTCTTGTAGAAAATCCCTCGAACAAAAACGGTGTGAGATATAAAAATGAAATCTGGAATCGTGAGTTCGAAAATAGTTTTCCGAATTTGTTGTTTTCTTTTTTGGAAATTTTAGCATCTCATTTCTCGTTCAACTTCCTCGCTTTATTGGATTAATTTTTTGAATACCCAGATTCAAAGCGCACATTCTTTTGGTCAAAAATTCTGATTTCGGATATGGAAAATCAATTGGGATTGAGTTCCCCAATAATTTTAAATTTGTTCTTTTATTTATAATGGTTTATGGGGTTTCCAGAGTTCCGAACTCAAAATCTGGAAATGACTCGACGTTTAAGGTCAGAAAAACATGAATAAATGTATTCGAATGTTGTTCTATTTAAAGGGTTTTCGTTTCTAAATTGTGACATTTATGTGACGCAAACTATGCCTCAAAAATCTCTTATATCAATTAAAATAAACACAAGTAAATAAAGGACTTATTTTAAAAAAGAAATCAGGTTTACAATCCAAAAATTACAGCAACTTCTTTAGATTTTTTAAAAAAATATAACAACCGAATGAACGACGTAATCCAACAATCACAAACAGGAAAAAAAACGCGAAGCGTTTTCTTTTTTCGTTTGTGGATTGGATTTTTAATTTATCTGCTGGGTGGTTTCCCCACTTTGGTTTTTGCACTTCCTCAAGACGGAGAAATTGTTTCTGGTTCAGGTAGCATTAGTACCTCTGGAGACGACATGGTTGTTCAGCAGACTTCGGATAAGCTGATCGCCAACTGGCAAAGCTTTAGCATCGGGAGTGGTGAGTCGGTAGAGTTCAAGCAGCCCAGTGCAAGTTCCATTGCTTTAAATAACGTTATTGGTCTCAGCCCGAGTGTTATTCTTGGGTCATTGAAATCCAATGGACAGGTTTTTATTTCAAATGGTTCCGGCGTTATTTTTGGTCAAGGTTCTCAGATAAACGTAGGCGGGTTATTGGCAACCACTCTGAGTATCAAAAACGAAGACTTCCTTGCCGGTAACTATAATTTCACTCAAGACGCTTCCCGCCCACTTTCTTCTGTAATCAACCGCGGTCTCATTGAGGCATCCTATGTCGGCTTGCTGGCGCCGGGTGTGGAAAACACAGGAACCATCGTTGCAAATCTGGGGTCGGTAGCTATGGCGTCGGGTAAAGCGGCTTCTATGGACTTTGTCGGAGATGGCTTGATCAACTTCGCGATCACCGAAGCGGTGGATGGCGATGTTCTGGACGATGAAGGCAATGTCATTGACCATCGGGTGAAGAATGCCGGACTTATCCAGGCCGATGGCGGACGCGTAGTTCTCTCTGCAAGGGATGCCGGAAATGTTATCCAAAATGTTGTTAATAATACAGGGATCATAGAAGCTCATACCGCAGTTGAAAAAAATGGAGAAATTTTTCTCATGGGTGGCGACTCCGGGGTGGTGGCAAACTCTGGAACCCTGGATGCTTCGGGCAATGATTCTGGAGAGACCGGCGGCACCGTACATGTCACCGGTGAATATGTCGGTTTGTTCGACAATGCGAAAGTTGATGTTTCGGGTGATGCGGGTGGCGGCGAAGTCCTCATCGGAGGAGACTACCAGGGCAAAAATGAAGAAATTCAAAACGCCTCCCGAACCTATGTGAGTGAAAATGCGGTGATCGATGCAAGTGCCAAGACCGCTGGAGATGGCGGTAAGGTCATCGTTTGGGCTGATGAAGTAACAAAATTTTACGGAAGTGTTTTTGCAACGGGTGGTGCTTCTGCTGGAGACGGGGGTTTTGTTGAGATCTCCGGCAAGGGAAATCTTAATTTCCACGCCAAGGAAATTGGCCTGAGTGCCTCCAATGGTGTGGATGGAACCCTGCTGTTGGATCCATTGAACATTGTTCTCATTTCTGGAATAGACTCCAATACAACCGGTTTCACACCCGGGGTGGATCAAACGGAAGCGTTTTCGGACGATGCCGGGTTGACCAGTATTTTCAATGTTGATGCGGGTGGAAGTTTTGCGGGGGTTACGGGAACGATCGAGCTTCAGGCCACAAACGACATTACCGTCAGCAGTACCTGGAATCTCCTCACTTCCACCGGAAACAACAACGTCAATGTGGTTTTACGGGCCGGCAATGATATCAATATCAATGCATCCATTACGTTGGATGGAACAGGAACCATAACCCTTGAAGCCGATGGCAATACTGCTGACGGAGCAGGGGATGTGGTAATTGCTTCGGGTGTTGGCATTACAACGGCCAATCAGGCGGTCAACATCACCGCAAATGATATCGACCTCACTGGATTTATCAATGCTGGTTCGGGAGATGTGACAATCAGTATTTCGACCGGGGGTCAAATCCAGATTGGCGATCCCTCTTTCTGCACTACCTGCGCCATGGTGATCACCGGGCAGGAATTACAAAATATCACAGCAGCTAATCTGACTATTGAAAACAGCACAGATGCAATTTTTCTAGATAACATTACCGCCGCAAACAGCGATAACATTGGAACGCTGATCCTTGAAGCGACTGGCAATATCGAATTCGGCCGCGATGCGCTGGATCAGGATAACTCCACATTCAACGCGCTGCGCGTCTTGTCCGATGCGAAAATCCTGGTGCGCGAAACACTGGAAACCGATACGGGCGATTTGGAAATCACAGCCGATGCTGATGGCAGTGGTGGGGCGTTCGATCAGCTCAAGCTCCAATCTTCAGTCGACCTGATTTCGGCAGGAGATATCACGCTTCATGCTTCTCTTTCAACTTCCGGAAGAATTTATTCTACAGCCCTGACCGATATGACCGCAGCGGGGACCATCACCATTCATGATGAGTTTTTCAGCCAGAGCATTGCAACTCTGAATGCCAATAACGGAATTTTCATCAATGATGATTTCAGTGCTAACGCCATGATCCTGAATGGAGATGCGGACGGTTTAGTGAATGGAATCGATCAGGTCGTGTTTGCCGATGGTATCAGCGTGGATGCTTTTGGGAATCACGGCCATATTGCTCTTTACAAATCTGTAGCGTTGGGATCCATTTCCTTTACTTCCGGCGGCGGCATGGATTTGTTGGGTGACCTTACCGCAAATGGTGCAGTGACGATTAATGCAGATACGGCTGTCACTGTTGGCACTGGATTGTTCAGCATTGCAAGCGGTGCGGAACTGAACACCAATAACAACACCCTGTCTTTAACCACCAGCGAAATTGACCTTCAGGGAACCATCAATGTCGGCTCCAGTGCGGCGGCTATTTCCATTGCACAGGCTGGAACAACAAAGAAAATTTATCTTGGTGAGGACGAATCCTGCACCAATTGTCTGGCACTCAGCGGTGCTGAGTTGCAAAACATCACTGCGGGCACGTTGACTCTAGAGAACACAGCGCATGCAATCATCGTCAATAATATTTCAGCAGTCAACAGCGATAACATTGGCACGGTGGTTCTGGACACTGAAAAGTATGTTTTCTTCAAAAACAATGCTTCCACCTTTAACGCGCTGACGGTGAATGCGAAAGCGGAGGTGGATGTCCGTGTCAACCTGACCACCGATACCGGTGACCTGATAATCAACGCTGACACGGATTCAACAGGCGGGGTGGATCGCATTTTCTTTGGCTCCGACTCAACTCTGGCTTCTGCGGGTGATATTACTCTGAACTCTTCCTCCGGTGCGCCGGGAATTGATGCTAGTGGTTCCCTGACCCTGCTGGCTGGAGGAACGATTAACGTCAACGACGATTTCACAGCGGGTAACAGCGCGACCCTGAGCGCAGATAACGGCATCAGCATAAATGGAGATTTCACCGCGGGTCAAAGTATTAATTTAGACGGCGATGCCAACAGCAGTGTGGATGGCAACGACACCATCACCTTTGCCGATGCGGTCACCCTGACTTCAACAAGCAACAGTGTAACGCTGGGTCAGTCAGTTGCGTTAGGATCGATCACCTTGAACGCGCGTGACGGCATCACTCTTAATGGTGACTTCACATCCAATGGTACGACAACGATCGATGCTGATACGGGAGTTCTTTTTGGGACGGGAACGTTTGCGGTAGCGAGCGGTGCGACCCTGAACACCAACAACAACACACTTTCCATCAATGCTCTGGATATTGACTTGCAGGGCAATGTCAACGCGGGTTCCAGTGATGTCGCTATTTCCCTTGCTCAGCCAGCCAGCGGAAATCAAGGCCAGATCATTCTGGGGGACAACACATCCTGTCCGGCCTGTACCATGCAGATCAGCGGCGCCGAGTTGCAGAACATCACCGCAGGGACATTTACGATTGATAACAGCACCGAAGCG
>Ga0209992_10004142_pt1 | contig 11604 bp, 16 predicted proteins | sample 2SBtaG_2_FD_182564 | JGI IMG/M metagenome (GOLD analysis project Ga0209992, IMG submission 182564) | Deep subsurface microbial communities from Kolumbo volcano to uncover new lineages of life (NeLLi) - 2SBTROV12_ACTIVE470 metaG (SPAdes)... | ecosystem: Environmental > Aquatic > Marine >... | reverse complement strand
TTGGAGATTTGTGATATGATATATTGATCAACAAATATGATGGAAATATGAAAAAACAGGTGATTGATGAATTTATAAATATGTATGAGATATGATGGAGGGAATATATTGGAGATTTGTGATATGGTATATTGATCAACAAATATGATGGAAATATGAAAAAACAAGTATTTGAGATGATTGATCTAATCTACCATCTCATCTCATAATCTGTCTCACAATCTACCATCTTATCACAATATCTGTCTCACAATCTACCATCATCATTATCATTTTTTAGGCTAGAAATACGAAATCAGATTATCTTCATGCTATGAAATTTAATAAAAAAAAGAAAAGAAGATTGATTGATCATGTGAGATGATTATGAGATGGTAGATGAGATAACATGAGATGAGATGGTAAATGAGATGAGATGGTAGAATGAGATGGTAAATGGTGAGATGATGAGATGATGGATGATGAGATGGTAAATGGTAAGATGATGGTAGATGGTGAGATGGTGAGATGATGAGATCATGAGATGAGATAACATGAGATAGGGATGATGGTAACTTTTCATCTCATTTCATCTTTTTTAGCCATCTGTCCAATTGATCTCATCTCATGAAAAATATGGATTGGATAAAATTATAAATCTCATCTCACCATTTCTACCATCATCAAAATCTGTCTCACCATCTACCACCATCTCATCATCATCTCATAAAAATCAACAAAATGAGATGGTGGTAGATCATGAGATGAATGATGAGATGGTAAAAGAGATGAGAGAAGATCAATTAAAATATTGGAAAATAAAACAAGCGAGAGAGATGGTAAGTTGTTGAGATGAGATGGTAAGTTGTTGAGATGATGGTAGATGAGATGGTAAGTTATGAGATGGGAGATGATGAGATAGTAGATGAGATGATATCATGTTTTTCATTTCTCTCTTCTTTCTCTCTTCTTTTTAGTTTTTGGAGATGTTTGATGATCATTTACCATCTATCATGTCATCATCATCAACCATCTCATCATCTACTATCTGCGATCTAATTATTAAAAATATCATAAAATCTTCTTCTTCTTCATCTAAATGATACATAGTAAATAAAATATCAAATATAATCAAAATTCATATTTCATCTTTAATGTTTTATATATTATTCTGTTTTCTTTTTCTATTCTCATCTACCATCTCACAATCTCACAACTTATCATTTAATAGTAAGGAGAATCATAATTTTTAGATTGAGATGGTAACTCATCATCTCGTGATATGATCGTCTCATCTCCTCCTCTATTTCATGAGATGGTAGATGAGATGGTAGATGAGATGGTAGATGGTGAGACAGATAACAAAATCAACTACTAGGTATCTCAAAATCTGTCTCACAATCTACCATCTCACCTTTCAATTAACAAAGAATAGATCATGAGATGTTGAAATTTACCTATGAGATGAGAGATGACATGAGATGGTAGATTGTGAGATAGATAGTGTGATGGTGGTAGATTGTGAGACAGATTTTGAGAAGGTAGATTGTGAGACAGATATGAGATGGTAAAAGATGAGACAGATATCTACCATCATCAACCATCTCTCACCTGATTTATGAAGAGGAGTCTCTCCCATGTTATCTTGACAATTTATATTCACTTGCCATCTCATAGATGGTTGATTGTGAGATGGTAGTGGTGGTGGTTGATGATGGTTGATTTTCATCTCATCATCATTATCATCTTTCACCATCTCATTATCTTTTCTTTGTTGGATAATTTGTTGATAATCATAAGATGACATATAATCAGAAATGATGGTAGATGGTAGACGAGGTGAGAGATCATGAGATAACAACCATCTACCATCTCTTTCTACCAACTTACTTCTTTCTTCTTCCCCCATTTCAAGTAATAACAATCTCTCATTTTCCTCCTAATAATATGAGATAAGATGATGGTAGATTGTGAGACAGATTATGAGATGGTAAGATGGTGAAATTGATCTCATCAACCATCTGATCATCTCATGATCAACTACTATCTCACAATCTACCATCTCATCTACCATTTCACAATCTACCATCTCATCTACCATCATCTACCATCTACCATCATCTCACAATCTACCACTATCTCACCTCTTGTAAGATATCAAAAAAATCATAAGGTATCTCTGACAAAAAATCAACCACTCTATTTTGAGAGATGGTAGATGAGATGGTAAGATGTGATGGGAGATTGTAGATGATGAGATGTGAGATGAGAAATATCCATCTCACAATCTACCATCTCATCATCTCCCATCTCACAATCTACCATCTCACTCATAAGAGTTATTGGTTGCCGCTAGATGGATTGGAGATAATCTCATCCCATTCTCAACCTAGGATATGAGATGAGATGATGATAGTAGATGGTAGATTGTGAGACAGATATGAGATGGTAGATGATCTCATCTTACAAATTAACATCTCATCTCTCATGATCAATTATCTGTCTCATCTACCATCTGATCTCACCTCAAGAATTGCAAGAGATTTCTTAGTTGGTGATAAACTATTAGATGAGATGGTAGATGGTAGATTGTGAGATAAGATGGTAAGTTGTGAGGAAGATCAACAAAAAAATTCATCTCACAATCTACCATCTCAGCTCTCTCACAATCAACCATCTACCATCTACCATCTCAACCTCAAGATTGTGATGATGGTTGATAGATGGTTAGATTGAGATGCGAAGTGAGAGCAGACACAACCCTATGAGATGGTAAGTTATGAGACAGACATAATTGATGATGGTAGATTGTGAGACAGACATAATTGATGATGGTAGATGGTGAGACAGACATAATTGATGATGGTAAATTGTGAGACAGACATAATTGATGATGGTAGATTGTGAGACAGATAATGACATGGTAGTTCATGAGACAGATAATATCAGATCGGATGACATGGTAAATATAATTGATCTTCATAAAATCATCAACATCAACAAATCTTACAGTTTTATCTTTGGCGAATAAATCTCCCCCTTTTTCTATCAATAAAATGACAAGCTTGTCATGTCCGTGAGATGAGGCTATTAGATAGTAGAATGAGAGGTGAGATGGTGAGATGATGAGATGCTAAAAGTTATGAGATGATGGTAAGTTATGAGTTGGTGGTAGAGTTGTGAGAGATGAAGATCAGCCATCTCATCATTCACCATCTCACAAACATCAAACCAAGATGAATGGGTCTGAGATGAGTATCTGTCGTTTTTTGATCAACATCTGCTCCTGAAAATGAGATGGTGGATTGTAAGATGGTTAAATGATCATCTTTCTTCTTTTTTCTTCTTTTCACCAAACCAAATGAGATGAGAGCTTCAGCTGCCTCATAACTCCCCTTCTCACAAGCATAATGTAAAGCTGATTTACCATTCTTATCCACCCTCTCCACCTATATTTGATATCATCTCATTATCTCTTCTCATTTCATCTTTTTTTGATCTCACCCATCGTTTTGATTCTTTCACGAAATGTTTGATCGCGTCTACATTATTATCAATTGCACCTATTTATATTATATAATATCTATATTTTATAAAATTAACAAGTTATTATATCTCATAACCCTTGAATATTGTCGTATATTGTATGGCAAAGATAGGCTCTCCTAAATTTCAAAAAATAAATAAAAACGAAACATCAAACAAACACGATTTTATCACTGTTCCAAGTACTTTCAACATATATAAAACCTCTTTTATATTGTAAATCAGTTACTTTTTGTACCCTCATCTCCCTCTCCATCTCTTCAGTGTGCTCTTCAATGTCATTCATGAGATCAAAGGTGTCTGATGCTAACTTTTGATCAGCTCTCAAAGCATGCATCTTAATTATCGGTTTTTCACAACGAACTATACATATTCAGACAATTAACACCTAATTTCTAAATCTATCAATATTAAGACTATATAGATAGACCCTCAAAATTAAACTTCTACTTAATTCTACCTATTTTTAAAGCCTCGAAACTTTTGCAATCGAATTGAAGTTTCTTGACAACGGAATCAAAGCATATTCGATTCTAAAATGGCAAATAGTTAGTCTTATTTGATTAATATTATATCTTACTATCTAATAGTTTCTGTTAAATTTGTTGATACCTTTCTCTTCATCACTAAAATGATATTTTTTTGATTTTAAAATTTCTTTGATTTTGTTTTTAAGGCTAATCCCATTAATTTCATGACTTTTGTAGGGAATGTTTCGGCACCTATTGCTGCATTGAAGGAAGGAGAGGGTCATATGGTGACTGTAGAGATGCAGAATGGTGAGATATATCGAGGTTTATTGGACATGAGCGAAGACTCGATGAATTGTGGGCTCTCTGAAGGTAAGTTAACGATAGAATTATCAATTAAGTTCCATCTTACTTTATGATAAAATGCATGGTTATTCTGTTAAATAGTAACTCATACTGCTAGAGATGGTAGAATATCTCGTTTGGAGCTGGTTTATCTTCGAGGGTCACATATCAAATTGATTGTGTTACCAGAAATCGTTCGAGATGCACCTATTTTTGAGAAATTGAAGGTTTGGTTGTTTTACCAATGTTTTATATATGAACACAAGATTTATAATATATTATTTATAAAATAGATTCAGAATGAGAGAATGTTGAAAAAGAGGAAGAAGAAGCAGAAAGAGCAAAAAGATGCTCAAAAAAGAAAATAAAAAGAAGAAGAGAAAGAGAGAGAGAATGATCATTTATTTATTTTTAAGATAATTATAATCAAAAGACAATTGAAAAACAACACACAATCCTGAAAACTATCTTAAATATCTTTATATGTTGAATATTATGATTAAAATTGATCAAAATCAAATTATCAAATTTTATCTTCTTCTTTTTTTCTTTGGAGGTTCTCCTCTTTTTTTATTTTGAGATGATGGTTGATTGTGAGAAGATGATGATGGTTGATTTTGTTGTTGTTGTTTTTTGAGATGGTGATGATGTTTGGAAGATGAAATGGCTGATTTATATTTCTTAAGTTGAGACCTATCAAAATGAAATGAGAAATGAAAAATGAAAGATGATGGTAAGTTGGGAGATGGTTGATGAGATGATGGTAAGATGGGAGATGGTGATTGATAAAATATCTCATCTACCATCTTATCTAACCTGGCTTGACTTAGTTCTCTCTCTTTTTTGATCAACACAGAATGAAGAGCTAGATGAGAAGAGAGATAAGATGAGATGATAAGATGGTAGTTGGTGAGACAGATAATTGATAAGATAATTGATAAGATGGTAAAAAATATCTATCTCATCAACTACCATCTACCACCATATCATCCTAAAAATTAACTGATCATTGCAACAGTATCTCTCCTCATCTCATCCACTTTATCACAAATAGAAGAGGTTGGAAGAGGTCTGTCTTTCAATCCCAACTCACTATGAGATCATGAGATGGTAAGTTGTGAGATGATGAATATATGATTTGTTTAATTCTCTTCTCTACCACAATCACCCAATCTACCATCATCAATCTCATCTCACCATCATCAATCTACCATCTCATCTCATCTTATCAACCATCTCTGTCTCACAATCTACCATCTCATCTCATTTACCATCTCATCTCATCTCATCTCACTTGAGAGAGGTGTACATTTTTTTTAACATATTTTTATTCAAAATTGAATATTGATCTTGAGATGAAACCTAATGATGAGATGGTAAGTGGAGATGGTAAGTGGAGAGATGAGATAATTGTGAGATGGTAGATGATGGTAGATTATAGATGGTGAAATTGTGTTTTTGAGAGAGAAATATCAACCTCTTCTCATGTCATCTCATCTCATCTACCATCTCACATCAGGAATTTTGAGACGAGATGACATGAGAAGAGGTTGATTGAGAGAGATGGTGGTAGATGATGAGACAGATTTATTTTCGTTATTTTGTTGATGAGATGGTTGATGAGATGATGGTAGATGTTGGTTGATGAAAATGGTCATTTCTTGTTTTGAGATGGTTTCCATTATAGTTGAAGATCCTCTCATATCAGATCTCAATCTCTACAAATTTATAAATTATTATTATGATGTGATATATTTTCATCTCATCATTTCCCACACAATCTACCATCATCTCCCAACCTTTATTTTGTTGTTGATGAGAAGTAATTCATCTTTCAATCCATCCTCCTTCCTCTCATCTTGACGGGATATTGAAAACAAATGATCCATCTAACAAAGAGGAGAGAGAGGAGATCAATATATGATAAAAATGAGACAAGATCAATATTTATCATTTTTCAAAAAACTCTCACTTTTGTTCTTCTTCTTTTTTCCATCTCAGGATCAAATATACGAGGCACCTTAAAAACACAAAAAATATATGATGATTAATCTCATCTCCCATCAACCATCTCATCATCTCATCATCTACCATCATCAATCATCACTTCAGGGAGATAATCCATCATTTTCTTCCCCCCCATTCTAATCGACTTTAATGTCTCCACAACCCCATAATACCTACCATATCACACAATAAACATCAAATTGAGGATTACATGTATCATATAAACCTAGTTTGGAGCTCATAGAGAGGGCGGGGAGGGGAGCATTGGAACCGATCTGCGATGACAGGCCATCTCAAATCAAGACGATGACACAAACGGATCAAATAATCAGTCTCACTACGCGTCCAGCTTGAATCCTATGATACAAACACAGAATACATACCATAAACTTTCATAAAATCTTACTTGTAAATAATCTTCATACTCTTTATCTGTATATTGAATCGGCTGAAGTGCAAAATTTTTTCTCGCCCATGGATAATCCAAATTTTCGGTACCTACCTTAGTCCAATGGAGGAATTTTTGTTTATCATTTCTTGCTGAATTGGAAAACTCACTCCATACCCTATGTTTCAACAATTCACAACCAATCATTAGTTATGTCTTTGCCTTCAAAGGTTCAAAATCATCAAATTTCTTAAAAACCATTGTCCAGTCCTTGCCTCTTTCCTTTTCTTACTAAAAGTATCTTCTGTTGAGATACCAGGAACGATAGAAGAGGCTGAATCATGAGCTAATAAACCAAACACTTCCCTTGACATGTTTTCAGGGATTTTAGCTCTCCGACTTTGTGTCCTCTTTTTCTCACCCAACAACTCATCCAGATCATCTCTTGTTGAGGGTTGCCTAGAATCCATCCCCAAGATATTTCTAACATCATTCATTTTTTATTTAAAATGTTTTGAGAGGAGCTATGAAACTTTTTACAATTTTTCAAACTTCAACCATTCTTTTTAACAGGTTTTTGGAAACTTTTTTTTTTATTGCTCTAATAAACCTTTTATAAACTACACATATCCATGAAAAATTTGTCATATTCTTTGTGAAAGATTGATTTCATATCACTTTTGAAGGATCCAATGTAAATTTCTGAGTTCGTCAAAAATAAAATCGATCGTATTTTAATGGCATGATTTAATGAGTCTAATTTAGTGTGATTTTATGATAGATAACTTCTGACCTAATGTGGGCAGATGCAGATAGAGAATATACCTTTAGAGGGAAGGTATTTAAACAAGCATTCCAGTTGATGCCAAGAATGACTCCATTCTACACCCAGTGGGAGAGCGACACAAATCCTGATGATTTTTTCACAACATTTGCTGCTAAACATTGGAGTGTTCCTATAATTTGTGTGATTGTCTACGTGTCATTCTGTTATTTTGGTCCCAAAATGATGGAGGGAAGAAAGGCCTTCGATTTGAGAAATACACTCATTTGCTGGAATTGGTTATTGTGCATCTTCTCTACCATAGGTGAGTGAAATGAGATGTTTATGAGATGATATGTTAGATGTGGTGTTTATGAGGTGTTTGGGGTGATGGATTGAGATTGTGATGGTTGTTTTGGATATGGGTAGAGATGTGAGGGTTAGAAACTCACACTTCATTTTTCTTTTTTTTCAGGAGCACTTCGAACTGTCCCTCATCTCTTGTATTATGTCACAAATTGGTCATTGGAGGATTCTATATGTATCCCAGCACCAGAGACATATGGACCTGGTTTTAGTAAAGAAAGAATTAATTGATTGATGTTGATTTGGAAGGAGAGATATTTGTGGGATGAATGAGAGAGATGATCATTATTTTATCATTTCTTTTATCATTTTATATCTTATATCTCATATCATCATTGACTATATATCTCTTATCATCGATAATCATAACTGAGAACATCATATTTTATCATTATATATCTAGGAGCAACAGGGCTGTGGACGGGGTTATTCATCTATTCCAAGATCCCAGAATTGGTGGACACTTTATTTATTGTTTTGAGAAAAAAACCACTCATCTTCCTTCATTGGTTTTTCAGAATTGGAAGAGAGAGAAAAGATTGATGATTGATATTTGAGATTAATTTGATATAACTTCTCACACATATTAAAAATGTCTCATATTATCAATCTATAATTTATATTAAAAAGGTATCATCATGTGACGGTTTTATTGTATTGTTGGCATGCTTACACAACTGAAGCTGGATCTGGATTGTATTTTATTGCCATGAATTATTCTGGTTTATAATTTAGTTAATTTTATTTTGATTTTGAGGGGTAGATTTGTTGAACAAAGAAAGAGAGATGATTGATGAGAGATGATTTACGAGATGATTTACGATGGATGAAATTGAAAAGATGATTGATATGATGAGAAGTATTGAAGTTGATATATGAGAAGTATTGAAGTTGATATATTTTTTGATGATATTTTATACAATATCAACCTCCAAATCTTTTTTAAATGAAATAGTTCATGCTGTTATGTATGGATATTATGCTTTTACTGCAATGAAATTAGTTCCAAAATGGTTCCCATCCTACATCATCACCATCGGTTTATTCAATTCATTTATCAATTATTTTATCATCAATTTATCATCAATTCATCATTCATTTTTTCATTCAGTCTCTCTATTCTTTCATTCTCTTTTCCTTTCATTTTTTCAGGTCAGATCTCCCAGATGTTTGTTGGAACTTTTATTTGTGGAGCTAGTTGGTATTATGTGAAATTCACAGACAGACCTTGCTCGAATGATTACTCAAATCTAGTGGCTGGTTTGAAATGATGTGGTTGTCAATATTTTTCACCTATTTTTCTTGTTGTTTTTATAGGAGCTCTCATGTATGGATCTTATCTCTTTTTATTTGTTGAGTTTGCTGTCAAGAAATTCCTCTTTTCATCATCTCCAGTTGTTGATAAAACTGAGAAAAAAGATTAAAAGAAATATGACAAACGAAGAGAGAGCATAATTTGATTTATATAAAATAATCTAAAGAATAAAACATAATAAAAACACATCTCTCTCTGATCAAACAAACAATTAAAATGGAATAATCTCTTTTTTCTTCAATATCCTTTATCTTCAATATTCAATCTTCTTCCACTTTTTTTTAATTCCACTTTTGTTTTTGAGACTTTTTATATTTTGCTTTTAAAAGTTACTTTATAATTCTCCTTATTTGTCTCTTTCAATCTTTCTTGTACCATCTCCTTAATTTCATGAACTAATCAAATAAATCAAATAAATGATAAGACCTTTATCTTCTCAATTTAAAGATACTTTGCCACTTTATATTTTCATTTCTCCCAAATGTTTATTTTCTAATAAAAAAAACTTGTGTTGGAATGTGCCATCGTTATGCTAAAATCAACCAAATTTGGCAATTCTCCCATTTCTAATGGGATATCCCCATCATCATCATTATCTGAAGATCCAGTTGAAAACAATCCACATAATTTTTCCAAACTCCTCAATCTTGTCATCTCAACTGGAAATGAACCTAAATGTTTCATTAAAAAAAAAAGAAATAATACATAAGACTTTTTATCAGCAAATAAATGAGAGAAAATAAACCATGCAAGACAGAATTATGAAGGTCAAGTTGCCTCAAATTGGTCAACGTCAATATTTGATTTGGAAATTGGCCATAAAACTCAGAAATTGACAAGAAAGTAAGATTGGTCAACAAAGAGATGGAATCTGGGAAATAACCTAAAGAAAAAAAATATGATAAAAACAACTGTTGATTTTCCTCTTCATCTATTCAAAGTTTTTTAAATCAACAAAAATCATCTCTTGTAACTTTGAAAGTTGAAGTCTTTGATTTTCAGTTTGACAAGATGAGATAAAGATGACAACCAATCCATCCCATCTTCACTCTCAAATACTATTCTCCCAATTAAAAGCAAGTGAAATATCCCCAAACACAAACAAACATAAAGATTTAAAACCAGTAATATTGCTATTACGATAAGCTAATAATCCCAAGATCCTTAAATTGGTCAACAGAGGAATGAACTGGGAGATAAAATAAGGATAAGAATCTTCCTCATTAACAATCATCGATAACTCAAGGGATATTAGACTGGAAGGGAGGGATCCAAGATTAGTATATGATAAATAATCACTCTTATGTGATGGAGAAAGAATCTGAAAGAATTCTAAATGCTTGATGTGGGTAAATTGAGACACCAAATCCATCACTTCCTCAGTCAGCAAAAGCTGTGAACCCAATAGCCCTGAAGAACGAATTTCAGTCACATGACCATCACATTGGAGAACTACAGGACTGTAGACACGTCCACTATTAATCCTCCTTGAATTATTTTGACACACTGTATAGAGCTCCTTTCTAACCATCATTTCATGTTCTGTCAAATAATCCAAGGTGTCATAATTGGAAGGGTTATAAAAATGACAACTTCTTATTTTTGCAATCTCAAAAGAAGATTCATGCGGGGGAACTGAGAACCCCATGAAGGATGGACAACCTCTCCAATCTAGGACTAAATCAACCCTTTGTCGAATATTTCGAAGCTTTTTGTTAACAGATTGGTAGTTTTTTTTTATTAGAAGCAATCTCAAAAGAAATTCGCGAAAACCATTCAGAGAAACAGCATTCTTATCCTGAAAATTTCTAGTATACAATCTGGAAAGAGCATGATTAATAGCATGGTGGATTTCTAAAGTACAAACAGCTTCCATTTATTTCTATAAAGGGATCTAAACTAATAATAGGTAACTCAATAGGAACTTGAAAGTGTTGGAAATTTTTTCAATTGAATAATCATTCTCACAATTTTATTATCAACTTTTAGCAACCATATTTACACTTCACACCACAAACCATACAAATCACACAAACCACCTACTATCATATTCCCTCTTTTACAACATAAATAACAAATTAAGAAAGGGATGTACAAGAATTCGAGCTGTTTTTAGTTGAGTTATTTTTTGACTCAAAATCTGTCTTGTGAGTTGAGAGGTGAATTTAAGGTAATAGATGGTTAGGAAATAATTAGTTTGTAGTTTAATAATATGTATAGGATATATAAGCAGTAAGATGATGAAGTTAATACTTTCAATATTCAATATCTATGAGTTTATGAGAGTTTAAACTCAAAGATTGATTTTTCTTGATGAAAGTTTAAAATGGTCTGAGCGGATTATTTGTTGGTTGTTGTTGGATCTAATATATTTGATATTATTAATCGATATATTATTATGCGTTTTATTATCTAATTATCTCAT
>Ga0209992_10004139_pt1 | contig 11611 bp, 12 predicted proteins | sample 2SBtaG_2_FD_182564 | JGI IMG/M metagenome (GOLD analysis project Ga0209992, IMG submission 182564) | Deep subsurface microbial communities from Kolumbo volcano to uncover new lineages of life (NeLLi) - 2SBTROV12_ACTIVE470 metaG (SPAdes)... | ecosystem: Environmental > Aquatic > Marine >... | reverse complement strand
GTCCCACTTTAGAACCTTAAATCTACCACCATTATTCTTTGCAGCAATTGCACCGCAAACTGCTATTATAGCAGGGTCACCAATTAAAAGCAAGTAGTCATCATCACTAAATTCTTTTAATTCTTGTTTAAGTTTAAATGTTAAAGGTCCAGATGCTAAAATCATTTGTTTATTATCTGGTAACATAACTTTTAAATCGCCAAACTTTTCAGCTGAACGAACGTTATAATCCATTACTTGCGGTATGTATACTTTTGCCATATTCTCTTTCTTGACTCTTATTATAACATAGTATATAATGCATTTCAAGAATAAAGAAAGACTAAATGTATAAATTTAAGACGAAGCCGTTTGAGCATCAAAAAGATGCATTGAAGAAGTGTTGGAATAAAAAAGCTTTTGCTATTTTTGCTGAAATGGGCACAGGCAAAACAAAGATAGCATTAGACAATGCTTGTATTTTATACAACAAAGGTCGAATAGACAGATTATTAGTAGTTGCTCCTAAGGGTACGTATATGAACTGGGTAGATCAAGAAATCCCAGTTCACGTTCCCGATTATATAGAGAAAGATGTACTTGCTTGGAAACCAAACATTACAGAAAAATATGAATTACAATTAAAATCTATACGTAATTCACAAAATTTTAAATTAAAAATATTTGTTATGAACGTAGAGTCGTTGTCCACTAAAAAAGGTTGTTATTATGCAAAGTTATTTTTGTCCAGCAAAGCTATGATGATTATTGATGAAAGCACAACAATAAAAAACCCACAAGCAAAGAGAACAAAAAACATATTAGAATTAAGTAAAGAGGCGCCCTACAAAAGAATATTAACAGGTTCACCAGTAACACAATCCCCTATGGATTTGTGGTCACAAATGGATTTTTTAGAACCAGAAATATTAGGACAACAAAGTTTTTATGCTTTTCGCACAAAATATGCTGTGTTAATTACAGCTAGTGCAGCAGGAGGCACTCATAAATTTCAAAAAATAGTTAAATTTAAAAACTTAAAAGAATTAGGTAAATTAGTGTCACCACATTCATACCGTATTTTAAAAAAAGATTGTTTAGATTTACCTGATAAAATTTTTACAAAAAGAATTATAGAACTAAGTGATGAACAGAAAAAAGCTTACAGTGAAATGAAGACAAGTGCTATAACAATACTAAAAGGCGAACCAGCAACAGCTGTCAATGTTTTGACACAATTAATAAAATTACATCAAATTACTTGTGGTCACATGAAAACAGATAGTGGCGATATTATTAATTTAAAAAATTCTAGATTAGATGAATTGATGCAAATACTAGGAGAGACAACTGGTAAAGTAATAATTTGGGCTAATTACATACACGATATTAATACTATAGAAAGTGCTATTAAAAAAGAATTTGGCCCTACATCATATTGCACTTATTATGGTGCAACTAAACAAGAAGATAGACAAGCTTGTATAAATAAATTTCAAGACGAAAAAAATCCTATACGTTTTTTTATAGGTAACACACAAACAGGTGGATATGGTATCACATTAACACAAGCTAGCACCGTCGTATATTATTCTAATAATTATGATTTAGAAAAAAGAATACAATCAGAAGATAGAGCGCACAGAATAGGTCAAAAAAATCCAGTATTATACATTGATTTAGTAGCAAAAGAAACTGTAGACGAAAAAATAATACAGGCGTTAAGAAATAAAGTTAATATTGCTAGTGAAATAAATGGAGAAGAATTAGCTAGTTGGATTTAAAGCAAAGATTGTAAATACAAATCTAATTTTTTCATAAAAGCTTCACCTGCACGTACAAAATTTTCACCTTTTAACTCAAACTTTTGAAATAATAAATCACGTGAGCACATAAGCACTACACCTTGATCTATCTCTGTATCAAATAATTTATTGTGTGCCATCGCATATGCAGATAATTGCATTAGATAATCCTGCACCCATTCTCTTTTCTTTGGTCTATTTGTTTGTTTAAAATCTATAATTGTTGGCCTGCCATCATATACACCAACCATATCTGTAGTGCCTGCAAACTTACCAGGATAATACAAATGTACCTCTGATCCCCATACTTCGCTAATTTTTTTTAATCCTTCATCGTGATCAATAATTACCTGGGCCATTTTCCCCGCTTGGATGCCTATATCTGTAAGATCCTTGTATGCATGTTCGTTCACATAATGTTCTATATATAGGTGGAGCGCGGTTCCAATTTGTGAAGAATCAGAAATAATTTTTTCTGCTTGTTTTTCTCCTACACGTGCACGCCATTCCTTCAAAAACGTCTTGTCTTTAGTCTTTGATAATATTGTGGTAACGGAAGGTAATGCTTCACCCTCAGGTGTAAGGTACAATCTTGTTGCACCATCTTTTCTTTTTAAATCTGCGTAATTATATTTCTGTACGATTTGCACTGCGGCATTATATCACATTAATCCTGCTTTGGAAAGGGAATAACATTTTCACTTTTTCTTGTAGACATTCTTCTTTGCCTTGCTAACGCAAGCATATATTTTTCATAGTCTGTTAACGTTGGAGGTAAGTCACCAATTAAATTTGCTCTTGACATTTTACCAATCGCATTTTGTGCTAGGTCATCTATGTATTGTTCGCCGCCATACTCTCCCCAATACGTTCTGCCTGCTTTATTTAATTTATTGTATTCTGCAGGATTTCTTCTGTAATAATTTATTAAATCTTTTGTAACGTTATCATTATTTATTTTAGCACGAAGCGTTGACATAATACCACTGTAAGGTGTTGGATTATTATCTGCTGTTAAATATTTAGAAGCGTTTTCCATAATACCCTCTGCAGATCCAAACCTAGATCTATTAGTAAACATGGGATTACGCATTGATCTAACAAAACGGTCATCAGGAAAATTTTGGGCTACAGCAAGAACACGACGCATCGCATCCTTGCCATATTTTTTCCCAATTAGCGACAGTATACCGTACATTCTTTCCCCAAGCGGCCCCTTACCTGTCTAACTTTTCGTTGATGTGTTTTATCTCTGTCTCTATGACAGCGATACGTGAATCTATAGAATATAATAATTGTAATGATGTTTCTAATCTATCCATGTCTTTTTCTAATGCAGATACTCTTTGTGAAGTCATACCCCACGTTCCGCCTAAAGCTAGAACGACACCAACTAACCATATTATATCTTTAAAGGTCATACTTCCATGTCAAAATAATTGAAAGGAGGTATTCTACCTTCGTTCTCCATTTGCTCTCTTTGTTTTTGTTTAAACATAAAGTCTAACATGTAGTCGTATAGATAATCTTTTTGTTCGTCTGTTAATTTTTTAGGATCCATTTGTTGTGGGTCTGGAGGTGTCATTCTTTGTTCTAGATCTCCTGCAAGAGTTGCTATGCCTCCGTCATTAAAAAACCCAGGTTGTCTTTCACTTGATGTGTGGTATTCACGCAAATGCTCACCCGTTAGAGAGTCATAATCATTACCAAATTTATCTCGGTAGTTTAAATATTCTTGATTAAAAGGTAATCCAAACATACGATTTAACATATCAGCGTATCCAATGTTTCCCCTGTCTAACCTATTGATAAATCCACCAATACCAGTGGTATCACGAGAAGGTGGAGGTCCTACGTTTACTTTATACCTATCTTTCCCTCTTATATTTCCTTCAAACGCTTTACCTTGATTGCCTGTATAAGTTGCTCTGTCGGCGTTTTTCTCTGCCGTAAAATTATTTTGTCTTTGTCTCCTTGGCACTCGTAAAATTATTTTGTCTTTGTCTCCTTGGCACTAAACCTCCGTCATTAAAACTAAATTTGTATCCAAAATCTAAACCGTATTCATTGTCGTCAAAATCGTATTCACCACCAAGACTAAAGATACCTGGGCCCATAGGCCTCTCGTAGTCGTACCCTATTGATTTGTCCCCTATATCTACGTCAGGCAAATATGGTTCAACTTGCTGGTATCCTTCTTTAATTGTGTTAACAATTGCGTTATTCATAAGAGGGTAAACAGCATTTTCTCTATTAGGATTATTAGGTGCAGGTTCCCTATATATTTCTACTTCTCTATTAGGATTATAAGGTGCACGCTCTCTAAAAAGTGTTCTTTTTCTTTGTATCTCATCAACCATTACACTAAACTCCCTATACCTTTTTTAGTAAACGGATTGTCATTCATGCCTCGTTGCGGTTTGACATATTTACCTTGGTTATTCATTATAGGATTCATTTCCATTAGCCCACCTCCTGCGGCGTATTGTGTTCCGCCACCATACTGTGCAGCAAGTGCTGCATCTGTATTACCTGTATATAACGCGCCAGCTGCTGCTGGGTAGCCCACCTCCTGCGGCGTATTGTGTTCCGCCACCATACTGTGCAGCAAGTGCTGCATCTGTATTACCTGTATATAACGCGCCAGCTGCTGCTGGGTTAAAATTCTGGTTCCTATTTATCACCGATCCTGCACTAGCAGAATCATAACCGCCGACAGAAGCGTCTGGTGCTTCTGGTGCAAACTGTGGTGCACCTGACGGTGGTGATTGATTAGGTAATAAATCTAAAACATTAGGATTAAGAGGACTGTTAAATATTTTTCCTGGAATAGATGGTGCTTGTTTTATTGCATCACCTACACCTTCCATAATTTTTGATCTTGTTGATTTTGCATTTTGTGCAATTCTAGAATTTCTATTGTATTCTTTTTGTACTTGTTCCATTTCTGCTAGGTCTGCATCATATGCTGCAAACTCTTCTGGATACATTCTAACTAATCTGGCAAAGTTTGCTTGTCTAATTGTGCTTGGTAGATTTACATCTAATAAATTTTTAAGAACTCTCATACCAACTTTATCAGTTAAAATTTTACCACCATAGTTAACTAAAAATGCAGTAATACTTGCCACGACAGGTCCCATTAGTGCTACACCGGCTTCTGCACCACCTCTGCTAACTATACCTTTTCCAAGTGCTGTTGATGGCAACAACGCACGTGCAGCTCCTCTAGTTCCAGACATTGTTGCACGACGCATCATGTATTTAGAACCGCTAGGCACACCATTTTCAAACAATTTTTCTAATACTTTTGTTAAGTCATCAAAATCTTCTAAGTTTGGCAATTTTGTTGATCTTGTTCTCATCATGCCTTCAGGAACTTCTTCCCCTAATATGTCTTTTAAACCTTTACCTACACCAGTTTCATATATTTCATCATCAAACTTTTTAAATATTCCTGTTGCAGGGTCAAATATTTCTAATTTAGATACTGTTGGTCCTGGTAATGCTTCTTTAAATAATCTGTTTAATGCCCCAGTTGTTCCTATACCAAGTGAACTTCTAAATGCTGCCGCATCAAAAAATTGTACGCCTTCTTTATCTTTTATTGCTGCATCAAAAGAATCTCTTATGTATGTACCTAAACCATTTACATATCCACGGTCACCTACAATTCTTCTAAGTGCTTGTATTTCTTGTTTACTATTGGGGTTGCCTGCTCTTGCAGATTTAATTACTGTATCCCATAAACTATGTGCACCACGTGTTGTACTGTTATTAAGTACAACGCCAAATCCTCTTGTTGTAACTTCACCACCAGCTGCTGCTTTGCCCACGTTAGTTCCGTACAACATTAAACCTGATGATACAAATTTATCGTATGCATCAAATGCTTTTGCCACGTCAGGGTAACCCATTCTTTCTATTGATGCTACATCATTTTCCCACGCTTTCATTAATCTTGATATGTCATCTGCGTAAGATGTTTCTGCTAATGTTTTGTCTTTAAGTGGTGCTAATAAATCATCAAGTTGTTCACGTAATCCTTTCATTTGGTATACGTCACGTAAACCGTGTGTTCTACCTTCACCAACTGGTTTTATTATTTGGTTTTTTAAAACATTAATTAATTTATTACGAACTTCTGATGGTATGACATTACCAGATGGATCTCTTTGTAGTTTTAAATCGTATTCTCTTAATGTTTGTTTAGCAACATTAACTAAATTTTCATCAGAGAAACCTTTACCCATGCCTTCTGCAGCTTTAACAAAATCATCTTCTAATTTTTTTGCGTGTGCAACAAAACCTCTGTAATTTTTAGATGCTAAGAAAGAAAAATCGTCTATCATTTCATCCAAGTGTGCATACGGTGCGAACGCACCAATCATTTTTCTCATGACACCATCAATGTAAAAATCACTTTGTTTTGCTAAGTTATTTTTTATACTAATACCAAATATAGGAGCTGGTGATAACATTCCTGCTACTCTTCCTCCAAATGCTCCTCCAACACTTGTACGTGCAACCATTGTGCCAGGTATTTCTGTAGCTTCAGGAAACCATTCGTTAGTGCCAGGCTTTATTGGATCACGTGGACCAAGCCAATTAAATGCTTTTGAATTAGATAAACGAAATAAAAAATTACCAAGACCGAAAGGCATGTTGTATGATAATTTTTCTTTTGGTTGTTTTAATCCTCTTGTTGCAACTTGATCAAGCTCACTTTGTGAAGGCATCCATCGTTCTAATATTCTTTGTTCACCCTCTAATATTTCTTTACCACTAACAACTCCTGGTGCTTTACTAGGTTTTTGTTTAAACATACCAAATGGGTATGTGCCTACTGTTTTTCTTATTCCGTAATATGCTGGTCTAAGTGCGAAGAAACCTGCAGTTAATCCTGCATCCCATATTGCTGCACTTGTAGCATTTTTAACTCTTTCCATTTGTTCTGGTCTATTAATACCTTTTGGTCCAAACGTTAATGCGTCTGGCACAATTGATGCTAATGCTGCATCAACAAGACTAGCTTGTTTATTAGGGTCACGCATGTATCCTTTTGCTTTACCTGCTCTGTCCATAAGATCTAACATGCCTTCATAGCCATAGTCTGCTACACCAACAGATAAAGCTCCACCGGCAACTGCCCCTACAGATCTTGCAAGCCAATTGCCTTTTGATTTTGCAAATGACTTTGCTGCACCTTTTAAAAATTTATCTCTTACAAGTTTTTCACCTTTTACAGATCCTGCAATACCACCAGCAATATACATACTAGCTTCTACTGCCGGATAAGGATTAGGATTGTTTGTGAATAATCCTATGCCGTCACGTAAATCTTGTACTTCAGGTGTTAGTATAACGTAATCATTTTCTGGTGTTAAACCTTCGTTAGCAAGTAAATCATTTGTTGCTTGTGTAGCTAGATCTAAAAATTTGTTATCGCCTGTTGCTTCGTATTTAAGTTTTGCAGCTTGTGCTATTTCTAAAATGTCATCTCTTACACGGTCTCTTCTTTCACGATAATTTCTTGCGTTTTGTAATTCTGTTTTTCGTAACTCTTTGTCTGCTTTAGATTGTAAAATCCAGTTATCTTTTCCGTAACGCCATCCTGTTTTACCAAATGGTATATTCCAAGCAGAACCAATTACTGACATAGGGACATCAAGAACTGTATCAATAGCTTGTCTGCCCTCCATTGTTCTTTGTCTTTCTATTGACTGTGGAACGCCACCCTCAGTTGTTTCTCCTGTAAATCCTTTCTCTGCTGTGTATGCAGTTTTGTGTTCGTACAAAGGTCTTACAGCTTCATTAAAAGCTTGTACTGAATTTTTAGTTGCCATTATTCAAGTTGCTCCAAGTAACTGTTTTTAATATCTTCACTACTTTGTTTGTTTTCATTGTGGTCTGAATTTAATCCACCTCTTATTGATTGTGCGTATGCACCATACAATTCTGCACCTACAATATCATGCTTAAAGAAATTTGTTTTATCGTTGTTTCTTAACATATAATAAGAGTTAGCAAATTTATCTATACCTTTAATTTTAAAATCATCAGGTGCATATGTTAATCCAAACTGTTGTGATTTATCATAATCACTTGTTAACCCTGCACCTTCTAAAGCACCAGCCATGTTTCTAGATAGTTGGTTAAATATAAATGCATAGTTTTCTATTACTTGATTTGGATCAGTAGATGTCGTGCCACCAAAACCAGTCATTCTTGTGTCTGCAAATGATCTACGAAGAACGTCTGCTAACATACGACCAGTTGGTTGTCTGTCTCTTGCAAGTGCAAGACCAAGTGTTGTTTCAAAAGTCATTAATGCAGAACGATTAGGATTTTCAAGAATTAATTTCATGTCATCCCACACTACAATTTCTGCTGGTGTACCTGGATCAAGCATTGTTTTACCATCATCAGAATATGTAGCACCTTCGTTTTGTCCGTACTTGTTTCCTGTGTCTACAAATACACCAAGAGTATTACCACCACCTATATCCATTTGGTAAGTAGCTTTTTCTGGTACAGTTATTTCTTTTGCAAAATCAAATGCTTGTGCTTCAAATTGTTTTAAGTCACCACTCTCACTAACAGCAGTGCTCATTATTTGGTTAAGCAAAGATATTTTAGGTCCAACGTATCTACCAAACTCTCCAATTGCACCTGCCACTACATCTTTCTGGTCTATTAATATAGGCATAATGTAATCAGCCATTGTATCGAGTGTACGTTTTAAATATTTAGAATATTTTAATTGGTCAGCTTGTGCAGCGTCAGTTTGGAATGTAGCAGTGCCTCCACCATATCCAGCAACATTCATTCCTTCTTTTGATGCTGATGTATCTACAAATGTAAATCTGTCATATCCTAATTCACTGTTCATGTTCATAAAGTTTTGTATCTCTGGGCTCTTACGATAGAAAGTTTGCACTCTTCGTGACCCTGTTTTAACTGGATCACCATTTGGTCCATACATCATTTGACCATTTTTATCTGTTTTGTATAAATTTTCATAGACAACAGTAAAAGGTCCACTTCTATCTTGCATTTTATCAAGCTCTGACATGTACATGTTAAGAGCTGCTGCTCCTATCTCACGCTCCGCCTTGCCTTTTTCTACACCCATTTGGAATAGTGTCGGTGCAACTTGCATTCCTGCTTGTCCTACAATGTCCATAAAACCTTTTAGACCTGGGTCCAAGGACTTACCGGACATAAGTGCTGATCCTAGCTGCATTAATAGTGCAGTGCTTTGCATTTGTTGTGCGCCGTCACCGTCACCCATTATCTGTCTTATAATATCTTTATATCCTTCTATTCTTGTAAGGCTTTCGTTCTCAATTAACCCTGCGTATGCGTTAGTAGAATCTACTACAGCTTTTGTATTAGCTTCTGCATTGTCTGCTTGGTCATTGGTTGCATTTACCTCTTCACTTATTTCTATATCTTCAGAAACTTTTTCTTGATTCTCATCAACAAATATATCATCTTCTTGTGTTGGAGGTGTTATTGTTGGGTCTTCTTGTTTAACTGCATCGTCTCTTTCGGGTGTAGTAGTTCTTTCCGGAAAAGCACCGTAAGCGGCTAGTGGTCCACCTAGTGCAACACCTTGTTTAAATCTACCTTGGTTACCAGCTGCGGCGTCCATGTAATTTTTTGCGTAAGGTCTAGCCTTTTCAAATGCTTTACTAGCAGCTTCTTCTGCAGTGCCTTGCATTTTGTATGCAGCTCTTGCAGCTTTATTAATAATAGGTTTAAATAATGGTCTAAGAAATGGGTTCATTTCCTACCCTGTCATGTTTTGATAGCCCTGATATGCAGCGAGACCTGAAATTCCAGCTCCTACAGTCTGCGCCAATGGATTACTGCCTGGTGCAGTTCCCATTGATATAGCCATGGCTCCGGATGGTACGTTACCTTGATAGATATCAGAAGTAAATCCTAGTCTTTGGTATGGTTCATAAATTTGTTGCAACTGTTGTTGGTACTGTGCATCCGTTAACTGTTGTTCACGTTGCTGTTGTACTGAACCAGCAGACATTAGAGATCCAATATCTGTTAATCCTTGTTGTTGCACTTGACCACCAAGACCAGCCATTTGTTGAGCTCCTGCTCCGTATCTCCCCATTTGATTGTCAAATCTTTGTTGCGCTGTTTGTTGCGCTTGTTGATAATTTTGTGCTTGTGCAGATCCAACAGCTAATGCTTGTTGTCTATCTAATTCTGCTAAACTTACATCTGCACGTTCCCCAAAAGCAGAAGATCCTGCTTCTGCAGTCGCTTGGTTTCTAGCTTTTTCAAATTGTTGTTCTATTCCTGCAATAACTTCATCTTGGTAAGGATTCATGTATTGTTTGTATGATGAAGGATCGTATGCTTGTGTTGCTAATTGTGTTAGTTGTGTTGATTGATTTAAGTATGGTTGGTATGCACCAATACCAGATTGTGCTAGTTTAAAAGCTTGTTCTTGCATTGGATCAAAGCCTGCCACACCTTGCGTAGGTATATCAACTTGTCCTTCACGCATTCTCTGTTCTCTTGTAAGATCAGAATACTTTGTGCCTTCAGCATACTTGCCGTCAGTGCCAGTGTACTTGTATTCGCCGTATCCTTCATCACCAGGTTTTAAAGTTGGGTCAACAGCCTCAAAAGGACTCATACCGAACATGGTATATTCTTTTGCGGCATCCATTAAGCCTAGCTTAGCTGCTTCTATTTGTGGCGCGTCACGTTGATACGTTGTTTGAAACTGTGTATTCTGTGGACTATCGCCTCCGCCAAAACTCATACAAATCTTCTCCTATATGCGTTCGCAAAATGTTCCATACCTAGACGTTTTGCCATCGCGTCAAATTTTTTTACTGCGTTATCAGAAAGGCGTGGCTCAAAGAGAACTTCACGCACTCCTTTTATCTTAGCCCAATCCATAAATTTTTTCATCATAAATATTCCTGCCATCCCGTTTCTATGCTTAGGATCTACATACAATTCTAGTTCCTTCGCAAATGTTTCGTAACTATAAGAATACTCTAGTATTCTTCCAGCCATAAATCCAATTCTTTTGTCACCTTTTTCAACAAGGATCGCAAAATAATTTGGATCTTTTATTGCAACATCAAAGTATCGTTTAGCTTTGACATCGTTATACTCTACCTCACTCCAGTCAGATTCCTTGTGGTGATCTTTGCTAGCAGCAATGACCCACTCATAATCTTGAGGTTCTACGAACCTCCATTTCATTACTTACCTTTTTTCTCCCTATACTTTTTTTGTTTTTCTTTTTGTTTTTTATATAAATCATCAGCAGCTTTTTTTGTTGTTCGTTTTTTATCTTTTGCTTCTGCACTTTTACTTTTTATTTTTTGTGCACCATAAGTTGCTGCAACACCAGTTGCGGCACCAGTTTTAAATCCTGGTTTCTTTGCTGCTTTGGCAGGCATGGGTTCGCCCATTAATTTAGCTTTACGTTTTGCTATCTCTGCTTGTTTACCTTTAAACTTTGCATAAGGTTTAGTTTTTTTACCAAAACTAGCTAGTTTTTTAACACCTGCTTTTAGTAATTGTTTTTTTGCCATCTATACCTCACTCATTGTTTCAGACTCTGGATCTAATTTGTTCATCATCTGGTACATTTTCTTTGCACCTTCCATACGACTACCGTTACCAAAGTTCTCCACGGCTTTTGCTGTCATAACAAATTCACCGTCAGATAATTTTGCATCAATCATATCGTCCTTTGGACCACCTGGGCCACTGACGTTGCCGCCCATGTCCATGTTTAGTGATGCTATTCCTCCAGCGTTCATCATCGCTCCAGT
>Ga0209992_10004135_pt1 | contig 11617 bp, 8 predicted proteins | sample 2SBtaG_2_FD_182564 | JGI IMG/M metagenome (GOLD analysis project Ga0209992, IMG submission 182564) | Deep subsurface microbial communities from Kolumbo volcano to uncover new lineages of life (NeLLi) - 2SBTROV12_ACTIVE470 metaG (SPAdes)... | ecosystem: Environmental > Aquatic > Marine > Volcanic... | reverse complement strand
AGGACCGACTGAGCGCCAATTCAATGCACTTGATACGTAATTCTCGTGCCACACGCGTGACTGGAATCACCGCGAAATAATCCCCTGGGTCGCAATCAAGCGGTCGCTCTGGATGGAGATGTCATCCAGATAGATGAAGGTGGTGAACATGTTCTGGACCTGGGGCATGCCTCCATCGAGCCTCTGCTGGAGCGAGGAATCGTTTGAGAAGTAGCGATATTCGTGCTGGCCTTGCTTCATCAACACCTCGCCTTCATACCAGCCGGAGCCTGCGTCCCAGAACAGCTCATTGCGTTCCTGGACGACCCAGTTGGAGAAACTGCCTGCGACGAATATCCGGCCGGCGGCTCGTTGTTCATTCGGCGGCACCAGTCGCAATGTGACGGCCACATATTCCGCCGCATGGTCTGGATCGCCCACCGAGCGTACGCCCTCTCGAATGACCGACTGACCGTTGAGGAAGGGCGATATGCCGGATGCGCCAAGGTTGGAGTAGTCGGGCTCCATCGTGACACTCCACGGTATGGCATTCTGGTCAATGCGCTCCACTCGTCCGCCCGGGCGAACGTCCGATAGATTCAGGTAGTAACTCGATGAGCGTGGGCCAAACGAATCTCTGGGCTCCAGATAATACTGGATGTCTGGGCGGACGTCGAGGGACGGATTCTCAACGCATCGTGATAACTCATACCAGCTGTTTCGGAGAAAACAGACGGAATAGTCGAAAATATTGGTCGTCAGGTCAGGTGGCGTGAAGCGCACGATGGGCTGGATGGAAGAGAACTGACGGCCGGCCACCAGCACGTTGTCGAGGCGCATGTCCATAGGTGTGGACTGCTCTGAGACGAAGAACGGACGTTCGAAAAGGATCTCGTCTTCATTACCGCGCTCGGAGACCCGAAGGATGTAATTCCCGCTCATTCTGAAGTCGATCGTCGAATTCGGGAATTCGTACTCGTAGTGGACGTAATCGACGAATGTGGCGCCGGAGCTGCGATAATCGATCAGGTCGTCGCGGTGGAAAATCGAAAGGTATTCCGATGGAATGAGGTCGCGCTTCCATTCACGATCGGCATGATAGAAATACACGGTCAGTGGGCGGCCCCGGGTTGTCATCAAGTCGAAAGCCAGTCGGATGGTGAGCCCGGACCCCAGCTGCACGATGGGCAGCGACGTCTCGCCTGAACCGGCATGCAATTGCACCGACTCTACTTCTTCCGAATCGTCGTTTATGTTGAGTCCCGATGGTTCGGGGCGCCTCTCCGGGCGGTCTTCGCGGGCCTCCTCGCTTGCGGCGCAGGAGGACAACGCTATGGTCAACACTATGGACACCAACACAAAGCCAACGGCCTTCAGGGCGCTGAATGGCGGTCGTTTGTGATTCAGTTGGCTTTCCAAGATATCCTCTCAGTCCAGTTGAAAATCAGATCTGTCATGTCCCGGTCCGTCGCCCATTGCTGAAAAGAAGCATCAGCATGAGTCCGGGCTGCGATCAGATCTGCGGTGTAGTAGGCGGCCTGAAGAGCCAGGAACGAGGCGTAAGAATAGCCACCAGCGGCGGCGTCTTCAAGATGAGCGCGGGCCTCGGCAAAACGGTCTTCCGAATGGAGATACGCGCCGAGTATGAAGTTCAAAGCGATTCCCTCTTCCGTGCTCCAGGCGCTGGAGGAAAGCAGGTCCTCCAGTTGTTCGATCCGCTCCTCTATCGGCCTGAACCCAATCAGAATGGAGAACACATCGGGCCGGGCTGCAAGAGCGCTCCGAGCTGCCACAGCGTCCATTGATGACCGGGAAAAGCGGGACAACATATCACCGGCCTTGTCGAATGACGCCCTCGATGAGACAGAATCGAAAGCCAATGCCGCAGCGTTCGCTGCAAGAATCCACTCTCTGAACACTCGCATGCTGTCCGGGCGGGTCACCAGGTAGTCGTCGGCGCCTTCGCGCCCATGACGCAGAGAGAGTTCGGCCTCGAGCAACTCTGCCGACAGGAAGTCGTCAATCCCGGCCTCACTCAAGATGCGCTCGGCTTCATCGGGGCGGCCCTCGGATGCCTCTCGAGCAGCCAGTCGGTAGCTCCTGGTCCTGGGCGAGACGAAGTGCGGACATACAGCCTCGAACAATGACAGAACGGAGAACTGTCTCGCAGCCTGCGAGGATACATCAGGGTGAGACACAGGAAGTGATTTCAGCATGGCCTGCCAGCGACTCGCCAGACTGTCGAGAGGCATTTCGTATTCGCGCTCAAAGGCCGCCGTTGCGTAGGCCCGCGTGAAGGCACCTGGTTGGTATTCATCCAGGAGGAATCGTACGAACGAGCCCGTGGTGGTATAGGAAACAGCCGCTCTCCCACCCCAGAACCCCGTCGGAGACAGGCTCGTCACGAGACGTCCCCCTACTCCCCACGTCGAGTCTCCTCGTGCGGCGCGTTCATGGGCCGCAATCAGGGCATGAGGCGACGGCCTTCCGTCTGGGGGCTCAAGGGCCACAGCCAGCCCTTCGACCAGGCCTACATGCAGTGAGGCGTGCAGAAGCGGCAATCCGAATTCTCTTGAAAACACGTGCACCAGCTCGTGGGGAAAGATCTGGTAGAAGCTACCAATCTCAACGTGCACCTGTGGATCACGCAGCCAGACGGGCGCTACGCTTGTTCTGCGCGCGCCCGTGAAACGGGCGCGCGTATCCGCATCCGGATACACGTACGATATCACTCTGCCTGTTGGCTCGACGCCCAAGCGTGACGTCAGCTCGGCATATCTGAATTCGTGCTCATCGACCAACCGCTCCAAAGAAGAAGTCGACGTGCTGTCGTAGTAAATGTCAAAGTGTTCGCTCTGAACGAATCCTGAAAAAGAGCCCTGAAGATATCCGGCCGGTGTATTGATTCCGATCTGCCCGGCGAACATGTAGGCAGCGCCAATCGAGAGGGTGAGGACAAGCGTGGCCCTGTTGTGCCTGCGAACAAGCGCCAGAAACAGGAAGCCCCATAAAAGGGTCAACGCCCTGAACGCGAAGATCCCCGGCCGCACCACCAGATCTGTTTCGTAAAGCGGGCCGAGCACTCCCCCGAACACGTGATTGTACGAGTAGAACTGCGGATGAAACCCGATATCGAAAAGCGGTCCAAGTATGGCGACGCCCACACCAACAAGAACCAGCCATAACACGGGCCGCCGGGTGCGGACGAGGAGCAGTTCAGAAAGCGAAACCGCAAAAAACACGGTGATGGGCACAAAAAGCAGGAAAAAAAGCAATCCGCGAGCATAGTCGCAGTTGGGGGCCCAGATCATGGAAAGACTCATCCAGATCAACGGAACGAACAGCCAGAGCAGAGACGATCGAATACGGGATGCGAACGGCCTACCCATATGCCGTATCGACTGGACACCCGCCACAAAAAAGGAACAGAACGCAAGCACGGCACTCGATTCAACATGCAGTCGGTCAAATACCGGTATCAACCACAGAAGGAAGCAGGCCCCGGAATAAACGAGAAATTCCGGGCTCAGAAGACGGCTTTTCAGGGGAGCCTTCATCTGGAATCAAATGAAGATGTAGGAGAATCCAATCGAGAATACTTCCTTCATTTGGGCCCTGTCGCTTACGTCTTCGTCGAACAGAACCGCCCAATCGAAATTCACGTTCAACCAGGAGTTGACCTTCATGTTGAGCTGGCTCTCCCAGATCAGATCGGGACTTTCAGGCTTGTTGAAAGCCGCGAAGAGGCCCACGGTGGATTTGAGAACAACGTTTTTGACAAGCTCTTTGTTGAAGTTGGTGAATGCTTCCATGCCCATTTCCAGGCGCACGTTTTTGTCTACGTCAACATTGTAGAGGGTGCGAAGATCTTCAAGCAGCACCACAGTCTGCTTTCCACCCAATCCAAACCTCTGGCTCAGGTACGGCTTGGGCTGATAGGTCATCCCAAGTGACTGAGTAAACGTACCAGGTGAAAGGAAGTCCGATACTTTGACGGGAGGCGTCCGGCCATCTTTGAATGGGTTCTTCTCGAAATTGAAACCCGGCGCAAACTGGGTTCTCGCAAGCAGAGCCACCGTAGGCTTCAGTTTGTCCAGGAATCCGCTTCCGGTATAGGTAAATGTGGAAGAGAGACGAATCAGATCCTCGGCCTTGCGAAAATCCAGCGTGTCCTGCTTAACCAGACCAAAGGAAAGTCTGCCTTCGTGAATCTGCCTCCAGGATGATTTTGTGCGCTCAGCTTTCCCATCCAGACCAACGCTGAACGCGAGTGTGTTCACCCCACCTTCTGCCCAGTTCTGAAATCCGGCCTGCGATCCGGCCAGCTTCCCAATCACGGTCGGTATCCACAAAGAGGGATCCGCCTCAACGGCTTCAGCATCCTGAGCGGCAACTGTTGTCGTAGCGGAAAGGGCAAGGCAGGCGATAAGCGGGAGAATGAGAGTTGATCGGAGGCGCATCATGTCTCGAATAACGTGAGAGTATGTTTTGTAAGGGCGCCTGGCCATAAGGGCGCGCAGATTTCTATAAAATAGAAAAGGCCGTGCTAGAACAGCACGGCCTTTTCTTGAAAACATGAAAAATTGGCGTTAGCCGTTTTTCATTCCTTGGACTTCAACACGAATGTCCTGAGCCATTCCTTTCAGTTCCTGCATGGCTTTGCGGACACGCGTACCCGCCGCTTTGTTGCCCTTGTCGTAGAACTTATTGAAGTCGTCTTCCATGCCTTCTACGAAGCCTTTGAGATCGGCGAATCTACTCATTGCGATTCCTCTTGGGATAAAATTTAGTCTGTAAACGAGGAGAGCTGAATTGCACCTCGTACTGATCGGAATAAAAGTAAGCGGATCTGGCGGTCCTGTCAAGGAATAATCTTCATTTTTAAGCGATAAACGGCAATTACTTGTCCACAAGGGCATTCCGGCGTGCCCTATTTCATGCGTCTACAAAACCCTCTAATTCCTTCAATTTGACGTACTTGGGAGGGGCGTTTTTAGCTCGTTTTGACCCTTTTGCCCGCACCCAACCAGGAGACGTGAGAAATGCTGAATTCAGGCATTTTCGACTGATAATTCCACCAGGACGGGACGATATCCTGCCCGTGAAGCTCAGTGAGGGACAGAGTAGCGTCAGACTCAAGGGCACGTTTCATCGAATCCGTAATATGTTGTGCGAGATGGGTTATTCTGCACTCACCCGATAAAACACTGGAAACGGCAAGCGCCGCAGAAAGCGGATAAATGTCCATGTAATCGCCGTTTTCTCTCCTGCCGAGCGTCGACAACACTAATACAATCCCCGGTGCCTGCCACAGCCTCGAAATTACTTTTTCAGACGCGATTACGCCCTCTTTTCCAACCTTCAGAATTCCTCGGTCAGAGCCCATGATTCCGACGCTGAAAACGCCTGAATCTGTCAACATTCCGGCACACCTGCGATTTTCTTCGCGGAAAGACTTTTCCAACGCGTCGGCATGAGAAAATGCCAAATCGAAGACATCTTTTGACCTGAATCCATCATGACCGGCTGTTTCGAGCTCTCTTTGAACGTGTTCGCCAGAGCCTAAAATCAACCCGATCCGCCTTCCAGATGAAGCCGCTGACGTCATGGCCCGGGACATCTCTTCCCAGAACAAGAGGTCGTCTTGAGCCCGGTAATCAATGCTGATCAGCTCTGTCATTTCGGGGACCATCTGAGCGGTTATGAGTTACCAACATGAGTTGATTCAAAGACACCTGAAACCGTTCTTGGAGGCGCTGTCTTCGGCCTCTTATCACGACATCATTCCGGGCGTTTTCCTAACGCCAATCTCTCGCTTTTGATCATATGGATTTCTGTCATCTGCACTGCCACACTCAGTATTCTCTTCTTGACGGTGCGGCCAGAATCAAGCGGCTCATGGCCAAGGCAGAAGAGATGGAGATGCCCGCGCTCGCCATCACGGATCACGGTAATCTTTTCGGAGTCCCTGAGTTTTATACGTCCGCAAAGCGGGCAGGCATCCGCCCGATCATAGGCTGCGAGTTTTACGTGACCGCATCCGGAATGAGTGACAAATCGGATCGGGTCAGATACCATCAAGTCCTGCTGGCAAAGAACGACGAGGGATATCGCAACCTGATCCGTCTGTCTTCGCTCTCCTACACGCAGGGCTACTACTATAAGCCGCGCATCGACCTGGAGACTCTCAAGCAGTACTCAGGGGGGCTGGTGGCAACCACCTGCTGTCTCCAGGGACAGGTTCTTCAGAGTATTCTGAAGCAGGGTGAAGATGAAGCACGAAAGGTGTTTGAGGCGTATCTGGACGTGTTTGGTGACGATTATTACATCGAAATCCAGGATCACAACATCCCCGACCAGCACAAATGCAACGAGGTATTGCTGCGGTGGTCGAAAGAGTACAATGTCCCTGTTGTTGCCACGAATGATGTTCATTACGTCGAACAGGAAGATGCCGCCGCCCAGGATGTTCTTCTCTGTCTGCAGACGCAGGCGGATTACAACGATCCGAACCGGATGCGATTTGAAAATGACCAGTTCTACCTGAAAAGTGCCTCCGAGATGGAACTGGCCCTGCGTGACGTCGAGCCTCACGTGGTAAAGCAGGCCCTCGAATCAACAGTTTCCATCGCGGACAAGTGCACCTTCGAACTTCCGATGGGCGAACTGCTCATGCCCCACTTCCCTCTTCCGACGGAGTTTGGCAAGGACATGGACTCCTACCTGAAGCACCTCGTCTTCGAAAGGGCCCGGCAGAAGTTTGGTACGCTGTCGCTGGAGCAGACCGAGCGGCTGAATCTGGAGCTGGGCATCGTTTCCCAGATGGGATACGCTGGATATTTCCTCATCGTACAGGACTTCACGACAGTTGCTCGTGACCTGGGCGTGTCCGTCGGACCCGGACGAGGCTCCGCTGCGGGTAGTCTGGTCGCGTTTGTCCTCGGAATCACGAATGTCGATCCACTCAAATACGATCTCCTCTTCGAGAGATTCCTGAATCCTGAGCGTGTGTCGATGCCTGATATCGACATCGACTTCGATGATCGCGGCCGCTCGAAGGTCATTGACTACGTGGTCGAGAAGTACGGCCGTCAGAATGTATGTCAGATCATCACGTTTGGAACGATGGGAGCGCGCTCGGTCATTCGTGACGTGTCCCGTGTGCTCCAGATACCGCTCCAGGAAGCTGATCGTATTGCGAAACTCATTCCGGAAGGAGTCGGCGTAAATCTGGATTCGGCTATCAAGGATGTGCCCGAGTTCAAAAAGCTGTTGAACGATCCCAATGAGCAAATTCGCAATCTGATGCACTACGCCAAAGTGCTTGAAGGATCTGCCCGGCATACTGGCGTGCACGCCGCAGGTGTCATCATTGCGCCCGGCAATGTCAGTGACTACGTCCCCGTTTCGATCGCTCGCGGAAAAGGCGGAGCCGATGACGTTGTGACCACTCAGTATGATGGAAAATGGGTGGAGTCGTTTGGTCTGCTCAAGATGGACTTCCTCGGACTCAAAACGCTTACGGTCATCAACGATGCGCTCGACCTCATCAAGCTCACGCACAATGAAGAAGTGGATGTTGACGAAATTCCACTGGACGATGAACGAACGTTTGAACTCTTCCAAAAAGGCGATTCTGTAGCCATTTTCCAGTTTGAGTCCAGCGGTATGCGCGAATGGCTGCGCAAGCTGAAACCGACAAGCATCGACGACCTTATTGCCATGAACGCCCTGTACCGGCCGGGGCCGATGGATAATATTCCGTCATATATCGCCCGAAAACACGGCCAGGAGGACGTTTCCTATCCTCACGACATGCTTCGACCGATTCTGGAGCCTACCTATGGCATCCCGGTCTATCAGGAACAGGTCATGCAGATGGCGCAGGTCATGGGCGGATACACGCTCGGCGGTGCCGATATCCTTCGCCGCGCAATGGGCAAGAAGAAGGAAGAGGAAATGGTCAAGCAACGGGCCGTATTCGTCGAGGGCGCAGCAAAACGCGAGGTGGACGAAAAGACGGCCAATGAGGTGTTCGATCTCATGGCCAAGTTTGCCGGATATGGATTCAACAAATCCCACGCGGCAGCCTATTCGATTGTCGCCTATCAGACCGGATATCTGAAGGCGCACTACCCATCGGAGTTTCTCGCAGCTGCGATGACGAATGAGATGGGCGATACCAAGAAGCTGGCAATCGTTCTGGAAGAAGCCAGACACCTGGGTCTCGAACTGCTGCCTCCGGACATCAACACGAGCGCTGCCAGGTTCACGGTCGAAAATGGCAAGATTCGCTTCGGTCTGGGAGCGGTCAAAGGAGTGGGACTGGGCGCAATCGAAGCGATCGTGGCTGAAAGAAATGAAAATGGCATCTACAAGAGCCTCTTCAATTTTGCGAGACGCGTCGACCTGCGGGCCGTCAACAAAAAGGCCGTCGAGAGCCTCGCGCGGGTGGGAGCGATGGACCAATGGGAAGGCCATCGAGCGCAGCAGGCGGAAGCCGTTGAAATTGCGGTTCAATATGGACAGAAAGCGCAGGCCAATGCGGCCGCGGGAATGATATCCTTGTTTGGCGAAGCCGGTGGCGATGGCGCAGCGGGGCTCGAACCGGCCCTGCCCCTCGCGGAACCGTGGCCACGGGCAAGGCTCCTGAAAGAGGAGCGCGAGTCCGTCGGATTTTATGTGTCGGGCCACCCACTTGAAGCATATCTGGCTGAGTCACGCGCCTTCGCATCTGCACAGATCGTGGATGCGCCAGCCATCGTCGAGCGCGATGGACCGGTCGAAGACAGCTGGGCAGGAAGACAGAATCGTCCGCAGCACACGTTTTGTGGCATCATCACCGATGTGCAGCACCGGATGAACAAATCAGGCAAACCCTACGCATTCGCGCAATTTGAGGACTTCACGGGGCAGGCTGAGCTCATGTGCTTTTCAAACAACTACGACCGAATTCAGCGATATCTGGCTGTTGATGAAATAGTACTGATCAAAGGAAATCTTGAAATGCGAGGTGGAAACGCCAAGGTGCTCGCCAATGATGTCATTCCGATGTGGAAGGTGCGTCAGGATCTGGTCAAGTCCCTGTCCATCAGAATCCCGACAGCGGATCTGACGCTCGACCAGGTGATGGAACTGGAAAAACTGACCGAAGCTCACCGGGGTACGTGCAAGCTGTACCTGGACCTGATTTCAGATCAAAGCCCCCAGCCAACCCGTCTGTTGAGCCGAAATTTTGTCATCGATCCAAACAATGAGATCATGCAGGGACTGAATCAATTGTTCGGGCGCCGTGCCATCGTTGTTGAGGGGGAAAATTGAGCAACTCTGCGATGCGCACTGAGTCTGACACGTAACCCTTCATAACAATCCTCGTAGCCCTCTTCGTAGCCGGTTGCGTGCAGCGATCTACCTGCCCAGAATCTCCAGCATCAATGAATCGACTGATACTCATCCTCGTTTTACTGTTCGCGGTTGGATGCGAAGCAGAACTTGCGGAATTGAGAGAAAGGTATCGGCCAGGATCTCCGCGAGAGGCGTACTTGGACGGCCTCGAAACGACGGGCATCTCGGAAAGTGCCGTCGCGTCCGAGTGGATTCTCCAGGGAGAGGATGTCTTGGACACGGCCCTGACACCGACGCTCCCCTATCGGGAAGAAGGAAACCTTTACCCCACCGAAATCATGGCCCTCGGCTATCGGATTTCACTGGAGAGGGGACAGCAACTCATCGTTGAAGCCTCATCGAGGGAAGGATTCGATCTGTTCGTGGATCTGTACGAAGTACGCGCGGATATGGGCCTTCCGCGACGCCGGATAGCGTCTGCTGACTCAACCTCAGTGCTCCGACACGACATCACTCGAACGCAGAACTATTTCCTCCGTGTTCAGCCTGAAATACTGTCTCAAGGGCATTTCCAGGTCAGTATCCGCACAGATGCCTCGATCGTTTTTCCTGTGTCTGGTAAGGATTCGGGTGCCGTACAGAGTTTTTGGGGGGATGCTCGCGAAGGAGGAAGAAGAGATCATCACGGCATAGACATTTTCGCTCCACGCGGTACGCCAGTAGTGGCGGTTCGTGAGGGGCGCATCAGCAGCACGAGAGTCGGTGGACTGGGCGGCAAAACCGTCTGGCTTAGAGACAATCGGGGCAACAACTTCTACTACGCTCACCTGGATGCTCAGCTGGTTGAGCGTGGTCAACGTGTCGTCCCGGGCGATACGCTTGGACTCGTCGGCAACACGGGAAACGCCCGCACGACACCTCCTCATCTCCACTTCGGGATCTACGCCAATGGTCCCCATAACCCCTGGCCGTTCGTGTACTCTCCTACCACGCGTCCTTCGCCCATACGCGTGGACGAGAGGCATTTTGGCACGTGGAGAGAGGCTCTGGCATCCAGAATAACATTGCTGGAGCAACCTTCCTCGCGCAGCGGAGTGCTCGCCCGATTTGACGAGCCGGTTGAGCTGCATGTCATCGGCGGCACCAGCAGCTACTATCATGTGCGCCTTCCCGATCGAAGAGAAGGATACGTGGCTGCAGGAGACGTAAATCTCTCTGTGGCACAAAACAGAATCCCGTCCGGAAGAGCGAGGCCAGGCGCCACGATTGGATCCTGATCGCAGACCCGCATCGCAGACCCGCATCGCAGACCGGCATCGCAGACCCTGTTTAGCGGGACAAGAAACCAGACACCGTTCCGCTCGTCCATGGGGTGTGCTGACGCGCATACTACATATTCCACGACAACTGCTCATCTTCCTGGTGAAGATCTATCAGTTGGTTATTTCGCCACATCTGGGTTCTTCCTGCAGGTTCACTCCGACCTGTTCTGAGTACTCGATTCAAGCCTTGCGCAAGTATGGCGCCCTGAAAGGCTTTATTTTGTCGGCACATCGTATCGCAAGATGTAATCCCTGGGGCGGAAACGGACACGATCCACCGCTATGGTATTCAGAACAACCTGAGACGATTAGAGAAGAAAATGAGTCACTCTGAACATCTGGACAATGCCGCTTCTGTAACGGCGAAGTGCGCCGTTATCACCTGTAGCGATACGCGCGATGAATCTTCGGATGCCAGCGGATCATTCATTCGTCAGACACTCGGTGATGCGGGCCACGAGGTGGTGCTGTATCGAGTTATACCGGACGAGCCTGCACAGATCACTGCGGTGCTCCATGAGGCGATTCGTGAGGAAGTAGATGTGATCATAACCAACGGCGGCACCGGCATTTCGAAGCGCGACAACACATTCGAAACGTTGAGCGCAATGATCGAACGGCCCCTGACCGGCTTTGGGGAGCTCTTTCGAATGCTTTCATACGAAGACATCGGATCGGCCTCCATGCTGTCCCGTGCTACCGCCGGAATCATCTCAAATGTTTTTGTCTTCTCTCTCCCTGGTTCGACGGGAGCCGTCCATCTGGCAATGGAAAAACTCATAATGCCCCAGATCCGGCATCTTGTTTCAGAAGTCAGGCGCTAGGAACGATCTTTGGGACGCAATAGAGCCTGAGGGGAGACTATTCGAATCTCAGCGCATCAATCGGATTCAATGCGGCGGCCTTTCTTGCGGGATAAAAGCCGAAAAAGATTCCGACAGCGGCCGAAAAAACGATGGCGACGATGACGG
>Ga0209992_10004133_pt1 | contig 11621 bp, 7 predicted proteins | sample 2SBtaG_2_FD_182564 | JGI IMG/M metagenome (GOLD analysis project Ga0209992, IMG submission 182564) | Deep subsurface microbial communities from Kolumbo volcano to uncover new lineages of life (NeLLi) - 2SBTROV12_ACTIVE470 metaG (SPAdes)... | ecosystem: Environmental > Aquatic > Marine > Volcanic... | reverse complement strand
TGATATTATGCAAGGTGGTGAACTTTTCGTTCCAAAAATTCCATCTATAAGAATAGTTGACCTAGTAAAAGCGTTAGATCCAAAAATAAAATATCATGTTATAGGAATTAGACCTGGAGAAAAAATACATGAGGTTTTATGTCCAGAGGAATCTGCAATAGATACTATTGAATTTAAAAATTATTATGTAATCGTTCCTTATGCTTTTGATTATGAACTTAAATTCTCTAACTTTAAGATCAACAAAAACAAAGAAAAAGGTAAACACAAGACACGCTTTTGCATGGTGCGGTTTGGCAATGTTTTGGGGTCATCAGGCTCGGTTGTGCCTCTTTTTAGACGACAAATTAAAGAGGGTGGTCCTATTACTTTAACTCACCCAGATATCACACGCTTTTTTATGACTATTCCTGAAGCTGCTCAACTAGTTATTCAGGCTGGAGCTATGGGTAAGGGCGGTGATGTTTTTGTGCTCGATATGGGTGAGTCAGTTAAAATTAAGGACTTAGCTACTAAGATGGTACACCTCTCGGGTCTAGAAGTAAAAACTGAGTCTTATCCGCATGGCGATATTGAAATTAAATGTACAGGTTTACGCCCTGGTGAAAAACTTTACGAAGAGTTGTTGATTGGTGATAACGTCGAAAACACAACCCATGAGCGCATTATGACAGCTAAAGAAGTTATGCTCCCTCTGGCCGAGTTGAATGTGTTTTTAGAAGCGCTCGATATTGCATGTCATAATTTTGAGCATGAAAAAATTCGTCAGCTATTGTTAGATGCACCTACAGGGTTTAATCCTACAGATGGAATCTGCGATTTAGTATGGAATGCTAAAACAACAGCAGCTGAGCAAGAGATTGCTGATGATAGGAAAGTTGTTAGTTTTAAGTAATTAGTTAGCGAGTTACAAGTTAGCGAGTTAGCTAGATACAAGTTAGCGAGTTAGCGAGTTAGCTAGATACAAGTTGGCGAGTTAGCTAGTTACAAGTCGGAGAGTTAGCTAGAGCAAAGTGTGTGGGTTGACTAAAGTTAAGTTGTAGTTTTTATCAGGGATTGATATGAGATTTGAAGATTTAGAGGTTTGGCGTCGTTCACTAGCTTTGAGTTGTTCAGTTTATAAGGCTTTTAAGTTATCCAAAGAATATGGACTAAAAGATCAAATTACACGTTCCAGTTTATCTATTCCCTCTAATATTGCTGAGGGTTATGAAAGAGTTACAGTTAAAGATTGCATTAAGTTTTTATCTTATGCGAAAGGGAGTTGTGGTGAGTTACGTACGCAGCTTTACATTGCTAGAGAAATTAATGAATTACCACAAGATTATGCAAATGCCTGGATTGCAGAAACTGAGCAATTATCAAAAATGATAGGTGGACTCATGAAATCTATTTCACGTACAATTTGATCGCAACTCGCAACTCGCAACTCGCAACTCGCAACTCGCAACTCGCAACTCGCAACTCGCAACTCGCAACTCGCAACTCGCAACTCGTCCTTTCCGCTTTCCGCTTTCAGTGTTATATTGCTTTTACATTTTTGGAACAAATAATAACCGCTTGGACTTAGGATTTATGTCTAAACTACTCCCTTTGCTCGCATCAGGCTTAGTTGCTATTGCTGCGCCTAGTTTTGCCGATGAACCTCTTAAAACATACCGTAACTTTACTGGGAACACTGGATTAATAAATACAAACAACGCTGAAGTACTCGAATCAGGTAGCGTTGATTTTAGCTACAACAATATGCTTGATTACAGAGGTGTAAATTACGTAGATGGGCATAATTTTGCTTTTTCAGCAGGGTTATTTGATGGACTTGAGGTTACAGGTTTTATTGCTGCTAACTCATTGCATGATAATTTTTTTAGTCCTGAGGTAAAAAAGCAGAACCAGATACGTGATTTATCATTTAATGCTAAGTATCAAATCCCTTTTATTCCACAAGACTGGTTTACTATAGCTTTAGGTAGTAAAGATATCGGCGGGGCTGCAAATCAATACAGAACGCATTTTGCTGTTGCCTCAAAAGAATGGTCAGATTTTAGGTTTTCATTAGGTACGGCCAAGAGTGATAATGCAACAGGCATGATGAATGGTGCTTTTGGTGGTATTGAATGGATGCCGCTTGATTGGTTCGCACTGCAATTAGAGCATGATGCTGAAGCGGTAAATGCTGCTGCCCGCTTGACTGTACCAAAAGAATGGTTATTTGATATTGGTGAACTAACTTTCACTAGCCGTTTTTATAGTAATACCGACTACTCAGAAAATGACAGCACATACTATGGCGTTAATTTCACTTTGCCGTTATCTAGCCAAGCACGCAAAAATTATCAAGAGATTAAACCTGCGCCAGCTATTATAGTTGCGAAAAACTCAGAGCCTTCTGACTTATCTAAACCAATCGCATTCAATAAAAAAGCGCTCGAGCCTAAAAAGTCAATAATTACAAGGGCCAAAAAATCGGAAGATGATCGCGCTCAGCCTAAGAGTAAACAAAACGTATCTTTGAGTAGTCAGGTACACCGTTTAAAACTTGCTTTAATTGAAGATGGCTTTGAAAACATCAGTATTGGGTTTAACGAAACCCCTAGTGTTGTCGTTAAGTTTGAAAATAGAGTATTTAATCGTAATGACCTAGATGCGTTAGGGCTCGTTATGGGTCGTATCGGTGAGTTTATTACCAAAGAACATGCGCGTTTCTTAATCCAATTAGAAAAAAGCGATATTGGTTTATTGAATATTCAAGGTTCGGTTGATAATTATCGTCAGTTTATTGCTGAAGGTGTAAGCCCAGATCTAGATGTGCGCCAAGGCAGTGTTGCAACACCATCAGGCATGATGTGGGTGGGTAATACCGCAGAGCAAAGCCCATACTTTTTGCCTCGGGTTTCTTTCTCTCCTGCATTAGCTGCAACCTACGCGACTGAGCTAGGCGTATATGACTTTTCACTTGCACTACGTGCTGATGTTGAAGTACCACTTTGGAAGGGGGCAGGTGTAAATGTAACCATGCAAAAAGTGGTTGCTAATACTGAAGATTTTGAAAAGGGCGATACATTCGAAGGGCGTCGTTTAAAAGGCGGGCTTGATCAAGCGGTGTTCTATCAGGCATTAGAGCTACCTTTTAATATATATAACCTGACACAAGTAGGCATGTTTAGAAACTACCATGAGTACTATGGGGTAATTAATGAAACAACTTGGGTAAGCCCAGGAGGTCGTCACCAGTTGAGTGCCAATATCGCTAAATTTGAGTATCAAGATTATGATGCTTCTCGAGATTACTATTTAGCTGAATATCAATTTAATTGGTCAGAGCAAGATATTACTCTTCATGCCAGTATGGGTAAATTCTGGGCGCTAGATGAAGGTGTAAAAATAGAGAGCCGTTTCTGGTTTGGTGATAGCTATATTGCGATTTATGCGGCCGAAACAGCTGCGCAACAAGTGGGTATAGCATTTAGTATCCCATTAAGCCCTCGCAAGGATATGTCAGTTACACCATATGGGCAGATTAAAGGTAATGAAGCTTGGCGTCATGGTGTTACAACCCGTGTAGGTGAGTCACATAATGCTTTGGTGAGAGGGCAAGCGTCTAAAATGTATACGCGTATCAATATGGAGCGTACATTCTTGAATCAAGGCCGTAACTCGAGCAGTTATGTGTATGCGAATTTAGCGAGATTGAGAGAAGCGTATTTGACGTATAAGTAAGGAGTTTAAAAGTTACAAGTTAGCGAGTTGTGAGTTAGTGAGCGTAAAGTTTGCTAGTCAAACGAGCATACCATTAGGCGTGGTTCATTTTTGGTGAACCGCGTTTTTTTGCGTGACATATGCCATCATAAACTCGTTATCAATGAGCAATCTAGCTTGCTCATTGATTTTGGTTTGTCTCAAGGTGAAGAATTTCGGTAATCTCTAAATATTGAATTCGCTATACAAACCGTCTCAGCGCTCATCATATACTGTCATACTGAAAATTTTTGGCGTATTCCATATTTGTTGGTAGCAAGGTTTTAACAACCCCATTTATAGCATCTATGCAACCGCCAAATTATTACCGTTTGTGATTGAAGATGCGCTTGAAATTTGCGTTACATAAAGACCTTTAGGATGCCGTAGCCAAGCGACGTGTAAAACAAAGGCGACACCCTTTGGGGTTTTCAAGTGTCATCAAAATAAGCGAACACAAAGAGCGTATTACAGTGGTGAATTATCTAAGAACGCGAAATAAGCCCGCGATTGTGATTGCTGCTGGCGGTATGTGTAATGGCGGTCGTATCGTGAATTACCTAGAAGCATTTCTGCCCGACTCTACAGCAGACGTTTTATTTGTGGGTTATCAAGCTAAAGGTACTTTAGGAAGAGACATTCAAAAATATGGGGCGAGAGGTGGGTATGTGTTTGTTAATAATCAACGTATAGATATAAACGCAGTAATTCACACTATCAGCGGTTACTCTGCCCATGCCGATCAAGCAGGTTTAATTCGGTTTGTAACTAAGATGAAAGTCCGTCAAGTATAATCAAGCTTTTAAATGATGATAAATCAACAAAACAAGCACTTAAAGGAAAGTTAGTGGCTTTAATACCACAAACAGAAATACACATTCACCACTAAGACTCTTAATAATACTTTATGGGTTGTTATTCTACTGAAAAGGTCGTTAAAATAACTTAAATGCCAAAGTATATGGCGAGAAATATTATAATTGGACGAATTATGAAAGCAGTTATCCCTGTAGCGGGCCTTGGTACTCGCATGCTCCCAGCGACGAAAGCCATCCCTAAAGAAATGCTACCTTTAGTTGATAAGCCGCTTATTCAATACATTGTGAAAGAGTGCGTTGCTGCTGGTATTAAAGAGATAGTATTAGTTACACATTCTTCTAAAAATGCCATTGAAAACCACTTTGATACGAGTTTTGAACTCGAAGCAACGCTTGAAAAGCGTGTAAAGCGCAAGCTTTTAGATGAAGTACGTGGTATTTGCCCTGAAGATGTAACTATTATGCATGTGCGTCAAGGTGAGGCTAAAGGCTTAGGTCATGCGATTATGTGCGCGCGTCCAATCGTCGGTGAAGACGATTTTGTTGTGGTACTACCTGACGTTATTCTTGATGAGTACACTGCAGATCAAAGCTCTGAAAATTTAGCCGCGATGATTGCCCGCTTTAAAGAGTCAAGTGCTAGCCAGATCATGCTGGAGCCAGTAGCGCAAGAAGATGTGAGCAAGTATGGTATTGCGGATATTAACGGTGCTGAGCTTAGTGCTGGTGAGAGTGCACCAATCAAAACTATGGTTGAAAAGCCTGCGATTGAAGATGCACCATCAAATCTTGCTGTTGTTGGCCGCTATGTGTTGTCTAAAAACATCTGGCCACTCCTTAAGAAAACCCCTATTGGTGCAGGCGGTGAAATTCAATTAACTGATGCCATCGATATGCTGATGGAGCGAGAGACAGTGGAAGCGTTCCATATGAGCGGTCGAGTTCACGATTGTGGTGATAAAATGGGTTACCTAAAAGCAATTGTCGAATATGCAATGCGTGATGAAGCTTTAGGCCCAGAGTTCACAAAATTTGTGAAGAGTCTTTAATTCAGTAGAACCGATTTTATAAAAAGTTATTAATAAAAGCGTGGATTATTCCACGCTTTTATTACTTGGCATGAAGTGATTCAGCTTCAATCATTTTATCTTTTAACCCCCGGTAGCCTCGACTTATGGTGCAAAATACACGTTGCAAAGCAAGGTTACTTTTGCGCAAGGTGAAGTGAGCAACCTTAACAGCTGCAATGGAGTAATCAATCTATAGTTTTGTCGTCATTCATAATGACAAGGTGTTTTTCGTTTCGGTAGCACCGACTTTATGTCGGGTCATTTATAATGATAAATCCAAGCCCTGTTGCGCTAAAGCAAAACATTTTCCGAAACATAACGCGATATAAAATCGCTGTTACCGAAGTGTTTTAATCTTATGTAGGTCGTTATTCATAATGACAAGGTGTTTTACGTTTTGGTATCACCGACTTTATGTCGGGTCATTTATAATGACAAATCCAAACCTTGTCGCACTAAAGCACAACCTTTTCCAAAACAGAACGCGATATAAAATCGCTGTTACCGAAGTGTTTTAATCTTATGTAGGTCGTTATTCATAATGACAAGGTGTTTTACGTTTTGGTATCACCGACTTTATGTCGGGTCATTTATAATGACAAATACAAACCTTGTCGCACTAAAGCACAACCTTTTCCAAAACAGAACGCGATATAAAATCGCTGTTACCGAAGTGTTTTAATCTTATGTAGGTCGTTATTCATAATGACAAGGTGTTTTACGTTTTGGTATCACCGACTTTATGTCGGGTCATTTATAATTACAAATCCAAACCTTGTCGCACTAAAGCACAAACATTTCCAAAACAGAACGCGATATAAAATCGCTGCTACCGAGTGTTTAAATCTTATGTAGGTCTTTATTCATAATGACAAGGTGTTTTATGTTTCGGTAGCACCGACTTTATGTCGGGTCATTCATAATGACAAATCCAAACCTTGTTGCACTAAAGCAAAACATTTTCCGAAACAGAACGCAATATAAAATCGCTGCTACCGAGTGTTTTAATCTTATGTAGATCGCCATTTATGGCGAAAATAAGACAAGCACAAAAAAGCCGAGCTGAGCTCGGCTTTGTTATAAAAGACCTAATGAGCAGGGTAGAAATTACTTATATTGTGCGTCTAGTGTCACACCAGAGAAAGTTCTGTACGCACGTAAACCAATGTGCCAAGTACCTGCTTGTGGATTTGTGAACGTACATGTTTCAGCATTGCCGTTTTTGTATGGGCGACAGTCGTAAGATGATGTTGATGGCTGGCTGCCTTGTCTTACATATAGGTCAGCATCACCAGAACCACCAGACATAGTTACTGTGAAGCTTGTCATGCCTGCTGGAATTTCAACTGTTTTACGAACCCAGTTGCTGCGGCTTGCAGATAGGTTTGTTTCAGTAATACCACCTGGCTGAGGGCCAACAGAACCGGCTGTTAGATCACCTTGTAAGCTAACACCTGAGTAAGCAGAGTAACCGTTCAGCATTACATGGTAAGTGCCTGCAGCTGGGTTATCAATTGAACATACTTCGTTGTTACCTGTTTTATAAGGGCGACACTCGTAAGATGATGTAGTTGGCTTGCTACCCGCTTTTACATACATATCAGCGTCACCAGCACCACCACTCATAGTGAATGTAACTTTGCTTGTATTTGCAGGAATTTCCATAGTGTAGAAATCTTGTGCATTTCGAGCGCCGTTTAGGCCTGTTTTAGCTACACCATCAGCAAGTACGTTATCACCTGCTGGAGGAGGTGTTGTACCACCAGATGCTTCAGCTACGGCAGCAGCCGCATCAACAATACCTGTACCACAGTTGTTACATGAAGCGCCAAAGCTCTTAGTTGTGCTCTTAAGGATAGATTCAACTTCGTCTGGTGTTGCAGAAGGCTTAGCTTGCTTGATAAGTGCCGCTACACCTGCAACATGAGGTGCCGCCATAGATGTACCCTGAGAGTAAGAGTAGCTATCTGAGCTTGGCGTATTAGAACCTGAGTTGAAAGTAGATAGAACACCTTCCGGGTCATTTGCGAAGCTTTGTGCGCCACCTGGAGCAGCAACATCAATGTTTGAGCCATAGTTAGAGTAGTAAGCACGACCGCCGTTACGACCAACTGAAGCAACGTTAACTACGCCAGAACAGTTACCTGGGTTATAGTTTGCAGAGTTATCGTTGTCATTACCAGATGCGATAACTACCACAGCACCATTTGCACGAGCTTGGTTAATTGCGTTTTGTGTTGTTGAACTACAAGCACCGCTACCGCCTAAACTCATATTGATAACATCAGCTGGGTTTGGGTTAGCTGGAACGCCAGAAACAGAGCCACCTGCAGCCCAAATAATACCGTCAGCAATATCAGAAGTTAAACCACCACACTTACCAAGTACACGAACAGGCACAACTTTAGAGTCATAAGCTACACCAACAACACCTTCACCGTTGTTTGCTACCGCCGCAACCGTACCCGCTACGTGTGTACCATGCCAGCTTGAGCTGCGTGCACTGTGTGTGTAACCACACTCATTTGCCGAAACTGCATCGCCTGGGTCACGTGCATCTGAATCACGGCCACCACCATCATTTGCTACAGAAAGATTAGAGATCATGTCGTAACCAGGTAGTAGGTTAGCATTTAGATCAGCGTGAGGACGATAACCAGTGTCAAGGACAGCTACTGTTACGCCAGCACCGGTCGCGTTATCCCATGCAGCAGGCGCGTTGATACCAGCCGCATTTTCAAAGTAGTGCCACTGGTCAGAGTAACGTGGATCGCTTGGTGTCGCCGTAGGTTGTAACATTTGGTCAATTTCGATGTATTCAACGTTACCTGACGCTGCGATTTCTTGCATTAGAGCGTTAGCTTCAAGCGCTGAAAGCTTTTTGTTAACACGCATGACGTGGTGATTACTTAGCGCCATTGCCCTAACGTACTGAGGTGTAACTTTTGCATTTTTACTTCTAAAGTTCTTAACAAAAGACTGAGCGCGTTGATTCATCATTAATGGAGACATTTCGCCAAGGTCAGCAGACATTAGCATTTGTTGTTGTGAGTTGTCTTTGTACTTGATGATGAATTGTGTGCCAAAGTTAGACTGATGTTTAAGTTTTGCCGCTGTTTGGATTTGTGAAGGCGTATTGAACTGCTCTAAAGAAGGAATAGCAGTTGCTGAACCTGCTACCATTGCAGATGCCATTGCTAGGCTAAGTGCACCTAATTTGAATGTTTTTTTATTTTTCATAATTTTTCCCAATAGTCACTTGTTGTTTTTTATTCGCCAAACTGCGGCGAGAAAGAAAAGTAAAATAAAAGTTAATTTTTTGGAAGTGAAAGTTTGGTTATTAGAGTGTATGCAATGGTTATATGTAGATGGATATACGTCTTTTAATTTTTTAAAATTGTTGATTATTAAGGTTTTTTTAAATTTAAATGAAAATTTAGGCTTTTAACCGACAATGTAAATGTATGTAAATGGCTAGTGGTTTGTTGTTAATTTTATGCTTGTTTGCACAAAAGACCTCCCATCAAGGTATAATCCTCCCTGAATTCGGCAAAACAGAGAAAAATATGTTGCAATACGATGTGGTAATTATTGGTGCAGGTGCTGCAGGTTTAATGTGCGCGGCTCAGGCCGGCTATCGAGGCAGACGCGTTGCAGTTGTTGATATGGGCAAAAAGCCAGGTCGTAAAATCTTGATCAGTGGCGGTGGACGTTGCAACTTTACGAACGAGGGCGCCAGCCCTGCCAACTACTTGTGTGGCAATCCACATTTTGTTAAATCTTGTTTGAGCCGTTATACACAACATGACTTTATAGAACTTGTTGACCGTCATGGACTTGCTTTCCATCATAAAACGCTGGGCCAGTTATTTTGCGACAATAGTGCACAAGATATCGTTGATATTCTCATGACAGAATGTGAGTGGGCGGGCGTTGAGTTACACTTAAGAAATGAAGTATTAGGTGTCTCTGAATTAGCAGAAGGTGGTTATCAGTTAACCATGACAGATAACGTCTTTACTTGCGAGTCGCTGGTTGTAGCCGCTGGTGGCTTAACTATGCCGAAACTTGGTGCAACGCCAATTGGCTATAAAATCGCAGAGCAATTTAATTTAAAAGTATTGCCGACTATGGCGGCACTTGTGCCTTTTACCTTGCATGATCATGATAAAACGCGTTTTGATGGTTTATCAGGCGTGAGTATTCCATGTTTGGTCTCGAGTGAATGCGGCACTGAATTTAGAGAAAATATTTTATTTACGCACCGTGGTTTGTCTGGGCCGGCCATTTTGCAAATCTCTTCATTTTGGCGAGCAGGGCAAGCTGTGACGCTTAATTTATTGCCTGACCTTCAATTAGATGAAGCAATTCACCAATGGCGAAAAGAGCAAGGCAGTAAGTCATTAAAGAATACCTTGTCTAACATCTTGCCAAAGCGCTTTGTTGAAGCGCTTATCAACGAGCAAGCCATTCCTGATAAAGCACTGAACCAATTAACACACACAGAAATTGATGAAATTGCAAAATATATTCATCAGTGGCAGATCAAACCGAATGGTACCGAAGGCTATAGAACAGCAGAGGTGACTTTAGGTGGTGTAGATACCGATGAATTAAGCTCAAAGACATTTGAATCGAAAAAACAAAAAGGTTTGTATTTTATTGGTGAAGTCACAGATGTAACTGGTTGGCTAGGGGGCTATAACTTTCAGTATGCGTGGAGCTGTGGTTGGGCGTGTGGGCAAGCTTGTTAGTTTTTCAGCATAAATGGTGGCCTACAGAATACAAAACCAAGTACCTGTAGGTTGTGGTTTAGCGCAACAAAATGTTTAAATCTTGCTGATTTAAATTACCCGACATAAAGTCGGTGCTACCGAAATGAAAAATACTTTGTCGCCATAAGACGACCTAAAAACTACAGATTAAGTACTCCATTGCAGCTGTTAAGATTGCTCATTTCACCTTGCGCAAAAATAACCTTGCTTCGCAACGTATATTTTGCACGATAATGTCGCCATAAATGACAACCTACAGATAATAAAACAATTACCTGTAGGTTGTGCTTTAGCGCAACAAGGTTTTGATTTAATTCAACACTCAAATGGTAAGCTTAGCCCTATATATTCAACTCATTATTCAATGCCATGGCTGCCGAGCGATTAGGCGCATTTAATTTTTCTAAAATCTTCGCGACATGGTTCTTCACCGTATATTGGCTGATCCCTAAGATCATACCAATCTCTCCATTGGTTTTGCCTGATGATATCCAATCTAACACTTCTTTCTCACGCCCTGTAAGCAAATGAATAGGTGAATTAAATGCCCGCATTGATTCATATCTAAACAGCTGTGCTTTATGAAGATAGGGTAAAATGAGCTCAATCAGATAAGATGCTGGGGCCGATGTGTTTGAGCGTTTATTATTAAAGGCCACTAAAGTTACAAATCCAGAGTCTTGGTTATCTAAATCATATGTCGCGATATCAGATAACGGGTTTCTCGCTTTTGCATAGCTTTTTAGTAAGTTAATATTATTTAGTTTATTGCAACTGATGCTTTTGAGCAGTTGTTGTTGCAGATCTGGTGAAAATGCGACGGCATAATCAGCTTTTACAGACAAGTCAGATTTGTCAATTAGTGCGATGTATAGCGCTTCCTTTTCAGCAAAAAACATAACCTCTTCAAAAATATTGATATCAAAAGAACGGTCTTTTATAGATGTTTTTAACAGCTCTATGGCCTTTAAAATACTAGATAGCTCTTCAGTACAACCTAAAAACATGTGCATTCTCCTTAAAATACGATGTCAAGGTAATGAATTTATTCATATTAATTCTGCAGGCGGTGCAGTTACTAAATTCAAATTTAATTAATCGCGTGATTAATTAAAGCATGGATGCGGAATTGATAGCAATTAAAAGTGAAGAAATTGTGAATAAAAAAGAATAAATTATTGATTTTGAGTAATTGTCATAAAACTGGGTGGGAAACGAAC
>Ga0209992_10004132_pt1 | contig 11622 bp, 8 predicted proteins | sample 2SBtaG_2_FD_182564 | JGI IMG/M metagenome (GOLD analysis project Ga0209992, IMG submission 182564) | Deep subsurface microbial communities from Kolumbo volcano to uncover new lineages of life (NeLLi) - 2SBTROV12_ACTIVE470 metaG (SPAdes)... | ecosystem: Environmental > Aquatic > Marine > Volcanic... | reverse complement strand
GCTGGCCAACCAGCTCTACAACCTGTCCGGCCATACCTTGCGTTGAATACTGCAGGTTCACCACCAGCTTGTCACCATTTGGCAGTTCACGAAAGCCGTCGCCGTCCGTATCGGCCATGCCCAAAGCATCCAGCTTGGCATTCGCCGCCGCCGGATCAAAACCTGTCATATAGGATGACCACTTTGGATCGACAAAGCTTGGTGCAGGTGAAAACCCGATATACTGCTTGGGTTCAGCCTGACCAAAGAATGCAACCTCGTTGATCTCGTCACGGTTGATTGCGATAGACATCGCTTCGCGGAAAGAAAGATCACCAAAGACTTTACGTTTTTCCGGATCTTCGTGCGTTACGTTGAACGAGAAGGCGGAAATCGTAACCTCGGGCCGCAGATCGATGGTAAAGTTACCTTTTTCCTGGTTTTCCAGCAGCAAAGGTGCCGATGGCAGCTGCAGCGATTGGGATTTATAGTCAACCTCGGCATTCACCAGCTTCAGGATGCGAACTTCGTTTTCGTTGATGAAAATCTCGTCCTGTTCGCTGATATACGGCAACTGCTGCCCGGCTGTGTCCACCATAAAGTAATATGGATTGGCCACCAGATGCCGCCCGTCAACGGATTCCGCAATCATGATGTGGCTTTCCAGCGTTGGCATTGTATCCGCGGGCAGTCCGGCAACCTTGTCCGGTGCGGCCAGCATCGGCGTTGGCGTGTCGGTCCAGTCCGAATTGCCGTAATAGGCGGAAACAACCGCAAGACCGTTTTCAAAGCCAAGTGCTGCCGCTTTGGCGTCCGCGTCCGCGCTTAGGTCCGGATGGAAAGGCGCCAAAAAGTGCATCGGCTGAAAGCCCTGGGCAAACGAGTTGGCAAAGTGGGCCAACAGGCCGGGCTTTGGTGCAGGCAGATTGAAAACAACTGTGGTTGCATCCGGTGTGTCCACCGTCATCCGCTCTCCGCCAACCAAAACGTAATCTTTTGCTTTGGGGATCACTTTTTCATCCAGCGCCAGATTGTCGTACCAGAATTTGACATCAGCAGACGTAAACGGTGCACCGTCCGACCATTTGTGGCCTTCGCGCAATAAGAACGTCAGCTGGGTGAAATCATCGTTCCACGACCAGTCCTTGGCCACATCAGGCACAATGGTTTGCAGGTCATCGGAAAACCGCACCAGATTGACGTGACGCACGGACAAAAAGTCTGACGTACCCGCCTCGGTTGCATTTGACAGAACATCGAATGTGCCGCCGTATTTCCCAAGCGACGCATAGGGCACCACCACAAGGGGTTCTGACGGCAGACGGTCTTCTACCGCCGGTAAATCACCATTGCCGCGAATACGCGCGTTCATTGCTGCGATATCCGGGTTTTCAGAATAGGTGAGCGTGCAGTTTGCCGCTTCCTGATAAACACTCAGCTCGTACTGCTGGGGGTATTTACCGGCGGCCACGCCTTGCATGTCCTCAACCGTGATGCCCGCACAACCGGAATGCGAGCCCGCATAAACCGATCCGGCAAGCGCGACAGTCGCCACACCTGATAAAAACATTAGTCGTTTCATTGATATTTCTCCCACTGTTGAAACAATTTGTTGAATATCGCGTTTCGTTTTAATCGAGCCATAACTCCCAGAAAACGTCGAACGCAATTTTCAACCCAAATCTATTTGACGCAGAATTCAAAAATGAAAGCTGAACGATCTGCGGCAGCCAGTATCAAAAGTCGTATCATCAAATTTTTAACCAAACAAGCAAAAGTCTGAATTTGCGATATTTGTCCAACGAAAACGGTTAAGTCGAGTTAAGTGCCAACCGGTTCAGACGGAATTTTTGATTTGCAATGTTTGGCGGAGAGACAGGGATTCGAACCCTGGGTGGAGTCACCCCCACAACGGTTTTCGAGACCGCCCCATTCGACCACTCTGGCACCTCTCCTTGGCGACGGTTTAATAAAGTCTGTGGCAATTCCTTGCAAGACTGAAAAGCCGAAGCTTTTCGCGAAACGGTGAGCGATACCCAAGACCAGAAAACGTGCGGTCTGTGTGATCAAACCAGCACGCCGCCAACGTGCAACACCCTAAGCAACGGCGCCAGCTCTGCCCCGTATCTTTTCCAGGATTGTACGGACTCTGCTGAAATCTTCTGGCGGACCTGCAAAACGCTGGCCGACTTTACGATTGATTTTGCACGGTGAAATTCCAGAACCGCCGGGTCCCAATCCAATTCGCAGAAATCAACAAGGGCGCGGCACTGCTGTTCAAAATCAAGGGTGAGGGTTTCATAGCTAAATGCGCCAACTGACCCCGGTAAAACATCCTGCCAGTGCATCATCAGGTCTTGGTACATCAGAAAATACCGGGCCAGATTTATCTGATCGTAGGCATATCCATGTCTGTTTGTATCAAAGTAATTCTTGTAAATTGACAGGCAATTGTCGCGCGGATTGCGTTCCAGATTGATGATTTTGGCGTTTGGAAATACGGATTTTATCAACCCTATCCAAAGAAAATTTGCCGGCATTTTGTCCACAATACGAATGTGATTTCGGCTGTGCCGGTCAAGAATTTTGACATAATCGCGTGAAAACTCCTGCAGGTCGGGCATCTGATCTGAAAACAGCTTTGCGGCGTTTTTGGTTGCAAACTCGGGTATGAACGGCACTTCGCCCACACCCAAAACCCGTGGGTGGCTGGCCAGAATTTGCTCTACCAGGGTGGTTCCCGAGCGCATCATGCCAACCACAAATATCATGCGGTTGTCGGTATTCTGATACCCGCGATAGTATTGGAAATAGGCCGCATCAAATTTGTCCTTGATATTTTGAAACAACCTTTGGTCTTCCTGCAGGTCATAGGACAGGTCCGCGCGACGCAGGTCATTGGCTTGCGTCCAGTATTCAAATGCCTCGTTAAAACGCCCTGTATCCTCGCAGGCCTTGCCCAGGGCAAACCCCAACTGCATGCGCAAATCGCTGTCATTTTTGTGGGCTTTGAAAAGGTCAGCCATTTCTTTGATCTCAGGATCATCCGGTCGGTAGGTTTTTAGCGTGGATTTTGTTCGATAAGCCGGCCCAAACGCCGGATTTTGCACAATCGCCTGATCGATGGCCGAAATGGCAGCGGCGGTATCGCCGGTCTGGCTGATCTGAACGCCAAGCCGATATTGCACCTCGGGCATTGCGGGATCCAGACTTAAAGCCCTTTGCAAGGTGCTTATGGCGTCATCAACCCGGTCAACCTCACCCAGCGCATAGCCCAGATTAACCAGTGTATCCACGTGGTCTGGGTCAATTTTCAACGCGGCCTCAAAGACTGCAACCGCTTCATTTTGCCGACCCAATGAACCCAGAACGCTGCCCTTGCTGTTAAGGGCATTCACGTATTCCGGCCGGATTTTCAGGGCCTGATCAAAAGCCAAAAGCGCCTTTTCCGGCTCGCCGGTCTGGCGGCAAAGCAACCCGGCCGAGTGATGGGCTTCGGGCACGTTCGGGTTCAGGCTGATCGCTTTTCGCAAAGACACATCGGCCTGTTCCATCAGACCCAACTCCAGCTGGACCGTGCCCAGATTGCCCCAGCCCTCTGCATATTCGGGATTTATTTTCACCGCTTTGCGATAGCTGGTCTGGGCTTCCTTAAACATGTTTAGACTGCCAAGACACATGCCCAGAATATTGTGCAACAGGGCCTGTTGCGGGGCGATGTTTATCAGGACTTTGACCTGGGCAATCGCCTCTGCAAATTGCCCGGACTGCATCGTTAAGACCACCCTGTTCACATCATCCTGGGTCAAACTCTTGGTGCCCGAATGTTGGCCCTGCAGTTTTGACAACGCCCGTTTTGCCTTGGAATGGTTTGGAACCTGCAGCAAAACCGCGCTGTAAAGCTGCACCGCTTTCTCAACATCCCCGGATTTTTGTGCCCGCGCCGCCATTTGCAAAATATCTTTGGGTCTTTGTTTCATCATCTGACCGGGAATTTGAAGCGTGACGTCAACGGCAGTGCCTGAATGTCAGTACTTAAGTGCAATGCGCGAGACAAGCTTTGACGCGGGAATTTCTGCTTTTGGCCGGATCGCTTGTCTATCGGCAACTGTAAAATTTGAGAACGGTGCCGGCATCAGGTATTTTTATTGAATACAGGCGTCAAAGCGCGATATGAAGCCCGCAAAAGCAACGCCACCGGCAGGTAAAAAATGAACACCGTTAATATGCAACATTTGGAAATGCTTTATAATCAAGGCGTTCAATCCCACAACAATGGCGATTTTCAGGCGGCGCTCAATTCATACGAAACGATTTTGAATGCAGCACCAAACCAGATTGAAACAAATTTTCAGATGGGTCGGCTGATCCTGCAGTCTGACACCCCCAATCAAAGTATCAGCTTTTTTGAACGCGCCGTCATGCTTGCGCCTGAGCGGCTGGAATTCTGGAATGCGCTGGTTGAGTCACTGGCCAAACTGGGCATGCGCAAGCAGGCGATAAAAACCGTCAAAAAGGCCCGGGGCAAACGGTTTACCGAAGCAGAGATGGCAAACCTGGACCAACTGGCGCGGGGCGGATCAACCGCAATCGGCGAAGTGCCAAAAGAAAAGATTGATCAGGTGAACGAATATTTTAACCGCGGTGATTTAGTCAAAGCACGCGCTGTTGCCAACGAATTGGTCCTTGGGCACCCGACGGTTGCTTTTGTACATAATCTGTTGGGTGCTGTTTTACTGCGCATAGGCGAGATCGACGAGGCCGAGAAAAGCTTTCGCAAAGCCATCATTATCGACCCCCTGTTTGCGGACGTCAGAAACAATCTTGGCAAACTGCTGACCTTGCAAAAAAACCACGCCGAAGCCGCCATGCATCTGCAAATTGCGCTGTCATTGTCAAAGAATATGGTTGCCGCCAAAATAAATCTTGCGTCTGCATATAGTAGACTTGGCCGGTTGAACGAGGCAGAAAGTCTGATTAAAAACTTGGATGCCCAAGTGCAGAAAAACACCGAAGTGCGGTGGAATTATGCAGGTATTTTATATGATCAGGGCAATTATGAAAAAGCATATAAGATATTCCGAGCATTAGGATCGGAAAACCATGCAGGCCTGAACGTTGATCGTGAAGTGGTGGAAAGTTTGTTCGAACTTGACCGCTTTTCGGATGTAACGGCTTATTTGGATGCGCGAATAAGTGAAGCGGATGACCCAGGCGAATTGTTAACTTTAAAAGGCTCGATCAGCAACAGAAGGGGCGATTTTGCTGCAGCCGAAGAAAGTTTTCGGGCATCGTTGAAAATTGGAGCAAATGCCGGGCATGCACTCAGACAGATTGGCATGGTTAAAAAATGGCAAAAGAACGATTCATTGATTGTTGAAATGGAACGACTTTATGAAGATGGCTCGCTTGATGATGATCAGAATATTGAACTTGGTTTCGCTCTTGGCAAAGCGATGGAGGACACGGGACAGCAGGATAAGGTGTTTAAGTATTTGAATTTCGCCAATGCTATTTTAAGTAAGCAAGGAGATTACGCAAAAGACGAGGTAAAGGCGGATTTTGAGACAGTTAAGTCCGTAATGAACCGCGCGTATTTCTCAGAGTTGCCGGTCAAAGCAACCTCTGATGCCACACCAATTTTTATTTTGGGTATGCCCAGATCAGGCACCACGTTGACCGAGCAGGTCATTTCTAACCACCGCGATGTGGCTGGCGCAGGCGAGGTTGCCAGCATTGTTGGCGCTGTTTCCAGACTGTTGGCGGACAAGGAACACAAGATTAAACCTGCGGCCAATATTGGTCAGGAAGAATATTTGGAACTGGGGAAAACATGCGTTGGCACTCTGCGACAAAAATTTCCGGACGCGAAATTCATTACCGACAAAACGCTTAATGCGTTCGAGTTTTTAGGCATGATCGCCACAGCATTGCCCAATGCCAAAATCGTTCATGTTCACAGAAACCCCATAGATAATTGTCTTTCCATGTACAAAAACCATCTGCGGGCGACGGGATTTCGCTATACCACCAATCTGGATGATCTTGGTTTTCACTACTGTCTTTACAAAGATTTAATGGCCTATTGGAACAGTCTTTTTGGCGATCGCATCGTCAATGTTGACTACGACAAACTTGTGGCTGACCCGGACACGCGCATTCGGAAATTGATTGATCAGCTGGGTCTGGATTGGGACGAAAACTGTCTTAGCACCGAAAAAAATACCCGCGAGGTTAAAACCCTAAGCCTGTTTCAGGCCCGTCAGCCAATCTATAAATCTTCAGTTGAAGGCTGGCGGAAATACGAAAAAGATCTTGCACCTTTGATTGCCGCCCTAAAAGCTGGCGGTGCCATAAGCGCTTGACAGGTCGGTTGCCACTTGACATCCGGCAGCCGCCCCGCGATACACCGCCATCCTGCCAATATTCATATTGCAGGCGTTAAATCACCGCCCAAACCGGGCGCGCTGTCCGATGGCGTGGGGATTTACCCGCACAAACTCCCGACAGGGGGCCAAAGTGACGCGGAAGCTAAAGGATAACGCGCATGTTCGCGGTTTTGAAAACTGGTGGCAAACAGTATAAAGTGGCCAATGGCGACGTTCTGAAGGTTGAAAAACTGGCGGGCGGCTCCGGCGATAAAGTTCAGTTTAATGACATTCTGATGCTGGGCGGTGACACGGTTACCGTTGGCGCGCCCATGGTGGCTGATGCTGCCGTGCAGGCCGAAATTCTGGATCAGATCCGGGGGCCAAAGGTCATCAACTACGTAAAACGTCGGCGCAAGCATTCCAGCCAGCGTAAAAAAGGCCACCGGCAGTCTTTGACGGTCGTAAGGGTGACCGATATTCTGGCCAAGGGCGCCGGTAAATCCGGCGTGAGTGCTGCGGTTGGTGGTGATGCCACGGTGGCGGATGTTGCGGCACCGGTTGCGAAAAAAGCGCCTGCCAAGAAAGCACCTGTCAAAAAAGCTGAGGCGGCACCGAAAAAAGCCGCTGCACCCAAGAAAGCACCGGCAAAAGCCGCGCAGGCCGATGACCTGAAGGCCCTGTCCGGCGTTGGTCCGGCGCTGGAGAAAAAGCTGAACGCGGCGGGTATCACCACTTTTGCCCAGGTGGCGTCATGGACGGAAAAAGATATTGCTGCTATGGACGAGCAACTGTCGTTTAAAGGCCGTATTCAGCGCGAGGGCTGGGTCGCCCAGGCCAAAGATTTGGCTAAAGGTTAAGGAGACACACAATGGCACATAAAAAAGCAGGCGGCTCATCCCGCAACGGTCGTGACTCCGCCGGACGCCGCCTTGGCGTCAAGAAATTCGGTGGCGAGCTGGTGAAATCCGGCAATATTCTGGTGCGCCAGCGGGGCACCAAATGGTGGCCGGGTGAAAACGTCGGCCTTGGTCGCGATCACACGATTTTCGCCACCGCACCGGGCCACGTGAAATTTCACAAGGGTCTGAAAGGCCGCACATTCATATCCGTGCTTCCGGCAGCGGAGGCCGCAGAGTAAGCCGAACCCAAATCCGGTCAAGAATTAAAGGGGTCGGTGGCAACACCGGCCCTTTCTCGTTTTAGGACAAACATTTCATCATGGGCGTTTCAATCTTCAGTTTTCTGGTCTTTGCGGCCAGCCAGGTGGGCACGCCGGGGCCTGCCAATATGGCCCTTTTGGCCACCGGTGCCCGGTTTGGCCTGCGGGCGGCGTTGCCGTTTGTGGCGGGTGTGGCGATTGGCAAGCAGTTGATCATCTGGCCGATTGGTTTCGGTCTGATGGGGCTGATTGCGCAGGTGCCGTGGCTGTTCGCAACGCTGAAATTTGCCTCTGCCGCCTATATTTTCTGGCTGGCCTGGAAAGTGGCGAACACCAGCCTGAAACCCGGTCAAGCTGTGGGCAATCCTCCCGGATTTACCGCCGGGTTGATTGTTCATCCTTTAAATCCAAAGGCTTGGGCGATGATCTTTGTGGGTTTTACAACTTTTGTTGAACCAAGCACGCCTGCCTTGATTGCCACCTTCTGGATTGCCACATGTTTACTGGCAACACAGATCGTTCTGCATCCGCTGTGGTGCTGGGGTGGCGCGCAGCTGGCAAAAACGGTGGCCGGAACGCGCTACGAACAACTGCTGATGTGGGTGCTGGCTGCCCTGACTGTTCTCAGTGTCTTGTATGTTTTGACGAAAGGAGCCTAAGCCGTGAAAATTGAAGAATTCGTGCGCCAGCCAATAATAGCTTCGGCCAGATTTACCCTGCGACCATTGCGCAGCCAAGATGCGGATTATGTGGCGCGTTATGCCAACGACCAAAAGGTGGCGCAGATGACGTCTTCGATCCCGCACCCGTTAAGTCTTGATCAGGCCCGCGCGTTTGTTGCCCGCTCGATGGCCGAGGACCGTGAAGACGATGTTTGGGCGTTGGATGGCAGCGGCAGCGGTGTCAGCCCGCTTTTGGGGATTATTTCACTAAAGGCACTGGATCGCGGCCAATCCGAGATTGGATTTTGGGTGGTGCCGGAATTTTGGAATTTGGGTTATGCCACAGAAGCCGTGAACACGCTTATTGCCGCAAACCCGCAGGGTTGTACATCCGTGGTGGCCTGCGTGTTTCAGGACAATCCCACTTCCGCCCGGGTTTTGTCCGCCGCCGGTTTTGCAAATTTGGGCGAGGCCGAAGCGTTTTCACTGGCCCGAGGTACGCATGTGCCCACGTGGACCTATCTTAAAACGATCTAAGATTGTTCTAAGTTGAATTATCACATAGATGACGCGTTGAAAGGCGATCTGGCATGAAGTTCCTCGATCTGGCTAAAGTGACGATCCGGTCCGGCGCGGGCGGCAACGGCTGCATCAGTTTTCGCCGCGAGGCCCATGTGGAATACGGTGGCCCTGACGGTGGGGACGGTGGCAAAGGTGGCGACGTTTGGATCAAAACCGTGGAAGGCCTGAACACTCTGATCGATTTTCGCTACCAGCAGCATATTTTCGCCGGCAACGGGCAGGGCGGTATGGGCAAGGCGCGATCAGGCAAAGACGGCGATGACATGGTGCTGCAGGTGCCGGCGGGCACCGAGGTTCTGGACGAGGACCGCGAAACAGTGCTGGCTGATCTGACAGATCTGGGCCAGCGGGTGATACTGGCCAAGGGCGGCAATGGCGGTTTTGGCAATCTGCATTTCAAAAGCTCCACAAACCGCGCCCCGCGCCGGGCCAATGCCGGCCAGCCCAATATCGAACGCGAGGTTTGGCTGCGGCTAAAGCTGATCGCGGACGCGGGGTTGCTGGGCCTTCCAAACGCCGGGAAATCCACTTTTCTGGCGGCCACGTCAAACGCACGGCCAAAAATCGCGGATTACCCTTTTACCACGCTGCACCCCAATCTGGGCGTGGTTGGTGTTGACGATTCGGAATTTGTGATGGCCGACATTCCAGGCCTGATCGCCGGAGCACACGAGGGGCGCGGAATCGGCGACCGGTTCTTGGCCCATGTGGAACGCTGTGCCGTGCTATTGCATCTGGTGGATGGCACGTCAGAAGACGTGGCCGCCGATTACCAGACCATTATCAACGAGTTAACCAAATACGGCGGCATCATCGCGGATCGTCCGAGGATCACTGTCCTGAACAAGATAGACGCGCTGGACGCGGATGAACGCGCCGCAAAACTGGCAGAACTGCAGGCGGCCAGCGGCGGTGCTGTGATGTTGTGTTCTGCGGTCGCTGGCGAAGGCGTGACAGATGTATTGCGGGCACTGCGAAAGCAGATAACCGACCGGAACAAAAAGGAAGTCGACGCACAGTTGGAACCCGCGCTATGGCAACCCTGACATCAATCCATAACGCCCGGCGGATGGTGGTCAAAATTGGCTCCGCCTTGCTGGTGGACGCCAGGACGGGCCGTCTGCGTATGGAATGGCTGGAAGGTCTTGCGCGGGATGTGGTTGCCGCCAAAAACAGCGGGCAGGACATATTGATTGTGTCTTCCGGTTCCATCGCGCTGGGGCGGCGGGTTTTGGCCCTGCCCACAGGCGCGCTGTCGCTGGAGCAGGCACAGGCCGCAGCAGCAGTGGGGCAAATCCGGCTGGCCCGGGCCTATGAAGAGGTACTGGCAACCCACAATATCACCACCGCGCAAATATTGCTGACGCTGGATGACAGCGCCAACCGGCGGCGCTATCTCAACTCTCGCGCCACGCTGGGCACAATCCTGTCCCTTGGGGCGGTGCCTATCGTGAACGAGAACGACACAGTAGCCACAGACGAAATTCGGTTTGGCGACAACGACCGTTTGGCCGCACAGGTGGCCCTGATGGCAGGCGCCGATCTGCTGGTATTGCTGTCGGATGTGGACGGGTTGTATACCGCCAATCCAAAGGTGAAAGACCGTGCAAAACACATTGATATAATAGAACAAATATCAACCGAAATCGAAGAAATGGCGGGCACGTCCATAAATTCGGAATCCAAGGGCGGCATGACAACCAAAATTCTGGCCGCCAAAACCGCCACTGGGGCGGGATGCGCTATGGTGATCATGCAAGGGGAGGTAACCCGGCCGCTTCAGGCCCTTGGTGACGGTGCGCGACACAGTTGGTTCAATCCACAGGGCGATCCGCAAACAGCGCGTAAAAGCTGGATATCAGGACTGAAAACCCGCGGTGAGATCACGCTTGATACCGGAGCGGTAAAGGCCCTGAAAAGCGGAAAATCTTTGCTGGCGGCAGGTGTGACTGCCTGCACCGGCGCCTTCAAACGCGGCGACGCGGTTGCGATCGTCGGCCCCGAAGGCGAGGTTGTCGGCAAAGGGCTTGCGGGTTACGAACGCGCGGAAACCGCGATTATTCAGGGGCGCCACAGCCGCGAAATTGCCGCGTTGCTTGGCTATCCCGGACGGGCGGCTTTGATTCACAGGGACGATATGGTGCTATGAACGATGTTGAAAACATCGCCGAAATGATGGCCGACATGGGCACGCGTGCAAAAGCTGCTACCCGAGCGCTGGCCGCTGCCAGTGCAGAGCGCAAACATGCCGCATTAATCGGCGCAGCAGAAGCCGTTGCCAAACGCCGCGCAGATATTATCGCGGCAAACGCCAGGGATTTGGATTTTGGCCGCGAAAAAGGCCTGTCACCCGCCATGATGGATCGTCTGTTGCTAAATGGCGACCGTATTCGCGGCATCATTAACAGCCTGCGTGCGGTCGCCGAACAGGCAGACCCCATTGGCGAGGTGATCGCGCAGTGGGACATGGCCTCGGGACTTAACATCAAACGGGTGCGCACGCCGCTTGGAGTGATCGGCGTGATCTACGAAAGCCGCCCGAATGTAACGGCAGATGCCGGTGCTTTATGCCTGAAAGCCGGGAATGCGGTTATTCTGCGCGGCGGCTCTGAAAGTTTTCACTCCTCAGGCATAATCCATGAATGCCTTGTTGATGGCCTGCAATCCGCCGGTCTGCCCGCAGATGCCATCCAGCGCGTGCCAACACGCGACCGCGCCGCCGTCAGCGAAATGCTGACCATGACAGAATTTATCGACGTGATCGTGCCGCGCGGCGGCAAGGGCCTTGTGGGGCTGGTGCAAAAAGCCGCCCGCGTTCCGGTTTTCGCCCACCTTGAGGGCATTTGCCACGTCTATGTGGACAAGGATG
>Ga0209992_10004131_pt1 | contig 11627 bp, 14 predicted proteins | sample 2SBtaG_2_FD_182564 | JGI IMG/M metagenome (GOLD analysis project Ga0209992, IMG submission 182564) | Deep subsurface microbial communities from Kolumbo volcano to uncover new lineages of life (NeLLi) - 2SBTROV12_ACTIVE470 metaG (SPAdes)... | ecosystem: Environmental > Aquatic > Marine >... | reverse complement strand
CTTCTTTTTGCCTTTCCTCCATATTGGCATTAACTACATTTTGTAAATCATCAATATCATATAAATAAACATTTTCTAGTTCATTTACTTCTGGGGCTATGTCCCGAGGCACAGCAATATCAATTAGAAATATAGGTTTGTTTTTTCTTTTTTGAATCGCAGCTTCCATCATTTCCTTATGAATAATAAAATTAGGTGCGGCTGTGGAAGTAATAATTATATCAGCTCGGTGCATTTCTTCTTTAAAGGAATTAAAATCTAGAGCACAACCATTTAAACTTTGCGCAAGCGTGGCTGCTCGTTCATAGGTTCGACTAGCTACATACACAGTTTTGACGCCGTAAGAAATTAGATGCTTAGCGGCAAGTTCGGCCATTTCACCTGTACCAACGAGCATTACAGAATGGTTTTCCAGATCTTCAAAAATCTTTTTGGCCAATTCTACCGCCGCAGAACTGATGGATACACCTCTTTCCGATATTCCAGTTTCTTCACGAACTTTTTTAGCAACATTGAAGGCTTTTTCAAATAACTGGTTCAAAACCATTCCGGTAGAGCTGAATGAAAGGGCCGTATTATAGGCATCCTTTACTTGCCCTAATATTTGTGCCTCTCCCAGTACCATTGAATCAAGACTGGAAGAGACTCGAAATAAATGTTCTACGGCCTGATTATCGCAGTAACTATAAAAATACTGATCGAGATTTCCACGAGTGATGCCGTGATAATCACAAATAAAGTTCTGTAGTAATTGAATGCCTCGATCGTTATTTTCTACCCTTGCATAAATTTCAACTCGATTGCAGGTTGAAAGGATGATGTTCTCAGTAATTTCAGGGCTGGACACCAGTTGCTCTAGAGATGCCTCGAGTTTAACCTGACTGAAAGCCAATTTTTCCCGAATCTCTACAGGTGTCGTCTTGTGGTTGACCCCTACTAATATTAAATTTGCTTCTGAAGTCATATGTTAGATATGTAAAAAATAAGACCCTATAATAGCAAAAAAGCCTAAAATCACGCCTTGTGCAGCTTTTTTCCCTCTAAGCCCTGTAACAATCCTGCCAAAAAATACCAAACCATAAATCACCCAGACCATTACCATTGGCATTGTTTTTACCAAATCCCATGAGAAAAAAGCCTGGTCCACTTTTGTATTCCATATTGATCCTGTCATAAAGCCCAGCGTGAACAAAGGGAAGCCTATCGTGATTACTTTACAGTTAAGATTATCCAAAACTTCTAATGAAGGCATACGAAAATACATGATACCGAGTTTTTTAGTTTTAACCTGATGCTCCTGAATTAAATACATAATTCCAGCAGCAAATGCTATTGAGAATGCCGCATATCCTATGATAGATAGCGTTCTATGCAAGGTCAGCCAGAACCTCACCTCAGATTCGGGAACAAGACCCGCCTCTTTCGATAAAAATATCGAAATTAACATTACAAAAAAAACAAGAGGAATGACGAATGCCCCTAAATCCTTTATTTTATATTTCCACTCCATCAGAATATAAATCACAACCATGAACCAAGCAAGAAACATAGCCACCTCATAAGACGTCGTATAAGGCCCATGCCCCGTCAAGCTCGCCCTGATTCCTATAGAAATAGTTTGGAAAACTAGACCGACAGCTACCATGCCACCCGCCAAGGTTGACACAAATGGGCGCCGATATACCAAATATACGAAATATCCTAAAGAAGCCACCAGATAACTGAATAAAGCGATATTAAAGGAAATTTTATCCATTGGCTTTGAAATAAGGAAAAGAAATACATATTATAAAAAGGTTAAACCATCGTAACATTTTGTTTTATCGGATTCAACGGTGAGTTCCTGCTTACCCACAAGGGGGTAAATTAATGGATTCTAGGCTTTTGAGGGGGATGAAACACGAATTATTGCCACTGATCACGAATTTTTGTGGAGTCTTTGCTTTTCAGCACTTCCTTCAACTCAACCATGAATTCGTTTACATCTTTGAAGGAACGATAAACTGAAGCAAAACGAACATACGCAACATCATCCAAGTTATAGATTTCCTGGATCACTTTCTCGCCAACCTTAACAGCAGAGATTTCTTTTTCTCCAGATTCCTGAAGGTGTTGTTCAACCCGATCGACGAGATCTTCAATATCTTTTGTGCTTACCGGACGTTTTTGGCAGGCTTTTCTAACACCCGAAATGATCTTTTCACGGTCAAATTCTTCTCTACGACCATCTTTTTTAATTAATAACGGGAGTGAGTGTTCTAGTTTTTCATATGTGGTGAACCGGTCAGAGCAGCTCAAACACTCCCGCCTTCTACGAATAACATCTCCGTCTTTATTCAAACGAGAATCTATGACCTTATTTTCCATTCCAGAACAACCGGGACATTTCATTGGCTATAATCTACTTTTTGGTTAGTTCAAAATGAAGAGGAAATTCGTCACAAAGATCACGAACTTTTTTTCGCGTTTCTTTATGAAAATTATCGTCCTCTATATTATCTAAAGTCTGAATAATCATTTCTCCAATTTGTTCCATTTCTTGTTCTTTCATCCCACGGGTAGTAAGCGCTGGAGTTCCGATACGCACACCAGAGGTAACAAATGGACTCCTTGTTTCAAAAGGAACAGTATTTTTATTGACGGTAATTCCTGCTTTTTCTAAAGCCGCCTCCGCATCTTTTCCGGTTATATCTTGGGGTCGCAGATCCACAAGCACTAGGTGAGTATCTGTTCCACCACTAACAATTTTAATTCCATTAGTACTCAGAAATTGGGCTAAATATTTTGCATTGGCAATTACCTGTTTCTGATAGGATACAAATTCGCTGCTAAGAGCTTCTTTAAAGGCGACTGCTTTTGCAGCTATCACATGCATTAGCGGACCCCCTTGGATACCTGGAAATATTTTTTTATTTACTTCCTTAGCGTATTCCTCTTTACAAATTATCATTCCACCTCGAGGTCCCCTCAAAGTTTTATGGGTTGTGGTGGTTACAAATTCAGAGTGAGGTATGGGGCTAGGATATAACCCTGCGGCCACGAGCCCGGCAGGATGGGCAATATCGGTCATTATTTTTGCGTCTATGTCGTCTGCAATTTCACGAAATTTCACAGGATCTATAACTCTAGGATAGGCGCTAGCACCAACTATAATAACTTTTGGTTTATGCTCTTTTGCAAGTTTTCTAACGTTTTCATAGTCGATAAGCTCTGACTCTTCATTAACCCCGTAGAAAACGGCATTATACGTGTAACCGGAAAAATTTACTGGGCAACCATGTGTAAGATGACCTCCGTGAGAAAGATCCATTCCCAAAATAGTATCTCCAGGATCAAGCAGGGTATGATAAACCGCCATATTGGCTTGCGATCCTGAATGCGGTTGAACGTTTACATGATCGGCAGAAAATAGCTGTTTAGCTCTCTCAATGGCTAAGTTTTCAGCAATATCAACAAATTCACACCCCCCATAATAACGTTTACCGGGATAGCCTTCGGCATATTTATTCGTCATAATAGAACCTTGTGCTTCCTGCACATCGCGGCTAACAAAATTCTCAGATGCAATCATCTCAAGGGTATTATTTTGTCGGTCAGTTTCATCCCTTATAGATTGAGCAATTTCTGGATCAAATTCAGCAAGTGACAATGTAAATTCCTCCTCAACCAGCTTAGTTTTAAACGGATTTGTCCCGTTCATTTAGTTTTTAAGTTAGCATCAATTTCTTTAATTTTATCAAGACGTTTTTGGTGACGCCCACCCTCAAATTCGGTATTTAACCAAATATCTAAAATTTCCATTGCTAAGCTAACCCCTATTACACGACCCCCCAAAATAAGGACATTAGAATCATTGTGCTCACGACACATTTTAGCTGTATACACATCTGAGCAAAGGGTTCCGCGAATTCCAGGAAACCGGTTAACAACAATGGACATTCCTACTCCAGTCCCACAAATAAGGATACCCCGTACGAATTTTTTATCAACAATAGCTTTAGCAACTTTAATTCCATAATCTGGGTAATCTACAGAATCTGTGCTAGGAGCACCCAAGTTATCAACCTCCCAACCTTTTTTTAGTAGGAAGTTAATAATGCTTTCTTTAAGTTCAAACCCTCCATGATCCGAAGCAATGGCAATTTTTTTCATGAATACTTTAGATAGATATTTTGTGCAAAATTTATTTAGACCGCATTTTTTAAGGAGTGAGCAATTGGTCGTTTTTTCCCGGCAGGGCAATCTACTTAAGTCATTTTAACCTGAAAGCGATACTAAATAAACATTCGGACTTTGTCAACTTTAGTACTAGTAGGTTACAGAAAGTCTTATTTATTGAATTAAATAAAAAATAAAATTAAAATATTAAATAATAAAACATTAAATAAACCAACCTCTTATACGGATAAACATATATCTATGTTCTTACTTTCTTTTCGCTTCCATATTTTTCGAATAAGGAGTGAAAAAGGGGAAGATATAAATAAAACTCTTCTCTCATTCTATCAAATATCAGCACTAGCTAGATAAACTTGAAAGTTACCATTGTCTTCTTTTTCTATTAAAACTTTAAACAACTCAAATATCCGAATAATTATCTCTATTCTCTTTTTTTATTTTTTTTTCTGTTTACCTCTGGCTCAGGCATATTTAAAAAATCAAAACTTTCTTTATAAATATTGGAGTCTGTTCTTTTGTATTGCAACACTAATGGTTTTGCTTTCCACAGGAAAACTACGGTTATCAAAAATAGGTGTTTCAAGGTTTGATTGGAGCAAAATTAAGCTAGGACTTTTCCTAGGCCTCCTTCCCATGACGGGTGTAGTATTCTTAGATGCCATTATTGTTAAAACAGGTATGGCTGAAAACAATCTGTTCATTGGGGCAGAGCTAAGGAAATTGGAAGGGTTTTCTAATATAGATTTAATCCTAGGAGGGTTTTTACGCCCTATAATTAGCCAAATTTTTATTACAGGTTATGTTTTGAATGGCTTGGTTAAAAATAATAAAATTGCTATTCCAACAAATGGAGTTTTATACAGTGCAATTAACCTTAATTTTGGAATTGGTTTTTTAGCTTTGGGGATAGTTTCTGCAGGCTTAGTGAGATTTACCGGTTCTTTAGTACCAGCAATATTGTTAAGTTTGGGGTGCGTCTTTGCTAAAATATTAATACTAACAACCTACCCTCGCCTAACAACAATTCTTGTCTTTCTGAATTAATTTATCTACTCACTTTCCGAGCTTTTTTTGCCACTTTGGCAGCGGCTTTTCTCTTTTCAGCTGCTATTTTTGTAGCCTCTTTAGCAGCTTTTCTGGCTTCCGCCTCTGCCTGCATTTGTCTAAATGCCATTTCTCTATTTTTTGGGTCCTCAAAAAACCGAGAAACCACAATTCCAAATTCATAAAGCGCGTATAGAGGAAAGGCCAGAAGAACCTGAGTAATGATATCAGGTGGCGTTAAAACGGCAGCTAAAGCAAAAGTCCCAAGGAAGGCCCACTTCCTATATAGTTTCATTTTTACGGTATTAATTACTCCAAATTTGGTCAGGAGAACCATCAATAATGGAGTCTGGAAGGCAAACGCAAACGCCATAATAAGCTTAACAACGAATGAAAAATAAAAGCCTATGGTCACCTGCATTTTCCAGTAATTCGATCCATAGGCTAATAGAAATTTAAGCCCCAGTGGGAGCACTAAAAAGTAACAAAAAATCCCACCAAAAAGAAAAAAGGCAGTTCCAAAAGATACAAACATTGCCGTAATTTTCTTTTCTTTAACCTTTAATCCGGGTGCAATGAACCCCCATAAATGGTAAAGAATCCAGGGCATTGAAATAAACACCGAACCCATAAATGAAACCTTCATATTTGTAAAGAAAGGCTCTGTCGGTGTAATGAAAGTTAGTTCTGCAAACTGTTTAGGTAGGGGGTCTTCCAACCATAATAGAAAAAATTCAATGAAGTAAAAACATAAACCAAAAAACAGCGCAACAACAATCCCAACCTGTATCACCCTATCTTTAATTTCTATTAGGTGATGGCTTATGGGAACTTTTTCAGTAAAATTTACTTCTTTAACCAAATTTAGTCTCGCCGAAGCCCACTTGGGATCAAAAAAAAGCGCGGAATACTGAAGCAATACAGTTCCCGCAACAATTTGTGTTTACATGACTTATTACATTATTGCCAATATACTCAATTGAATATGTAATTTCAATAGCCTTTCTTATTGCTTATTTATTAATTGATAAAACAAATTGAACATAACCTATAAGGGTTCCCCTTACGTAAATCGATATATATTGATTCAAAAATATAAATGAGAGATAATAGTCCCAATTTAGAGATTCGAAATATTCATTCCTCTATTATCGAAAATAGAAGGGTCCTTAATCCACGAAGCATTTCATATTCAAGGATTTATGAGAAACTCTGATCAGCAAGTAACCAGTATTCGAGTGTTAGATATATCAGAGGAAGGCCCTAAGGCAATTGAAGCAATGTTCAACCAGGTGATCGAAGAAATTAATATACAAGAGACCTCAATAATAGATGTCCAGATTACAGACAATCATTGTTTCTTATTACTAGGTAAAAATAAACTTAAATAAATTATGCGTATTACTAAGGAATTCGTAGAAACCCTCTCTAAAAAAGTTGTCCGCTCCCTTACAGATAAAGATTTGATTATTTGGGAAGAAACAATAGATAAATTAGAAACCATCGTTGCCGGAATTATTATAGAGGATTTGATGGTAGAAGATCGATTAAACGAAGAAGTAAAAACCCTTCTAGAATCCAAAACAGAAGAGTATGAAAGAAGCATGATGGATTATGGCCGGGTGTTCCAAATGGTCAAATCCAAGTTAGTTCGAGAACGAGGTCTAATTTTATAGAAATCTATGAAAATAAGTAGAGATAAAATCAATCATATCAGTAGTCTCATTGTTAAAGATTTTTCTAGGCGAGATGAATTAGACTACAAAGTCGATTTAAACGATTTACGTTTGGATATAACGCGAACAATGACAGATATTTTACTGCTTGACGATAAAGCAGATAAAGAAGCTAGAAGGGTTATGGGCACTTATAAAAATGCTCCTCGCGAAGGTTCTCCTGAATGGGACATTTTATATCAGAAACATTTTGATGAATTTATGAATAAGCAGAGAATATAACCCCCTTCCTTTTCAAGCATCACATGCTTCAATCCTTAATTGTTCATACCAGCCACTTATTGTGGATTAGCGCCTGAACTTCATCATAGATTTTCTTTGCAGGGAGTTTTTTAGCACGGGATGCTTTTTTGCAATCTTCAAATTCGGGAGAAGCCTGGACTATTTTACCATCCAACTTGCCAAGCTTAATTTTAATTAAACCATAAGGAGTTTTTAATATCTTAATTTCACGATCTAATATCAACCGATCGACACTATAAAACCGAACACCGAAAGAGGACGTTTCAGTTAAAAGAATTTTTGATAATTTTTCTCTACTTCCACCTTCAGCAAGAACAGAAATTTTTGTTGCAGGCCGATTTTTTTTCATGATTATTGCTGAAAAGTATACATCGAGGGCTCCGGCACTAAACAGTGATTCCATCACTGTCTCAAAAATTTCAGGGTTCATGTCATCAATATTGGTTTCAATCATTACTAGATTATTGATTTCACCAACTATAATATTCCCAACAACAACTCTTAATAAGTTAGGTATTGTAGGGATAACACGGCTACCTGCACCATAACCTTCACTTGTAATGGTCATTGTTGGAATCGATTCAAATTTTTCTGCATAAAACCCAATCATTGCTGCGCCGGTGGGAGTGGTTAATTCCGCCTTTACTCCATTAGAAAAAACAGGTATTCCTTTTAAAAGTTTAAGAGTAGCAGGGGCAGGAACAGGTAATCGACCATGGGCACAATCTATAAAACCTTCTCCAACATTTAGAGGTGAAGATATAATTGTATCTAAATTTAAAGATTCAATTGCCCAAACCCCACCCACTATATCTATGATGGAGTCGATCCCTCCGATTTCATGAAAATGAATTTTCTGAATAGTCGTGTTATGAATTTGGGCTTCGACTTTAGCAATTCTTTTAAATATTTCTATGGAGTTCTTTTTTACTGTTGAAGTTAATTTTGATTGACTGATTAACTTTCGAATATCAGAGTAACTGCGGTGGGTAGGAGAGTGTTGTTTTTTGAATTTTTTTGTTTCTACTGTAATTTGAGTGCTTGCCAAGCCATTTCTTTGAATTTTTCTTGAATGAAGGTTATATCCTTGTAGATTTAAATTTTTTAAAGCTTTACGAATTTCTTTTATATCAACACCAAGGTCGACTATAGCTCCAAGAATCATGTCTCCACTAATCCCTGAATAGCAATCAAAATAAGCGGCCCGGAGAGTTTTCACTGGTCCTATTTCTTGAAGGAGCGTTCAAATAATTCTTTTATAGCTTTCTTTCCTTTTGAATTTAAAAATCGTGTACCGGTACCTGCAAATTTTTTACTTTTAATTTTGGGGTTTTCCTCAATTCTCCAGTTTCCCTTGGCCCATTTAAACCATGCATGCTGTTCCTGATCGTAAACATGTAATGTTTTATTACATATTTTTGAATATTCCGCTCCCCATCCCGTCCCACCTTTTACTGTATTGTCATCAAGAATTGTTCCCACAACAAAAACTTCTTCTGCACTATTTATTTGATGCCAAATACTTTGAAGAACTTTTTTAAACATCGAACCCGTATTATATTTTCTGTTCATAAGTTTGGAAAGATAAGCTAGGCTGACGTCCCCTTTTAATAATTCTTCTGAAGTCAGAACACGAATTCCACGAGTTCGATAAATTATATGTCCATTAAAGGTATAATTTACCTCCTGCACACCAAGTTTTTCAGCAAATTTTCCGAATTCGGACTCTGATCCTTGAGCAGCACCACTGTAAAGAACATGATTTTTTGGGTTCATTGGATATTAAATAAAAAGGATTAAGTATTTACTCAGCAAACAACTTACTAGAATCATTATATTCTATTAAGTGGAATAACATAGAAATTATAGAACTTTAATTTTAGGAAAAATCAGGAGGGCTTTGACTTAGTTTTTTCGAAGAATCGACTCAATATACCTTGTTTTTTAACTTTCTGACCGTGTTCCTGAACCAGGTCCTCTATGGGAGTATTTTTTTTCTGATGTTCATCGATAAATAGCTGTAACAAAATATGGCAGGAATGACAACCTCCACCCGCTTCACATTTTTCAGTGACCTGCTCAATTTCTGTCAGATTGTCTTTTTCGATTGCAGCTCGGATGGTACTCTCATTTACTTGAAAACATTGACAAATAGTTTCATCTGTTTCTACTTTTGCAGGAATATTCATATAATAGATATGATCAAATTTAATTATTGAGGGTTAGATTATGATTTTAGCCAAAATTAATTAGGTTGTCTATTTGAATTTAAGGATATTATCATCCAAATATTATTGAATAATTATTTAACCATGCGACGTGCATACCAACGAAAAAGACCTATATTTAATAGTGAGAAATTTTCTTCTTAGCCTACTTACGTTTAATTTATTTTTGGAATAGTACCATATGAAACTGACAGCTTTCCTAACTGCTTTAACCATTTTAATCTGCTTACCGGGCCTTAGTTTCGGAAAAGGTGAAATGGTAATGCGTAAAGAAGCACTGGCTTGGGCAGTTACTATGGACGATGACGTTTGTTACAGACTATTTACTATTAAGGTGGGGGATGATGTTCCTGATATGAGAGACCAACCTTGTTTTTTTAGAGATGGCAAATTTACTTTTACTCTTACCGGTCCTCCGGGAACGACTGTTACTTTATTTGGAAAATTTAACTTTAAAAAAGGTAATGGTTTCTTAACCGTTAAGAAAAAAGATAACAGAAAAATCTGGTTACTTGATTTAATCTATTTTCCTGCTGGTAAATGGTATATCTCTGAAGCAAATGAAGATTCTGGCGCTTTTGAGACTTTTTATAATCCCTCGCCAAACTTTGAAGAATCGATATATTCAATTAAATGGGGTGCTAACCCCTAGTAAATTAACTAAGAATTTTTAACAAAAAAGAGGTCACGGGAAAACCCGTAACCCCCTTTTATATGGTAGCGGTGGAGGGAGTTGAACCCCCGACACTACGGATATGAGCCGTATGCTCTAACCACCTGAGCTACACCGCCTAGTTCTTGTAACTTATTGTTATAATTAATTTTAGAAAGTTTACCCACTCATTTGATAACTGTCAATGGAAATTCATTTACTTTGCCTAACGTGAATTTGCATCTTAAAACTAAATTTCGCCAGGGAATCTTTTCTTATACCACTCAATAACCTGCGGATAAACCGAATCATCGTCCGCCACATCGTAATCAAGTTCATCACTTAAGAGAGCCTGTGACATGAGCGCCCTTTCTCTAAGTGGAATGGCTGCAATTGCCAGCTTGGTATTAATATCCTCCATTAGAACATCAAACTTCTTGGGATCATTTAATTCTTCCGGTCTACTCATCAAACAAATCTCCTTTTACTTTCAAAGCATGGTCTTAGATTTCCAACGTTTCACATCACGCAAAAATTTATTTCGATCCATTTCATGCCCGGCAGGAAAAATTTCGGTCAAAGGTTGTGGAAATTTTTCCCTGCCCTGCCCTTCCCATTTTTCAAATTCTCCCAAATGAATTCGATAAAGATCTTTGAAGGTTCTATACTGTCCATTAATACCAACATAATCCCAACTGGTATCATTATGGATCAGACGATAAAGTTCTGAACAGGCAATTCCTTCATATAAATTAATTTTTCCTACACGCCCTTTAATTATTGAAGCATCTTCTCCAGTAAAATCCATACACCAAATTTGGGAGCCTTCTTGACCAAAGACTTCGATTTGGTAAATTACTTGCCATTCTACCCATTGCTGAACCGCTTTTTGCTGTATTACCTTATTAACAAACTCTTTTTCAATGAAATTAACGACCTCAATCCATTGTTTTTCGTGCTCAACTTTATCCTTCGTTAAAGTTCGTATCTCAGGAACTTCAAGAACCGGTTTGAATTCGATTTTATGACCATCATCTTCTGTCATTTTTATAAAATCAGAACTACCTCTAGAGATCTGTACACCCTCCTTAGTTATGTTTGCAACATCACCAGGATAAAAACTACTACTATTGATCTCTGGACAAAATTCTTTGAGATCACGTAAAAATTGTTCCTGGGTGGTGGGAAATGAATATTGGTTAAGGAATTTAAACTCATCACGATAACGAAACCCCGCCGAACCAGGAACAACAAATTTTGGCCGACACGCACCAGCAACTTTTAAGAAAGAACTGTATTCCTCCATTGGTAAGTCAACCGTATTATGAAAATTAAAATTACCTTCTAATAGGGGTAAATAGCGCATATGCGCCATATCTGGTTGGCCATATAAACGGTGAATATATTTGATGATATCTGGAGAAACAATTGTGTCAACTTGATTCCAAATTGTTACTGATCCATCATGTATAAGTAAACCATGTTCCGGAAAATAATCTTGCTCATTTAATGAAGGAGTTGGAGTCAAAGTAAAATCTTTGAACT
>Ga0209992_10004130_pt1 | contig 11628 bp, 8 predicted proteins | sample 2SBtaG_2_FD_182564 | JGI IMG/M metagenome (GOLD analysis project Ga0209992, IMG submission 182564) | Deep subsurface microbial communities from Kolumbo volcano to uncover new lineages of life (NeLLi) - 2SBTROV12_ACTIVE470 metaG (SPAdes)... | ecosystem: Environmental > Aquatic > Marine > Volcanic... | reverse complement strand
ACCTTGCCCATGGTCGACCTGGTCTTGCCTGTGCACGACGTCGAGAAGTGGATCTGGTTCAAGAGCCGGCGCATCGAGGCCAAGGTGCGAGGCGTGACCGCCGACTACTTCGAGAAGCTGAACCTCAAGCCCTTCATGGGACGGGCGCTGAGCGAGCTCGATGGCGACAGGCGTCACCGGGTCGCGGTCGTTCGCGAGCGCCTGCTGCAAGAGGCCCGCTACATCGGCGACCCGCTTCTGCTCGACCTGAAGATCGGCAAGGAGTACTACCGGGTCGTGGGCGTGCTCCCCGACAACGAGTTTCAGAGCCCCAACAAGGTCAGCCTGGGCATCGACGATCGTTCACTCGAGGTCTACGTGCCCTACCGCACGGTGGTCGATCGCTTCGGCCTCACCGAGACCAAGCAGCGAGCGGGCAGCTACGAGAAGAGCAAGGTCGAGCTCCATCAGATCGTCTGCTCCATCGACGACGAGGCCCACGTGGTCACGGCCGCCCGCAGCATCAAGACCATCTTGGGCAGCTTTCACGACAAGCGCGATTACGAGGTGATCGTGCCCCTGGAGCTGCTGGAGTCTCGCCAGCGCACACAGAAGGTCTTCAACATCGTGCTGCCCATCATCGCCGGCATCTCGCTGCTGGTGGGTGGCATCGGCATCCTCAACATCATGTTGGCGTCGATCACCGAGCGCACTCAAGAGATCGGCATTCGCCGCGCCCTGGGAGCCACCGGGGCCGACATCACCGCACAGTTCTTGGTGGAGACCGTGACGCTCTCGGTCGTGGGCGGGCTGCTGGGCGTGTGCCTGGGGCTGTTCGGCGTCTACCTGGTGCGCAGCTTCACCGAATGGAACGCGATCGTGACGCCGTTCTCGGTACTCCTGTCGCTGGGCATCTCCTGTCTGACGGGCGTGGTCTTCGGGCTCTATCCGGCTCGGCGCGCGGCGGCCATGGACCCTATCGAGGCGTTGAGGCACGAGTAGGCGCCGCCTCTTGGGGGCTGGGATTGTTGGCGTCGCGGGCGAGCACCCCCGTGCGCTGCGATCGACTGCGGGCTCGCCTGGCGGCTCGCTCCTCGTATATCGCTGCGCACGGGGGTGGGGTTGCTCGGGTTTTGGGGGGATGTTGGAATGGGGGGGTGATGAGATGTGCTCACCTCAATGCTCGCGTTGGCCTTTCTGTCTTGTGGCGGGGGTTGGTGCTGGGGGTTTTGGTGCCTTCGATCTTGTTGGGGCCTGCCTTTGCTTCGGGGTTGGCCTTGTTGCATGCCCATGGGTCTGAGGGGCTGCATGAGCATGTGTTGCCGGCTTCTGTGTCTCGGGGCGATGCTGCCTTGCTGCAGGTTTGGCACGAGGGGGAGCATGGCGTGGCTGAGCACAGCGTGAGTGAGCACGCTGCTCATGAGCGGGTCAGTCATGAAGGTGAAAGCGCTGCTGTGCCGGGGCCTGTGGGGCAAGAGCCTGCGGGCCACGAGCACCGTGAAGCTGCAGGCGGCGTGGTCGCTCACTTCGAAGATGTACCGGGGCATGTGCCTCACGGGAGCATCGTCGAGCTGGCCGTGTCCCCTACATTCCGCCCAGAGTTGCAGGGTCGCTCGATCGACCAGCTGCCTGGGATGGGCCAAGAGTTGCCCCCTGTGTTGATGGGCGATTTCGATCTAGCGGCCCTGCTGGGGCCAGCTCTCCCTGAACGCGCTGGCCAAGCCGTGCGTGCCGTGCGCCATGGGCGCTGCACCGGAGCGCTACGGGTGCTCTGTCTCAGTGGCGGGCTGTTGATCTAGGGCGAGCTGTCAGTGGCCGGCGTGCGCGCCGGTGTGGGTTCTGACCATCCCGTGCCATGGCTTGGCGCGGTCCATCGACGTTCGTCCGTAGGGCTGTTTCCTTGAAGATCTTCAGTGTTGTTCCGTTGTGTGTTGGCTCCGTTTTCATCTTGTTGTCTCTGCTCCTTGGCTGCAGCCCGGTCGTTGCGTCCCAGGACGTCGGTTTGGCCGATGCTGAAGCGGGGCCTGAAGTCGAGGCCGAGATCGAACCTGCGATCACCACGCTCTTTGGCCAGCGCGTGCTGCTGTTCATGGAGAACCCCCACCTGATTTGCGGTGAGTCCGCCAGGTTCCTGGCTCACTTCTCCGTACTGGAGACTGGCGAGCCGGTGCGCGCAGGCAGGGTCGAGTTGCAGATCGGCGCCAAGACCCTGGTGGCTGACGGCCCCAAGCGCGACGGGCTGTTCATTCCCGAAGGGAGCTTCGAGCAAACGGGCGACCTGGCGGCCACCATCACTCTCACCAGTGAGCAGGCTTCAGAGACCCTCGACCTGGGTCTGGTGACGGTGCACGAGGCTCGCCGCGATGCCGCAGCAGCCGCGGACGCCGCAGCAAGCGACGAGTTACCGGGGCAAGTGCCCTTCTTGATGGAGCAGCAGTGGAAGGTCGGCACCTTGTTGGCCCCGGCGGGCGCCCGGCAGCTGACGCAGCGGCTGGTGGTCCCTGCGCAGATCGTCCTGGCTGAAGGTGCCTCGGCGGTGCTGTCGTCGCCGGTGTCGGGACGCTTGCTTGCGCCCATGGGTGGTTCGCTGGTGCGCACGGGTGACGTGGTCGAGCAGGGTCAGGTGTTGGCCGTGGTGGAGCCGCCGTTGAGCGCTGACGTGGCGGCTCAGCTGAGCGCACTGGAGCTGGAGCTGGAGCTGCAGTCCCTGGCGGTCGAACGGCAGCTCGCCGAGGCGTCCACCCAGCTGGGCTTCGCAGAGGTCGAGCGGGAGCGGATCGCCCAGCTGGTCGCGAAGGGGCTGGCCACGCGGCAGGCCCTGGCCCAGGCCGAGCGAGACGTGGCCCTGGCAGAGAGCGCAGAGAGTCAGGCGCTCCGTGGACGGGCGGCGCTGGCCGAGGCCAGGTCTCGACGGTTGGCTTCGAGCGCTGGCATCGCGCCGGGCGCCCTGCGTTTCTCCCTGCCCGCGCCCATCGATGGCGTGGTGGTGGACGGCAGCTGGGTGGTGGGCGAGTCCGTGGACGCCAGCGCCGAGCTGTTGCGCATCGTCGACCCGGCGCAACTGTGGGTGGTGGGCCGGGTCTCGGAGTTCGATCTCGCACAGCTGAGCGGCTCCCCCGCAGCCGAGGTGAGCCTGCCTGCTCTGCCAGAGTTGCGCATCGCGGTGGGTCTGCCCGCGGCGGGCGCCGCTGTCTTCGGCGCCGAGGTCGAGCTGCCTTCCCGCACTGTCTCGGTGCGCTACGCCCTGCCCCCGTCGGCGGTGGCTGTGCGCCCGGGCATGTTGGCTGACCTGGAGATCGGGGTCGACGTGATCGACGCCCCGGTGGTCATCCCCCTGCAAGCGGTGGTCATGGATCAGGGCCTGCCCACGGCCTACGTCATGGTGCACGGCGAGCTGTTTCAGCGTCGCGACCTGACCTTGGGTCTGCGGGATGGCGACTTCGTGGAGGTGCTCGGGGGCCTCGCGGTGGGTGAGCACGTCGCGACTCGCAGTGCGGCGACCATTCGCCTGGCGGCCCTGTCGCCGGCGAGCTTCGGTCACGGCCACGCGCACTAAGGGGCGACCGAGATGATCAACCTGCTCATTCGCTGGTCGCTGCAGAACCGCATGACGGTCCTGGGGGTGTCCCTGTTGCTCACGGTGCTGGGTCTGCTGGTCACCCGCGACATGCCCATCGACGTCTTCCCTGATCTCACCGCGCCCACGGTGACCGTGCTCGTCGAGGGCCACGGACTGTCTCCCCTTGAGATGGAGACCCAGGTCACGTTTCCCATCGAGACGGCCATGAACGGCGCGGCGGATGTGCGCCGGGTGCGTTCGGCCACGGCCCTGGGCATCACCGTGGTCTGGATCGAGTTCGAGTGGGGCACGGACATCTACCGCGCTCGCCAGACCGTGACCGAGCGCCTGGGGGCGGTGGCTTCGAGCCTGCCCGAGCAGGCGGAGCCGCCGGTGATGGCGCCGATCTCTTCGATCATGGGCGAGGTCCTGTTCGTGTCGCTCACCTCTGATCGCCACTCAGGCCTTGACCTGCGCACGACGGCCACGACCCTCGTCAGTCGGCGCCTGCTCGCCGAGCCCGGCGTGTCGCTGGTGACGCCCATTGGCGGTGACACCAAGCAGTACCAGGTGGTGTTGTCTCAGCAGCGTCTGGCAGCCTACGACTTGGCGGCCGCAGAGGTCCTGGAGGCCCTGCGCGCCACGAACGAGAACGTTGCCGGCGGTGTCCTGGTGGCGGGAACCGAAGAACGGATTGTCGAGGGCGTCGGCCGCATTCGGGACGAGGAAGACATCGCGTCGACCGTCGTAGCCGTTGCAGGCGGTGTGCCGGTGACCGTCGCCGATCTTGGGTTGGTGCAGGTGGGCGCCGCCTTCAAGCGTGGCACCGCGGCGGCGTCACGGCGAGACGAAGACGGCAACCCGCTGATCGAGCCTGGCGTGATCATCGCCATCCAGAAGCAGCCGGGTGCCAACACCCTGGAGCTGACCGAGCGACTCGACGGGGTGTTGAGCGAGATCCAGCAGGGTCTCTCTCCGGGCATGTCCATCAACAAGGATCTCTTTCGTCAGTCCACGTTCATCGAGAACTCGATCAGCAACACCAGCAGCGCCTTGGCTGAAGGTGCGCTGATGGTGGTCTTGGTGGTCATCGTGTTTCTGGGCAGCATGCGGGCCAGTCTGATCACCCTGGCGGTGTTGCCCCTGTCGTTGCTCGTCGCCGTGCTGGTGTTGCGAGCGCTTGGCGGCGGCATCAACACCATGACCTTGGGCGGCATGGCCATCGCCATCGGCGCTCTTGTGGATGACGCGATCATCGACGTGGAGAACATCATCCGCAGGCTGCGGGAGAACGTGGCCCTGCCCGAAGGTCAGCGACGTCGAGCCACGGCGGTGGTCTACGAGGCCAGCGTGGAGGTGCGCCCGTCCATCGTGCTGGCCACGCTCATCGTGTTGCTGGTGTTCCTGCCCCTGTTCGTGCTCAGCGGCGTAGAGGGTCGCTTGCTGCAGCCTCTGGGCCTGGCGTTCTCGGTGTCCCTGGCCGCGTCATTGCTCACCGCGTTGACGCTCACCCCGGTGATGAGCGTACTCATGCTCACCCGCAGCAAGACCATGAGATCAGACGTTGAGCCCCTGGTCGTGCGTTGGCTCAAGCGTTGCTACGAGCCCGTGCTCACGAGCGCGCTGAAGCATCCGTGGATCTTGGCTGTTGGAGCTTCGGCCATGTTCGTCCTGAGCATGGTCAGCATCTTCGGCCTGGGGCGGAGTTTTCTGCCCGAGTTCAACGAGGGTGCGCTGGTGGTGGGCGTGGTGACCACCCCAGGCACCGCGCTGCAAGAGAGCGACCGACTGGCGCACCTTGTGGAGGAGGCGCTCATGGAGCATCCGGAGGTGATCGCCATCGGGCGGCGCACTGGCCGGGCTGAAGAGGACGAGCACGTGCAAGGGGTGGAGGCCAGCGAGATCGACCTGACCCTCGACATGAGCGCGCCGGCGCGGCGAGGTGAGCCCCTGCGCAGCAAGGCCGAGCTGCTGGAGGCCATGCGCGGCGACCTTTCCCGCATCGCCGGGGTGCAGACCACGTTAGGTCAGCCCATCAGCCATCGCATCGATCACATGCTCTCGGGCACGCGCGCCAGCGTGGCGGTGAAGATCTTCGGCGGCGACCTGGATGAGCTGCGGCGACTGGCTGGGGTAGCAGAGAAGCTCATGGAGACCGTGCCCGGGGTGGTCGACCTTTCCGCTGAGCAGCAGGCCCTCGTGCCGACCTTGCGGGTGGAGTTCGATCGCCCAGAGCTGGCTCGGCACGGCTTGCGGGTGGGCGACGTGGCCCGGTCCCTCGAGCTGGTCACCCACGGCATCGTGGCCGGCCACGTGCTGGAGGGAGTGAACGCCTTCGAGCTGCTGGTGCGTGTGGGCCAGGGCGAGGACGCCAGCACCGAAGCCGTGGCCGAGCTGCTGGTGGACACACCGAGCGGCGCACGGATCCCCTTGCGCGCCCTGGCGGCAGTGAGCGAAGAGCGCGCACCCAACTTCATCAGCCGCGAGAACGTGCAGCGGAAGATCGTGGTCATGTGCAATGTGGCCGGCCGCGATGTGGTCAGCGTGGTGGCCGACATCTCGTCGGCCATCGAGGCGGACCTACCCCTGCCCACGGGCTACTGGATCGAGTACGGCGGGCAGTTCGAGAGCGCTGCGGCCACCAGCCAGCGTCTCGGTTTGCTGAGCGCGGCCATCGTGCTCTGCATCGCGGGTCTGCTCTTCGCAGTGTTCCGCTCGTTGCGCGACACGGCCCTGATCATGGTCAACCTGCCCTTGGCGCTCATCGGGGGCGTGCTGGGCCTGGCCATCACCCATGGCACGTTGTCGGTGGCATCGATCATCGGCTTCATCACCGTGTTCGGCGTGGCGGCCCGCAACGGCATCATGCTCGTGTCCCACATCAGGCACCTGCAGCGCTTCGAGGGCGTGAACGACTTCGGCGAGGCGGTGCGCCGCGGCGCGCGTGAGCGATTGGCGCCCATCTTGATGACCGCCCTGGCCACGGGCCTGGCCCTGGTGCCCCTGGCCCTGCGCGGCGAGCAACCGGGCAACGAGATCTTGAGCCCCATGGCCATGGTCATCGTCTTCGGACTGCTCTCTGCGACGGCGCTGAACATGGTCCTGGTGCCGTCGTTGCTGCTGGCCTTCGGACAACCCACACCCGCCACAGAGGATGTGGTGAATGGAGGTGCGCTGTGAGCGACGTGCGTGAGTTGAAGCCACATGGCCGGGCACTCAATGGCGAGAGGCCTCGGCTGGACCGGAATCTCCAACGGGGCGCCGACCGGGGCGTAGACAGCGGCCTGCGTTGGGTCGCGATCGCCCTCCTGTTTTGTCCGATGGGTTGTGCCGTGGACGATTTGGCTCCTGACTACGACAGCGCCCGGGCGCTGATCGCCAACACGACAGGGGTCGCTCAAGAGTCGATCTACGACCCCTCGGCGGCGCCGTTGACGGAGCGCCAGATCGATGACTTCGTCGTCGACGGTCTGACGCTCGATGAAGCGGTGCAGCTGGCCCTGCTCAACAGTCGTCGGTTGCAGGCCGGTTTCATGGGCTTGGGCATGGGGCGGGCCGATGTGGTGCAGGCGGGCCTGCTGCAGAACCCGACCTTGGGCCTGTCCCTGCTCTTCCCGGCAGGAGGCGGTCAGACTCGACTCAATGCGGGACTGGCTCAGAGCATCATGGAGATCTGGCGCCTGCCCGAGCGTCGTGCAGTGGCCGAGGCGGGCCTGGAGCAGCAGGTGCTGGCATTGGCCAGCCAGGCGTCGGAGTTGGCGGGGGACGTGCGCGTGTCCTACTTCCGCATCGTCGCTGCTCGACGATCTGCGTTGAACGCGAAGCGCCAAGCAGAGTTCGGCCAGCGCGCGCTCGCGGCAATGGAGGAACGGCTCTCTGCGGGCGTGGCCACGGAGGTCGAGGCGGGCGAGGTGCGTCACGAAGAGCTGTCGGCTGTGCTGCGGGCGCGGAAGGCTCAGGGTGTTCAGATTGCAGAGACACGGCACCTGGCCAGCCTGCTCTCTCTGACCCGTGACCTCATGAATGTGCCTCTCACCGATGGGCTGCCAGAGCTGTCGGGCACGCTGCCGGATCGGGAGACCCTTGTGGCTCGCGCTCACGCCTCCCGGCTCGACTTGAGAGCGCTGTCTGCAGCGATCGATGCCGCAGAGGCCAAGGTCGCGCTGGAGGAGCGGCGGTCGTCCCCGGACCTGGCCGTGGGCGTGGGCTTCGAGAATCCCGAGAGCGATAACCCTACCGACCATGTGTTGGGACCCAGCATGGAGGTCGAGCTGCCACTCTTCGATGGCAATGAGGCTCAGGTCAGCAAGGCCCGCTTCGAGTGGCGTCAGCTGCGAAAATTATGGCTGGCCCTGGACGCTGAGCTGACCCAGCAGGTGCGCGGCGCCGCTGACCGGGCGACGCTGGCGACGGATGCCGCACGTTTCGTGCAGGCCGAGCTGTTGCCCCACGCAGCGCACTCGTTGAGCCTGGCCCGGGAGGCCGCAGAGCTGGGTGACCTGACGGTCTGGGAGTTGTTGGAGGTCGAGCGAGCGGTGGTTCGAGTCCAGGCCGAAGGCGCAGCGGCCGAGTTGGAGGCCGCTCTGGCCATGGTGGAGTTGGAGCGCGTGCTGGGCGGGGCGCGAGCAGGTGATTGAATCGCCCCCACACCAGCCTTGACGCTCATCAGCGGGGTGCGCCAGACTCTAGCCAACGATCGCGGCGAGGGTGTTACCCCTGCCGCGATGCACGTCGCGCTGCGGCACAGCTGTCCCAGAGCATCAGCAGTAGAACAAGGGCCCTTAGCTCAGTTGGTCAGAGCAGCGGACTCATAATCCGTCGGTCCGGAGTTCAAATCTCCGAGGGCCCACCATTTTCTCGCCCGAATTCGGGCACCTGGGTGTTGGCTGACAGCCAAGTTGACAGCCAACGTGTGTCATCCCGCACCGGCGGCTCGATTCAGGGTCTCGCCCATGACCTCGGCAGCGCGATCGAAGGTGCTGGGGAATACGTGGCCGTACTGATCCAGCGTGAAAGCAACTGACGAGTGCCCTGCCAGCCTGCTGATCGCGACCGCGTCGATGCCGCTGGCGATCCATAGGGTGATGGCTGTGTGCCTGATGTCGTGGAAACGAATCGGCCGCAGCTTTGCTCGCGCCAGAAGGGGCTTGAAGCTGCGATGCAGCATGTTGGAAGCGTCAATCGGACCACCGAGCGCGTTCGTAAACACGTAGTCGGTCGGCCGCCGTTGCTCTCCGATTGCGAGGAGCGCCTTAGCCTGTGCTGCTCGGTGAGTTCGCAGCTTTCGGATTGCACCCGAAGGTACTGGGATCGAGCGTCTGCCTCTGACGGTTTTGGGCGTCGACGTGACGAGCCCCTTGCCTGTTATTCGCTGGATTTGGCGCTGGACGGACACGACACCCTTGTCGAAGTTGATGTCTGACCAGCGCAAGCCCAGCAGTTCGCCCTCCCGCATTCCGGTAACTACTGCCAGGACATAGAGGGCCTCGAACGGGTCCCCTCTGACCGATTTCAAGAACAACTCAACCTCGTCCTCGGTGAGGAAGTCCATCTCCTCGCGCTCGACTCTTGGTGGGCTGACAAGCGCAGCTACGTTTCTTGCAACGTGGCCTCGCTCCTCCGCTCTCCTAAGTGCTCGACGGATCACGGCATGGATGTGTCTCACTGTTGCTGGTTTCAGCCCTGAATCCAACTTCGCAGCGTACAACTCAAGAAGATGGTCTGGCGTGAGCCTGACGAGTCGGATCCTGCCGAGGCTTGGTTGTAGGTGAAGGCGGACCATCTCGTCATATCGCTGACGTGTGCTCTGCTTGAGCGGCTCTGTGCGGAGGCCAGTGAGCCAGCTAGTGAGAAAGTCCGATACAGTGCGGCGTTCATCGAGGACGGGAAGACCCATAAGCTGCTCATTCTTGAGCTTGGTCAGTTTCTCGTCGACCTCGGCCTTGGTCTTGCCGTAGATGGTCTTCCGCTTGCGTTTGCCAGCGACGTAGCCGAGGTCGAGCGTCGCGGCCCAGCGGCCGTCCTTGCGCTTGTGGATGGAGCCGGACTGGCGGCGACGGTTTCTCTTGGGCTTGGTCATTTTCTCGGCTTCCTCGTCTTGAGCGGAGCGTCACTCTTGGTTCTTGAATCTGCTTCTTTCGCAGCCTTTTTCTGCCGATACCGCCGCTGCGCATCCCGTTTCTGGACTTTCCGGCCGCAGGCTGTGCAGTAGTGCTGCCGGTCGAAGCGAGGCCGCACTTCATTGTCGAACATCGCCCCACACCCAGCGCAAATGGCGAGGCCACGCATGGCAGTCGCGGCAACGAACAACTGGGTTGCCAGCGTCCCGAACAAAAACGCTCCACCAAGCCACGTTCGGACGACCTTCGGTGTGACGAACGTTGTGGGGTGGACGGCGCCAAGCCGAAGCCAGAGGTTCACCGAAGCCGAGATAACCAATCCGACGCCCTCTTTGCCCGAGAGGCGCCCTTCGAGGACTGGTAGCAGGCTGTGTGGGTACCTCTGTCCGGGCCGATGAGGAGGTGGAGTGATTGCGTCACTGAGGTCTCTCTCTGTGACGCGGTCGCCACTCCGGAGCTTCGCTATCAGCGCGAGAATGGCGCTCGCCTGACGAGACCAGAAGCGCCAACTCTCAACCGTTTCGGCGCCGACGGTACATCCCGGTTGTGCAGCCTGCGGGTCTTCGAGCCCTACCTCGCTGGGTGTGGGGCACGGGCAGAAGTTAGACGGGAAAGAAAGCGGCAGGACCTCGGCAGCCGCAACGTGCGTACAAGGCGCTGCGTGATCTCGGCAAATGAAAAGGGGGCCGTGTTTGAACGCAAACTGAGCAATCGCGTCGTCAGCCCCAACTGGGTCGGCAGACCGGGCTGACAGGGCAGCGAAGCGAAGCAGCAAGTCGGGTTTTGGTCGTGCGAGCGCGTCCCTTCGTCCACTGCGAGCGAACTGCTCGACCATCTTTTCACCCGGCATCGTCCAAGCCAGCCACCTCCCCTGCCGCTCCACATGAAGCGGCAAGACGTAGGGCGTGGCCCCGGTCTTGAAGGCCGGTGCCCCCTCACTCGTGATGACGCCACCTCGATACTGCACTCTACGCTGACTTTTCTGTGTGGTCATAGAGTAGATGTTACAGACTTTGCAGCGTCCGTGTCCATGGGTTCTTCTGTGGACACACACAGTCCCGTTGGAGGAACTATCGATGGTCGAACGGCGTTTGTTGCGAGTTGTCGAGTTTGCCCAGTTGTTGGGTGTTGGCCGGTCCACGGCATACCTGATCCTGAAGAGTGGCGAGATCCCCGTCATCAGGATTGGGCGCTCTGTGCGTGTGGACTATGCGGATGCGGTCCGGTGGATCGACGAGCAGCGGGACGATGGCAAGAGCGCCTGAATCCACCCCGACTCCGGAGGCGGCTGGTGGTGTCACACTTGCTGTGGTCTCCGAGCGGAATCGCATCTGCTGCCACGTCGTCACGGCGGTGGAGTTCGAGAGGCCGTACAGTCGCCTGACGAGCCCGTCTGGCCTGAAGGGGCATGCAGACGATGGACGCGGCCTGCCGCTGAAGAACCGGGATGCCGGATGAGCAGGGCTCCTAAGATGAGGCGTCGCACAAGGAAGCTCGGGTCTCGGCAGCATTGCTCCTTGGCCAAGGCAAATGCAGAGGGGCGGTCCGCAAGGCGTGGTGACTATCGAGGCATGTGCAGCCGCGTTACGTGTCCCGCTTGCGGTCCCTACCTCGCGAGCACCTTCGCGCGTCGCCACGAGTGGAAGGGCCACATGATCACGACGCAGCCGATGCAGGTTCTTCTTGACTGGGATGTGTGTGGCATTGGGCGGGCTGCACAGCCCTCAGTGAGGGCCTTCCTAGACGCAGTGGATAGCCTCCATGAGATCCTCGCGGACCTCCCAGGGCTTCTCGGGTTCTTCGGATGCGTCGAGTACGCACGCGTCGAAGCCTTTTGCTTTCGCCCGCACGTTCACGTCGCCCTTGTTGGGGCACCGAATGACCTCGATTCGGTTGCCGACGCTGTCGCGGCGCAATGGGAGTTGTTGGGTGGCAGGATGTGCCACCGCAAGCTGTGGACGGCTGGTCTCG
>Ga0209992_10004128_pt1 | contig 11634 bp, 10 predicted proteins | sample 2SBtaG_2_FD_182564 | JGI IMG/M metagenome (GOLD analysis project Ga0209992, IMG submission 182564) | Deep subsurface microbial communities from Kolumbo volcano to uncover new lineages of life (NeLLi) - 2SBTROV12_ACTIVE470 metaG (SPAdes)... | ecosystem: Environmental > Aquatic > Marine >... | reverse complement strand
ACGTTCTTTACCAAGCTGTTGTGCCTGCTCTGGATTTTCCCAGACATCAGGTTGCTCAAGTTCTAATAATACTTCTACCAACCGTTCAGATTTTTGATCGTATTCAAAGATACCCCCTTAGCGATTTAACACGCTCTTGCATATCAGAGATTCTGCTAAGGAATGGATTGATTTCGAGCATTTTTTTTAGCGAGAGTATGAATTATTTAAAGCGAGCGAGTATACAGCGTTAAACGTTAATCGTGAAGCGTGCACTTGCAATTGCTCCTGCATTGCAAGTATTTCCGCCATCCATGGCGGTCAAGGGTGAACCTTCTACTTTTAACTTTTAACGCTTCACTTGCTTAAGCAGAATGAACGAGTTTAATGTGAGGCACTTCTACTTCGTCAGATTTCTTTGTTAGAAACTGGGTAAATTCTTCAGCAGGAACAGGTCTACCCATGAAGTAACCCTGAATTTCATTACACCCATGCGCAGCCAGATAATTAAATTGCTCTTCAGTTTCTACACCTTCAGCTATGACATTAAATTTTAAGCTTCTTGCCATTGCGATTATAGCAGAGACAATTGCTGCATCATCCGGATCCTTCATTAAATCCCGAACAAATGATTGATCAATTTTCAAGGTGTCCAATGAAAACTTTTTCAAATAGCTCAATGATGAATAACCCGTTCCAAAATCATCGATTGATATGTGTATACCCCAACTTTTTAGTTCATTCAGTATTTGATTACTTTTTTCTACGTCTTCTACCAAAGCACCTTCCGTTATTTCCAATTCAACATATTTTGGTGCCAAGTCTGAACAAATAATTTGATTAAAAATTCGTTTGGCAATATTTTCCTGATTAAATTGTTTTGGCGATAAGTTTACTGCCATTCTTATCGGTTTATAACCTTGTTGCTGCCAGATTGAATTTTGTTTACAAGCCTCTTTCATTACCCAATCGGTAATAGGTCCGATTAATCCGGTTTCTTCTGCTAAAGGGATAAAAACTGCCGGAGAAATCATGCCTTCTTCCGGTTCGTTCCAGCGAATCAACGCCTCAGCCCCTATGGATTCTCGACTCTGTACATTAAACTTGGGCTGATAATATAAAACAAATTCTTGCCTTTCTATTGCTCTCCTTAATTTTGCTTCCAGATTCATTTGCACGATTAAATGCGAATTCATATCTGCTGTATAGAAACGATAACAATTACGACCACTTTCCTTGGCCTGGTACATCGCACTATCCGCATTAATAAATAAATGACTGGCATTAGTATCGTCTATAGGATAAATAGTAATCCCAATACTGGGAGTCACGAAAATTTCATGTGAATTAATTTCAAATTCTTTTTTCATAAAATGTAATACTTTGTCAGCAATCTTCACTACGTCATCTATGCTTTTTATATCTTCCATAACGATAGTAAATTCATCGCCGCCAAGCCGTGCAATGGTATCTCCATCACGCGTACACTGTTCTAACCTGCTTGCCACTTTAATCAGAAGCTGATCTCCGGCATCATGACCCAGGCTATCATTCACATTTTTAAACCTATCAAGATCGATAACCAATAAAGCAACCAGTGCTTTGCTTCTATCGGCGCGAATCAATGCTCTGTCCAGACGCTCGCGGAACAATAAACGATTAGCAAGACCGGTCAAACTATCGTAATTAGCCAACTGACTCAGTTCTTGAATATCTTTTTTTCGTTCTATGGAATAATCAATGACTCTGCTGATTAAGTGGCCATCACCTTGTCCTTTGATCAGATAATCCTGTGCCCCCATTTGCACAATTTGCAAAGCTAACTTTTCATCGTTTTGACCACTAAGAACGACGATGGGGACTTCTGAGTTAATTTCTTGTATATAAGTAATGACATTCAAATCATCGGTGTCAGGAAGATTTAAATCTGTAATAACAATATCAAAGTCATTTTCTTGCAGGCAGGCCATGCCCTCTTTTGCAGTATATGCGGCGGTAATAACATGTTTGCCCGGCTGCGCATCATTAAGTAATACTTTTAGCAGGCGTGAATCCGCCTCGTTATCTTCTATGAGTAAAGTTTTTATTATTGTCTCTTGCATAGTATTTTAAAAAAGTTACGTTTTTTCCAGAACACAGCCTGAGCTCCACACTGGATTATAAAAATCATACGATTACTAATTAAGCGGCGAGAATAGAAGAAACTTTAATATAATAAAGGACTTAACACTTGTCCTTATAAACTGACAATGACTACAAATTTAGATTAAATATCTATATTTAACAATTACTTAGACAGTAAAACGCAAGTCTGAATGGAGTCAGGTGGAAAAAATTTAATAATTTAGCGCTAAAATCTAAACAGAGCTTAACCTCATGAAGATGCTTCGGTGCAACGACATGTTGCGCTGTCTAATGTTCAGAACTCAATATCAGGAAGACTAACGATAGTGAACCAGAAGTGTTCAATGGAGCGCACCACCGCGACAAATTGGTCAAAATCAACCGGTTTTGAGATAAAACAGTTAGCATTTAAATTGTAACTCTTGGCAATATCAATATCACTTTGAGAAGTTGTCAGAACAATAACCGGGATATTACTCAAATTATTGTCTTTGTGGATTTCTTCCAGAACTTCTCGACCATCCATACGCGGCATATTGAGATCAAGCAGAATCAAATCAGGGCGCGGTGCATCACTGAATTCTCCTTCTTTATTCAAAAACTGCATGGCCTCGACACCATCCTTCACGTGGTGTAATTCATTACTGACCCTGCCATCCCTCAAGGCTTCCTTGGCCAAACGTGCATCACCTTCGTTATCTTCCACCAATAATATAACCGCTGGAGTCCCGTTAAATTTTTTCATGCCATCCATCCTTAAATTCTCTTTATCTGTGTTTTAAGCGTAAACTGAAATTCCATAATTGTCACCTTTGACGTGAAACGTGAAATGTTTTAATGCATAGGCAAGGTAAAATTAAAACGTGTTCCTTGCCCATACTCCGATTCCACCCATATACGACCATGGTGGTTATCAACGATTTTTTTACATAGGGACAGGCCAATCCCGGTACCCTGATATTTGTCTTTACCGTGCAACCGTTGGAAAATAACAAATATTTTCTCAAAATAATTGGCTTCAATTCCTATACCATTATCTTCAAAGCAAAACTGATAGCTATCACTAAGTTCTTTAACCGAAACATGTACCTTATTCATTTTTTCAGGATCGCGATATTTGACGGCGTTACCGATCAGGTTCTGGAATAACTGGCGCAATTGGCCTTCATCTCCATGGATCACCGGCAGATCCTCTTTCGTTACCACCGTACCACTCTCATCAATCGCCACAGCCAGGTTTCCAATAGCATTGTCATACAAATGATTCGCCTCTATCGGCCTTAATACTTCTACCTTGCTCGATAATCTTGAAAAGCTCAATAAATCCTGAATCAATAATTGCATGCGCTTTGCGCCACCGACAATATAGTCCATGAATTCATTAGCATCATCATCCAGCTTATCTTTATAACGGTTGGAAAGCAGTTGCGTATAACTGGATACCATGCGTAAGGGTTCTTGCAGATCATGAGAGGCAACATAAGCAAAACGATCCAACTCTTCATTGGATCGTTTTAACTGCTTATTATTCTCCTGAATTGATTCCTCCAACTCTTTCATGGAAGTGATATCCTGCATCACCTGTAGAACACCTGTTCTTTCCCCATTAGCGTCAAAAACGGGACCGGCATCAAACATTAAATAACGTTTATCGCTTTTTAATGGTAAATCAGCCCAGTTATGCACACGTTTACCCTTAGGCATTATGCTGTCTTCAATTTCAACTGGGTATAACTCAGGATCATCATAAGTTTCATCTAAAACAAGATCTGCCAATAATGGCCGATCTTTCTCATAGATCGCTGCTCGATAATTTTGTGTGCCCAATACATCGTTGGACATAGTGCCCGTCAATTCTTCACACGCTTTATTCCACATAGTAACCTTATGATCGGTATCTAAGATGAAAGCAGGCACGTTTAAATATTTAAATAAATTTTCGTAATAAACTTTCTGCTCTACTATCTGTTGCTCTTTTTCAACCCGCTCTGAAATATCTCTGACGATATAGGTAAAACTATGACTCTTTCCTATCTTGTTTTCACTCACGGAGAGTTCCATCGGGAAAGTACTACCATCTTTACGCTGGCCCATCACTTCACGACCAATACCAATAACCTTTTTTTCCCCGGTCTTATGATAATTGCTTAAATAACCGTCATGCTCATCATGGTATGGCGAAGGCATCAACATCTTTATATTCTCACCCAGCATCTCTGATGCGTCATAAGCAAATAAGCTTTCAGTTGCTGGATTCACTGACAGGATGATTCCCTTCTTATCAATACTAATAATGCCATCAACTGCATTTTCTAAAATGCCTTGTATATACACTTCTTTTTCATCAAGTCTAATTCGACCTCTAAATAAAATGAGGTTTAAACAAAACCATGCAAAGAGAAATAATAAAACAAGAAAAAAACAAAAAACTAAATATTTTAATATTGTAGAAAATGTTTTTTCTTCCTCTGCCCTCATTAAAATATTTAATGATTTATATGAAGCATCAACAGCAAGAGCGTATTGTTTCTTATATGAATCATATTCATCACTAAAGAGTAATTTCTCTGCTTGTTTTTTTTTCCCCATATTTATCAATTCAAACGCTTTGTTTTCTAGCTCGATTAGTTTTTCATTTGCTACGTTGGTTTTTTCTAAATGTATTATTAATTCATCTGGAAAAAAAACTTTCGCTTTTTCAAGATTTTTTTCAAGCTTTTCTTCAGTTTCCCGGTAACGTTGCTCCCATTTTTCATCACCCGTAATAACGGCCATCCGCGCTGACATCGATAAAACTTCATCATAAAATCGAATTTCTCCTTCTAAACGAGAAACTTCAATTATTTTTTCCTCATGCTCTACAAACCTAATATCTTCGGCATATAAGTTATAGATAAACCACAATAGCAATAGCAATAGCAGGGATACCGAAACATTAATTATAAGGAATAAGTTTTTATTAATTCGTTCAGGAATAATTATTTTCATGTCTAATTATTTAATATTAGAAATATGATGATCCGTTTTATATTTTTTATGTCTATCGTTCAATTTTTATTATATAACTTAATTTGATATTTCTTGAATAAAATCTGTATTACGTCTAAATTCAGCAATGATCGAATCCGCGAGATAACTAGCTGTCTGCTGGACTTCGTTTTGTAATAGTTTATTTTCATTCTGAATTTGTATTCGCCACAAACTAAACGTTAACACGATCGAAATTGCGCCCACCAAAATGACTGATGGGATAAATGATAAATTAATATTCTTTATATTATTCATCTAACTTTATACAACAGACCTGATTAGTAATGCTATCTAATGGTGCGCCCCTGCTTTTAATGGTTCATTCACTACACCAACTATTTTATTAGCTGAAGACAACACTAATGCGTCATCATTGTTAACGGTCTCTTTTGCTTCGCCGGTCAATGTAAAATGAAAGGTACTTCCCTTACCGTGTGTTGATTCAATCCATATTTTCCCGCCATGTCGAATAACAATTTTTTTGCATATTGCCAGACCAATACCAGTTCCTGAATATTCTGCTCGCGTATGTAAACGTTGAAATACATCAAAGACACGATTAAAAAACTTTTCTTCTATACCGATACCGTTATCACTGATAGAAAATTGCCATTGCTCACCTTTCTCAATTACAGATATATCAATTTCAACCTGCTTATCTTCTGTTCGATATTTAATCGCATTACCAATCAAGTTCTGAAATATTTGTCTAAGTTGTGAAACGTCACCCATGACGGTGGGCAATGATTGTTTTCGTATTATTGCACCGCATTCATCAATCGATAGCCTCAACATCTGGCTCACATCGTCAAACACCGAATTACAATCGACACTGGTAAAGGTTTTACCCCGTGTACTAACACGGGAATACTCAAGTAGATCATTAATCAATACCTGCATACGTCGAGCACCATCCTGTGCATACTCGATATAATCATTGGCATCATTATCCAGTTTATCCTTGTATTTATTGGCCAATATTTTGGTATAACTCGCCACCATACGTAAGGGTTCCTGCAAATCATGAGATGCAATATAAGCAAATTTTTCCAGTTCTTCATTTGAACGGCTTAATTCATCCATATATTTCTTTAATTTAGATTCAGCTTCCTTCTGATCGGTAATATCTATGTAGGTACCAATATAACCATCGAATTCCCCTACCGCATTTTCCTTAGGTACTCCAACTTCATGCAGCCAACGATAGACGCCATCATGCCGTTTCATACGAAAATTCTGCGAAAATTTTGATTGTGTTCCTATCGCATTATTATAAACTTTTAAACAATTCAGACGGTCATCCGGATGGATACTATCGCCTTCCCAAGCATGAGCGAGCTCGTCATCCAGATCTCGTCCGATAAATTTCAGCCAGGTATCATTAAATGAAATTGCTTTTCCTTCTGCATTAAGCATCCACATCATTACCGGAGCTCCATTAAGAAAACTTTTCAGTTTATCCGTGCTCTCTTGTAATTCCTGCTCCACTCTTTTTTGCGCTTCAACTGCATTCTGTAACTCTAGTGCCTTACTTCTAAGTAATTGATCGCGTTTGACCGTACTTGAAACATCGTTTATTTGTAATAAACAATATCTTTCTTTCGAGTCAAGCCGTATCGGCTTAACCACGATAGAATGATCCAGGCGTTGATTTTTTCTACGATCATTTTCATCCAGGTAAAGTGGTAACGGCGCTTTGTGTATAGATTGAGAGAGCACGGAAGCCGCACCTTGTTGAATCGCCTGAAAAATCGTCTGTTCTAAACGACTATCCAGCAATTCTGGAAAAACATCACTTATTTTTCGACCATGAACATCTTCTGATGAGAGTCCTGATTGTTTTTGCATCCAATCATTCCACAGTTCAATCTCAGCTTGTGGGTTAAATATGACAAGTCCGTTATTTGCTGCATTAATAACAGTCTCAAAAAGCAACTTGTTTTTTGTTGATAATTCAGTCATCCCTACTTCTTTATAAACATTACAAATTAATCTTTAAAAGCTATGCCTAGGCACTGACTTCGAGTTGAAAATGTTCTCGTAATTCATCGCGGAAACGTTCAATAGAATGAATCCCCATAATAAATGTCACATAACCTTCTATTTCTTTATTCTTAATAGTGAAGTTCATATTTAACACGATGATAATTTCGTCTTCACTTTCATGATCAACATCCAGAATTTCATTTACCGTACCTTTCACTAAACTCGGGATATCACTCTCTACTTCCTTGCGGATGATATCGGCAAGACTGGAAAGACATCCGGTTAAGATAATATTACCCACCTCTGTCAATGCCTCTTGTTCCATTTCAGATAATAATTCTTTAGGCACTTCATCACCCAAAACCAATTGTACCAGCGCCAAACTTTGATCCTCAGGGAACAGCAGCATGGCATCACCGTAGATGGGACCTGTAAATTTTTCACAAACACCGGTGATCGAGTCACCTTTCCCTTTGCAGATCAATGTTGCTGCCCTTTGTTTAGTCGTAAACTCTACCAAAGGTGCCGACAATTCCACTTCATGATTTACCATCTTACTTAATGAATTACCTGCTTGACCCATGCCCATATTAAAAGCCTCAGTGATAGCATCCTTTTCTAATTCACTCAGTTCAAGCATCAACCTTCTCCATTTGTAAAAAACCCATTATCTTGTCTTCTGATATAGGTTTTTCTATAAATTCTGCTCCGTATGATGCTGCTCGTTGACGAATCGCATCCTGGACATTTGCCGTAACCATAGCGATAGAGGCTTCAGGAAATTTTTCTCTGAGTTTAGCGCCGAGATCAGTGCCACTCATACCCGGCATATTGACATCGATGGTCATGCAATCAATTGCTGTCGTCTCCGCCAATGCCAATGCCGATTCACCATCAATCGCCTCAACAATGTTCCAATCCGAAAAATTTTCTTTGATTATTGAAGCGATCATCATTCTTGATAATTTACTGTCATCAACAATTAGTGCTGTTTTACTCATTTGTTAACTCCTATTATTTTTCTCGCCTCCGAACAACGCTTGCGATACAAGCTCGGAAAAATACCGTCAATCTCAATACAGTAGCGGCTAAACTGCCAATTTCTTGACAACATTTGTTGATACTGATGTATTAAAGCAAAGACAGCGCCAAATTCGACGAGAAACCAATTTTTATTAAATACTCTTTATAAATCAATTATTTATTGACTCTCAGAAATACTGCCGATGATAAATTAGAATAGAACGTAAAATCATCTATTTAAATCAGCTCATAATCACCGATTAATTCGATAGATCCTGTTGGTCTTTAACATCCTGTTGTGTAATCAATAATAATGGCTTATCTGGTTCACTATCGAGTTGAGTAAATGCCAGACTCACCATATTCAAACTATTTATAATCCCGGCATCAGCAACGACATTCGCATAAGCCAATAAATCCTGATTGAATTTATGCCATTGTTTAAACCCAAATTTATATTGCTTGAGTAAGTCCGCATCGCTACTTTCGGCGATTTGTTCGAGTTGGTGGTAATGAAGTAAATAATCCGTAACCTGAACGGATAAATTCGAAATGAGCTGTCGCACTTGTTCATGATCACTAGCATGTAAAATGAGATATTGGTTTCGGGTAATCGTCAACATTTCTTCGTGCAGCTGCGTAATAATCGATGCTTTTTGCAATAGCAATTCGCTTTGCATCGCCAGCTTTTGTAATTTTTGTTGATGTAGTGTGTTTATAGAAAAAACACACGCAGATAAACAAACGAGTAAGCAACCCCATTTAATAAGGGCTCCAATATAACGATCCTGCTTAATTATTGATTCCATATAGTCTATAACTGCATGATTTATTATTCCTTTAGTAAAAACAGGCAAAATCCAGACCAAACAGAGAAAAAATGGCTAAAACCAGAATACCACTTACTTAAGTTACTAAAGGCAATGGTTTTCATCGTTTTGTCATCCCCGCGCAGGCGGGGAACCAGTGAATTATATTGTGACTTGTCTTACTGGATTCCCGCCTACGCCTGTCTCTTCTACAAAAATCAGTAGAATGAGATAAAATATCAAGTAAGGCTTATTTAAAAGGAATTCACAACGTCATACTGGCGAACGACTACACGGACGTAGTCGGTAGAGCGAAGCAGGAGCCAGAGCCGAGGCCAGTATCCAGTTTAATAATAAAAAGTCACTATGGAAAAACATCCTTGTGTTTATATTCTTACTAACAAACGCAATGGCACGTTGTATATAGGAGTGACTTCCAATTTACTCAAACGTATTTGGGAACATAAGACTAACGCTGTCAAAGGCTTTACAGAGAAGTACGGCTCAAAGAAATTAGTCTGGTATGAGAGTCATGAAACAATGATGTCGGCTATTCAGCGAGAAAAGGCTATGAAAAACTGGAAAAGAGAATGGAACACAACAGCATTGAAGCCATTAATCCTGATTGGCATGATCTGTATGAAGAATTGAATTGACTGGATACTGGCATACGCCAGTATGACGTCGAAGCAGGTGTATTTGTTTAGAAGAAACAGGCCTACGCGGGAAAGACGGGCTTAAGTAAGTTCCATTGGGCTGCCACCCCACTAATTGAAGCAGAAAGTAGTTAAGGTTTGAGTGGTTCGATATATTCGATGAATAATTGAAGTTGTCTATTTCCACGAAAATCATTGATACCTAGACGATAAGTAGAACGGATTTGTTCTGCAGCCACTGGCCAATCTTCATCCGTCATATTAAATGCAATGGCCTCTATTACCCGATTACTTCCTTCCGCTTGCAGTCTCAACTTTAAATGTTTGGCGCCGACAATACGTTTGTCCACAATTTTAAATTGCCCGTCGAAGACAGGTTCCGGAAATGTTTGTCCCCACGGACCAGCAAGCTGAATTTCTTCAGCAAGTTTCATAGAAAAATCACTACTGGATAGTTCTCCATCAGTCACGCATTCGTCCCACATGTCTTCCAGAGAAACATGATTTTTAACAACGTCAATAAAACTTTTTGAAAAATACTCAAACTGTGATTCTTTTATAGTTAATCCTGCAGCCATAGCATGACCGCCAAAAGTAAGAATTAAATCTGGATGCAAACGTGTTATCTCTTCCAGTAAATCCCGAATATGTAATCCATTAATAGAGCGGGCTGAACCTTTGATGATTGCATTATCTTCCTCCCCATCACTCTCTTTTGCAAAAGCAATAACAGGACGATTAAATGTTTCTTTTACCTTTGCAGCAAGTATACCAATCACACCTTGATGCCAGTCACCGTCATAAAGACATAAACCTGGCGGTACTTCTGCTGAAGTATTTTGTAGGTAATCATCCAATACTAACAAAGCTTGTTCATGCATATCATCCTGTATTTGCCGTCGTTCTTTATTAAGTTCATCCAACTCAATTGCAATTTCCCTGGCTTTCTCTACATCATCAGTAAGCAAACACTCAATACCCAGAGACATATCGGTTAAACGACCCGCTGCATTTAATTTTGGCGCAATAGAAAAACCAAGATCACTTGCACTGAGTGTCGACAATGATCTTCCTGATAATTTTAAAATTGCTGATATACCGGCAATAGATTTATTTTGTTTAATTAGTTTTAAACCATGTGCCACCATGGTTCGATTATTTTTATCCAACGGCACAACATCAGCGACTGTTCCCAATGCAACAATATCAAGCAACTGCGCTAAGTTAGGAATGGTGAGTTCTTTTTTATCAAACCAATTCTCTTCTCTTAATTTTGAGCGTAAAGCTAATAAGATATAAAAAACAACACCTACCCCGGCCAGATTCTTACTTGGAAACTGATCACCAACTAATTGTGGATTAACAATCGCATCGGCATCAGGTAATAAATCTCCTGGCAAATGATGATCAGTAATCAAAACCTTTACACCATTTTCTTTTGCGCGTTTCACGCCTTCGACACTTGAAATGCCATTATCAACAGTGATTAACAGATCAGGTTCATACTCCAAAGCAACATCAACAATTTCCGGTGTTAAGCCATAACCATATTCAAATCGATTTGGAACAACGTAAATAATATCCTCAACACCCATTAGGGTAAGACCACGTATAGCCAAAGCACAGCTGGTTGCACCATCAGCATCAAAGTCGGCGACAATTAAAATTCGTTTATTTTTTTCTATTGCTTCTTGTAATAACAAAACAGCATCATCGATATGACTTAAATTATTAAAGGGTAATAATGAAGCAAGGGAATAATCCAGTTCCTCACTTGTTTGAATATTTCTGGCAGCATAGACACGTTTTAATACAGGATGGAGTGAATCGGGAAGATGACAACTATCAGATATATGACGGTGAACTATTTTTTTATTATTCATACTTACTTAATCTCAGGTTTTAATAAAAATTAAATGCATGAAATCTTGCCACAGAGGACACAGAGAAAAACCAATAAATCTTGTAAAGTAAATGAAATTTGAAATGCAGGGACATACTCGAATGGCACTTACTTAAGGAAAAAT
>Ga0209992_10004127_pt1 | contig 11636 bp, 8 predicted proteins | sample 2SBtaG_2_FD_182564 | JGI IMG/M metagenome (GOLD analysis project Ga0209992, IMG submission 182564) | Deep subsurface microbial communities from Kolumbo volcano to uncover new lineages of life (NeLLi) - 2SBTROV12_ACTIVE470 metaG (SPAdes)... | ecosystem: Environmental > Aquatic > Marine > Volcanic... | reverse complement strand
GCCCGCCGGGCTCCCGTCTCCGTCCATGTCGACGAGCACGTCTTCGTAGGCGCTGAGGGTGCCTTCCGCGATGGCCCGTCCGTCCACCACGTAGGCCGCGCCCTGCTCCACCAGGGTGTTCGTGGCGGCTGTCGAGACGAAGACCGCGTCGTCGTGGTCGTCGCCCGTGAAGTCGTGCAGCCAGCCGACGTAGCTCCCGAAGCCATCCGAGCCGACGATCACGTCCTGTTCGACGAGGCGCTCGTTCAGCACCCAGACCCGCGAGGAGTAGGGGGAACCGACCAGGATGCGCGGCCCGATCGCGACCGAGTAGCCGGCCGCCCCGCCGGGCTCGCCCTCGAAGATGGTCGTGGCCTTGTCGTCGAGCACGGTGCTGAAGCTGTCCCCGGTGTCCTGCTGGCCGATGGGCGGCCCGTCGAGCAGGTAGACCCGACCCTCGGCACCGTCTCGGAAGGGCGCGGTGACCACCACCTCGGCCAGTCCGTCGCCGTCCACGTCGCCGCCGTCCAGACCCCAGCCGGCGTAGTCGGTGGCGACGTCGGACGCCCAGGCCCCCATCGAGTCCGCCACGGTGAGCTCGGCGTCCTCCCAGGAGCCCAGCGGCGGCAGGCCGAGGAAGACGTGCAGCTCGCCCGCCATCGATGGGGTGCCGCCGAGCGTGCCGACCACGAGGTCGTCGTAGCCGTCGCCGTCCATGTCGCCAGGGCCGAGCAGGCGCCAGCCCGCGTAGTCCAGGCTGTGCCGGCCCACGATCACCGCGGTGGCCGCGTCGTCGATCTCGAGGGTGCCTTCGACCGGTCCGACGCCCGAGTGGATGACGGTGACGCGGCCCGCCGACTCCGAGAAGCCGGCGAAGTCGTGCTGGGGCGCCCCGATGGCCAGGTCGTCGAAGCCATCGCCGTCCAGGTCGCCCACGCGCTTGACCTGGCTGCCGAAGCGGTCGTTCTTCAGGGCGCCTCGGACCACGAGGTCGGCGCCGTCCGCGGGCAGGTGACCCCCCTTGGCGAAGGGCTCTCGAAAGACGAGCAGCTGGCCGTTGTCGCTCTCGGTCAGCCCGGCGTGGTTGGCGCCGATGAGCAGCTCGTCAGTGGCCTGCCCGTCGTAGGAGCCCTTGGGGAGGATCGACAGGTCGACCCCCACGTAGTCGTGCTCGCTGATGCCGTAGATGGTGGCGCTCGCCTCCTCGAGCCACACCTCGCCGCTGACCTCGTTGCCCTGGAGCAGCTGCACCTCGCCCGCCACGTAGTAGTGCGCGATGCCCTGGTAGTTGGCGACCGCGAGGTCCGTGGTGCCGTCGCCGTCGAAGTCGCCGCTCTTCACGGGTCCGTGCAGGTTCTCGTAGGCCGCCGAACCCCAGAGGGTGGCCACCGTGTGGTCCGCGATGCTGCGCTCCTTCGCCTGAGCGGCGGGCGCCAGCACGAGGGCGCCGAGCAGCCAAGCTCGGCGGCGCGTGGAAGCCGCCAGCCCCGCGAGCACCAGCCACCAGCCGGTGCCCCCCGCCGTCGCGCAGCCGCTGGATTCGGGGGTGCCGCATGCCTCGTCGACCGCGCCGTCGCAGTCGTCGTCCAGGCCGTCGGAGCAGACCTCCGGCGCGTCGGGGTGCACCCAGCTCTTGCCGTCGTCGCAGTCCTGGGCGGCTCCGTAGCCATCGCCGTCGGCGTCCACCTGGCTGTCGTCGGCGACCTCGGGGCACCCCTGGTCCAGGAGGCCCAGGTCCTCGGCCGTCAGGACGTAGGCGGCGCCATCGCCCTCCGCGTACACGCTGGCTCCGGGGGCGCTGATGGTGACCCATGGTCGGTCCTGGCCGTGGGGATCCGGACCGGGGTGGGAGGCCACGTGGTAGCCCGCCTGGCCGCCGGCGAAGCAGCCCTCCAGGGTAGCGATCGAGGCGTCGTAGGCCGAGCCGCTGCCGTCGACATCGTCCACCAGGTAGATGCGGCCCGCTCCGTCCGACCAACCCGGCGCGCCGAGCAGCAGCTTCGAGCCGCCGAGGCCGTGTCCGTCGGCCGCGCCCCACCCCAGCAGCTCGGCGGCGTCGCTCGGCATGTAGGTGGCGCGGGCGCTGGTGGGGTGCTGCTCGCCGAGCAAGGTGTCGAGGACGTAGGCGGTGCCCGCGCCTTCCGTCGACTCCGGCGCGGTGAAGAGCACGCCACCGTCGGCCAGCGCCACGAGGTGCCACGGCAGGTAGTCGCCGCTGTTCTCGCCGTGCACGACCCCGATGGCGTCGGTCTCGCGCTCGACCTTGTCGCTGGCGAGCACGCTGCGCTGGCGGAAGGGAAAGAGGTAGGCGGCCCCCGCGGCGTGGTGCGTGGTGACGGCGGGTGCGCCGGTGTCCGAGGCGGTGTCGGTGCCGCTGGTGTCGGTGCCGCTGGTGTCGGTGCCGCCGGTGTCGGTGCCGCCGGTGTCGCTGCCCGGGAGCTGCCCCGAGTCGCCGGGAGAACCCGAGTCGGCCGTGTCGCCCACGACGCCAGACACGTCGACGCGCGAGCTGCCCCGGTGGGCCACCGTGCTCACGTCGAAGCCCGGCGCGCCGACGAGCAGGTCGGCGAAGCCGTCGCCGGTCTGGTCGGGCACGACGGTGGCCGCGCGTCCCGTGTAGGTCTCGCTGTCCAGCACCGTCCAGGCGGCGTCCATGCCGGTGGTCAGCTCCTGCGCGGAGATGGTGGTGTCGAGCCGGAAGTCGTCGGGCCAGCCCCCGTCGCGGCCAAACAGCAGCCCGAGGTAGCCCACGCCCGGAACGCCCGACGCCGACGGGTACGGCGTGCCGATCAGGAGGTCGTTCCGACCGTCCTGGTCGAGGTCACCGGCCCCATAGAGCCGGTAGCCCACGCGCTCGTGGCGCTGGGTGCCCTGCAGCATGGGCCGGTCGGCCAGGCTGCCGTCGGCGTCGACCGTGCCGCCGTAGAGCAGGTAGATCTTGCCGATGAGCGGGTTCACGATGCTCGCCTCGGGGGCGCTCACCGCCACGTCGTCGAGCCCGTCGCCGCTGGCGTCTCCGAGCGCGGCGACCGCGCGACCCGCCTGATCCTGCGGCTCTTCGCCGGTGAGCACCAAGCCCGCGTCCTGGATCGGGGTCCAGGGGTCCAGGCCGGCGACGTCGTAGATGACGTACACGGCGCCCGCCTCGTGCCCCGAGGTGTCGTCGGCGGGGGCGCCCACCACCAGGTCCCCGAGCCCGTCGCCGTCGAGGTCTCCGGCCGGCACCGGGTAGACGGGGGGTTGATCGGCGCCTCGTCCGACGACCGAGGGGAGGTTGTCGAGCCCGCCGGCGAGCGCCGTCGCGAAGAGGATCACTGGACCGTCACCGTGCCCGCCATGCACCGGAAGGGCCCCTCCGCGCGCGGGTGCATGGTGGTCTCCATCGACTGGTCGCTGTTCACACCCATGCCCGAGTGGCGCTGGCACACGTAGTACCAGGTGCCCGGCTCCTCGAAGGTGTGGGTGTAGAAGCCGCCGCCGTTCATGTCCTTCATGCGGCTGTACACCAGCCCGGACGGCGACACGAGCTGCACGTCGTGGGGCTCGTCCTGGATGTTGCCGGCGGCCACGGTGTTGTTCCACCACGTCACCGACGTGCCCTGGTCCACGTGGATGTGCGAAGGCACGAAGACGTTGGCGCCCTCGGGGACCTCGACCACGTCGGTTCCCACGCTCACGTGGAAGCGTCGGGGATCGGTCTGGGCCTCGCCGTCCTCGCCCACGGCCACCACGCGCCACAGCCAGGGCGTGAAGCCGTCGGTCAGGGCCCTCAGCTCGTCGAACTCGGCGTCGCTCAGGGTGTAGCTGTTGCCGTCCAGCGGTCCGTACGACAAGCGACCGGCCGCCCCGAAGGTGCCGTCGAGCGAGATCTGCAACACGGCGCTGTCGACCCCGCTCGCGTCCCAGGTGAAGGTGGGCGCATCGAGCACCACGGCGTCCTGCTCGGGCGACACCAGGCCCACGCCGACCCCGCCCAGCTGGCCCGTGGCGCAGCCCACGCCGTCGGTGCGGTGTCCGAGCCGGGTCTGGGGGCAGGCGTCCCAGTCGTCGGGCACCCCGTCGCTGTCGTCGTCGGACCAGTTGGACGGCTCGACCACGTGCAGCGTCTGGTTGACCGCCACGTCGGAGAGCTCGACGGTCTGCCCGTTGGTGAAGGTCACCACGACGTCGTCGGCCTGCGTGTTCTCGCCCATGCCGACGGTGACCGTCAGCTCGCCCTGGGAGTCGAAGCTCGACCAGTTGCCCACCCACCGCGTAACCGTCACCCCGTCGGGCCGGAGGACCTCCACGCGCGCGCCGATCTGGGAGGGGTTGTGGGTGACCCCCTCGAGGTGCACGCGGAGCCAGTTGTTGCCGAAGCCGAGGTTCTCGAAGAGCTCGTTGTCGCGCGGGCGCCGCCCCAGCCCGTGGGAGACGTAGACCTCGGGGTAGGCGTCGCCGTTGAGATCCCCCCAGGTCACGGCCCAGGTGAGGCCTTCGGTGGTGACGATGCCCGCGCCGTCGCACACGCGCTCGAAGGTGGCGTCGCCGTAGCCCTTCCACACGTACGGGGTGGTGCGGATGCCGGACATGACCATGTCGTCGAAGCCGTCGAGGTCGTAGTCGAAGACAGCGAGGCCGTGTCCGTCGACGAAGTCCAGGATGCCCGAGCTCCCCGCCACGTCGTTGAAGATGCCGTCCTCGTTCAGGAAGAGCTGGTTGCCCGTCCAGTCCTTGTCGTGGGTGATGAGCACGATGTCGGGGTCGCCGTCGTTGTCGATGTCGCTGCAGGACGCGCCGACGCCGAAGCGCTGCAGGGGGTCGTTGACCCCGCGTGCCACCGCCTCGTCGCGGAAGGTGCCGTCGCGCTGGTTCATGTAGAGGTGGTTCGAGAACTCCCGCCCGGTGGTCACGAAGATGTCGGGCCAACCGTCCACGTCGGCATCGAGCACGCACGAGCCCTTGCCGCTGGGGTCCCCGCCAACCCCGGCGAAGTCGGTGGTCTCGCGGAAGGTGCCGTCGCCCTGGTTGCGCAGGAGCGTGTTGTTGCCGGAGCCGTCCTCGGGGCCGTTGGTGTAGAAGATGTCGAGGAAGCCGTCGCCGTCGTAGTCGAAGAGGAAGCCCTGGTGGCCCCAGCCGACATGGCCGGCGTCTCCGGCCTGTGCGGTCACGTCCTCGAAGCTCGAGTAGTCGCGGTTGCGGTAGTAGAGGTTGCGACCGTTCACGGTCACGTAGAGGTCGGGCACGCCGTCGTTGTCGAGGTCGCCGAACATCGGGGCGCGGTCTTCGCAGACGTCGTCGACTCCCCACGCACCGCCCACCTCCTCGAAGGTCATGTCGCCGTTGTTCAGGTAGAGCAGCGACTCGCCCGGGTAGTACACCGCGTGCTCGGAGCGCGCGGGGGCGGCCGCCACGTACAGGTCCACGTCGCCGTCGCCGTCGATGTCGTTCACCACCACACCGCGCGAGTTGCCGAGGGCACGCACACCGGCCTCTTGGGTGACGTTGGCGAAGTGCGTGCCGATGTCGGTGCAGATGCCCACGCTGTCCTCGGCGGCGAAGACCATGCCCAGCAGGATCAGCGCCATCGGATCGACCTCGGCGCCGAAGCGGTCTCGGCGCTCTCGCCTTCCAGCCCGCCCACGAGCCGCCAGTAGGCCTCGCTCGCCTCCAGGTGGACCTCGCGCCCCTCGGTCCGAACCGCCGTGCGGGTGCGTGCCGGATGGAACTCGAGGTCGTCCGAGAACTGCACGAGGTAGACGTCGCAGTCGCCGCTCCAGCGGAAGGCGACCTCGCCCTCGGCCTTGAGGTCCTCGGCGGGCGCCTCGGGGAGCAACCAGCAGCCGGAGGCCTGGCCGCTCGTGCATCCCAGCCGGTCGGTGGGGTCGCCCACCGGGCTGCGCAGGCAGTGGTCGGGCTCGAGGTAGTCGGGCGTGCCGTCGCAGTCGGCGTCGTGGGGGTAGCCCGTGACGCCCTGCTCGTCGGCGAGATCTGCCAGCCGATTTCGCTCGACGCAGTAGTCGGGCTGCTTCTGCCCGCATGCTGTGAGGAGGGCCAGCAGCATCGCCCGCACCATACCTGCCGGTGGGGTAGGGAGGAAACATGCTGTGCCTCCTCTTGTCGTGCGCTGTCAGGGACTGGTTGCCGCAGGGACCTTCGCTTCCGTCGAGCGATGCCTGGTTGGCGCAGGCCGCGGCACCGGTTTCGTGGACGGGGCCCGTCCCGGCGCAGCCGGCGGTTCCGTTCCAGCTCTTCGGCTTCCGCTACGAGCGGGACATCGTGCTGGCGGCGGCCGGCGGGCCCTGGCAGATGCACGAATACGCCTACGTGCTGGTCGATGGGGAGGGGATCTGGGTGGCCAAGGACTCGGACTGGGAAGGCCGCCAGACGGTCACCGTGGACGTGCCGGATCTAGCCACGTGGTTGCCGGAGGTGCCCGCTCCGAGGCGTGTCTCGCCCGTGACCGTGGACGACCGCAGCGACGGCGACAACGTGGACGTGTCGCTGTCCTACGAAGACCTCGAGGGTCGCCGGATCGAGGTCGACTTCACCGCGGAGCGGTCCACCCGGCTGGAGCCGAAGCGGAACGGCTCCACCTTCAACCACTCCGAGGCGATCGCGGCGCCCCTGCTCGATGTTCCGCACCGCCAGCTCGGCGGCGTGGAGGCCAGCCTCCGCTACGACGGGGTGGAGCAACCGCTGCACCGGGTGCTCGGCCTGGTCCCGGTCAAGGCCCTGCTCGACCAGACCCAGGCGGGCTTCGCCATCACCAGCTTCCGGCAGGCCCCTGACGCCGACGGGTTCCAGGTCTCCCGCCCGGTTCCCGGCGACGCCTGGTCCGTGTCGGGCGTCGAGGCCTGGACCTGGGACGGGCACGAGGCCCGCTACGCGCGCGGGGACAGCACCTTCTCCTACGTGTACGAGGAGGGTGCGCTCCTCTCGGCTTCCGTGTGGAGCAGTGACCAGGAGCTGGCGCGCGTGGAGCTCTCGGGGCCCCTGCCTGCGGGCCGCGCCTTCGAGGGGGTGGTCGAGCGCCACTTCGTGTTCGAGGTCAACGGCCAGCTGCAGGGCCACGGCACGATGACCGCCACCTGGGTGGACGGGGGCATGGACCTCGCGGTCACGCCGGTCGCGCCCTACTGGTTCGCCGAGCGGCCGCTGGACGCACGGGTGCAGCCCTTCGGGGATGGCTACGAGGTCCGAGCGGCGCGCCGCCGGTAGCTCGTCGACACCGCCGAGATGGCTCCGATCCGACACACGGGCGGTGGTCGCTGGCGTGGTAGATCCGGTGCGTGTCCGACCTCCTGCGCATCGGCGACCACGAACTGCCGTCCCGTCTCATCGTGGGCACGGGGACCTTCCCCGACCCGGAGACCATGCGGGCCTGCCACGAGGCGGCCGGCACGGCCCTGGTGACCCTCGCCATCCGCCGCGTGGACCTGGCGGCGCCCCCCGACCAGAACGTGCTCAGCTTCATCGACCGCGAGCGGATCGCGCTCCTCCCCAACTCGGCGGGCTGCTTCAGTCCGGAAGAGGCCGTGGTGACGGCGCGGCTCGCTCGGGAGCTGCTCGGCACCGATCTCTTCAAGCTGGAGGTCATCGGCGACCCGGACACGCTCTTCCCCGACAACGAAGGCACTCTGGAGGCGGCCCGGGTGCTGGTGAAGGACGGCTTCACGGTGCTGCCCTACTGCATGGACGACCCGGTGGTCTGCCGGAAGCTGGCCGACATGGGGTGCGCCGCGGTCATGCCGCTCGCGGCGCCGATCGGGAGCGGCATGGGCATCCGGAACCCCTGGAACCTGCGCATCATTCGGGAGCAGGTGGACATCCCGATCATCGTCGACGCCGGGGTGGGCACCGCCAGCGACGCCGCGCTGGCCATGGAGCTCGGCGTCGATGGCCTGTTGGTGAACAGCGCCATCGCCCTGGCGCGCGATCCGGTGGCCATGGCGCGCGCGATGCGGCTCGGCGTCGAGGCGGGCCGCACGGCGTTCCTCGCCGGCCGCATCCCTCGCCGCCTCTACGCGACTGCGAGCTCACCGCTCGACGGCCTGGCGGAGCTGGGGTGATGGCCGCGGGGAGCCTCAGCCTGCCGCTCCGCCCGCGCCCGCACCTGCTGGCCATCAGCCCTGGCGACCATGGCGTGAACCGCGATCTCCGCTTCGTGGCGCGTGGCTTGCGGGGGCTGGACGCGGTGGCGCTCCTGGTGCGCGAGCCCCACCTGGACGAGCGCGAGCTCGTGCGGCTCGTGGGCGACCTGAGCACCCTGTTCCCCGGCGGCCTCTGGGTGCACGCCACCAACCCGTCGGGCGAAGATGTCGCGCGCTGGGGGAAGCACGGGCTCCACCTGGACAGTCGGGCGGACGTGGCCGCCGTGCGGGCCCGCTTCGAAGGACCGCTCGGTGTGAGCGTGCACGGCCTGCCAGCCGCACGTCGCGCGAGAGAGGGGGGAGCCGATCAACTCCTCCTCTCCCCACTGTTCACGCCGCTGTCCAAGCCCAAGGACACGCGCCCGACCTTGGGCGTGCAGCGCGCGGCCGACGTCCAGCGCAAGGTGCGCCTGCCGGTCTTCGGCCTGGGTGGCATCACCGCGGAACGGGCCCGAGCGTGCCGGGACGGCGGGCTGTCGGGGGTGGCCACCATCGGCGCGCTCTTCGGTCCCGACGCCATGCCGGAAGAGGTCCGCGCGTCGGCCAGCGGAATCCTGGCCGCCTGGGCCTGACACGACGCCCGACCCGGGATCCGGGGGTCAGCCGGCGTACAGGTCGTCGTCCACCGTGGCCGACACCAGCCAGCCGGAGGGGGCGCCGGACAGCTGGCCACCACAGAAGCCGCAGGCGCCGCCGGTCGTCTCGACCGCGGCTCCGCAGCCCGGGCAGTGGGCGGCGCCGGCCGATCCGGGTCGCGCCTTCAGGAAGGTCCAGTACTCCGAGGTCTGGACCTGCTGGTGCTGGTCGCCCGAGACGAGGTGGCCGGCGCTGTTCACCAGGTACTCGACCAGCGAAGCGAAGATGCGCACCGTGACGGCCACGTAGTACTGGTCGGCGACCACCTTCGCGGGCTCGACGCGCTCCACGCGGACCTTGTCGTGCACCGGCTTCAGGCCGCGCTCCCGGAGGTCGGCCATCAGGAAGCGCTGCACCTGGTGGTACCGGTCGCTGTGGTGGTGCCGCGCCTCGGTGGCCCAGCCCCGGTGGGTCTGTTCGAAGGCCGCCGCGGCGTCGGCCTGGAAGCTCGACCACGTGAAGTCGGGGAGCACGTTGGGCAGGAGCTCCAGGTTGCGCAGCACCCCCGGCTGGCGGACGGTGGGCAGGTCGCGGCCGATGTCGCGCTTCGTGCCCAGCACGAGCTCCTCGACCAGGGCGCGGCGCAGCTCGCTCTGCACCGCCGTGCAGATCCATTGGGTCGAGCCGTCGCAGCGGGGCGTGTCGCAGCTCGCGCAGCGCCCGTCGGCGGCCGGCGCGTCGGCGTTGCCGCAAGCTGGACACCGCAAGGCCTGCATGGCCGCCGGTGCCGGCGAGGTGGCGTCCAGCGACCGCTCCCACGTCCAGCGTTCCAGCGCTCGGATGCGCACGGGCGCCTCGCCCGGAAGCTGGTGGCGCCAGGTGGCCAGGTGCTCCACCGTGATGCGCGCACGGTCGGTGATGTCGAGCGCCACCACCCGGCAGGTTCCGGGCGCGACCCCTTCGACGGGCCCGGGGCGGCCGGCCAGCTCCCGGCGCACCCCGTCGGTGACGTAGGGCCGCAGACCTTCCAGATTGTGCGGGCGATGGCTGTGGGCCGTGGTGAACACGAGCTGCGCGAGGTCGAGCAGCAGAGGCTCGGAGAAGCCCCGATCGCGTTGGAGGAGGGGGCCGTAGTCGATGGGCGGGGGCTGGGTGAGCGAGCGACCGACCAGCTTCGGAGGTCCGGTGTCGCCGCTGTTGAAGCGCCAGGAGACCAACCACAGGCCCCCCACGAAGACCAGGAGCAGGAGCACGGGTGCGCCGAAGGCGAGCAGCTCCGGCGGAACGGCCCCCCAGTCGTCGAAGCGCAGGGTCAAGCGAGTCCTCCGTACAGGAAGTGTCCCCCCAGCACGATCAGGCCGATCAGGATGCAGCGGCGGAAGATCCGTTGCGAGACCCGCCCCGCCAGCCAGTTCCCGGCCCAGGTGCCCACCAGCACGGTGGGGATCATGCCCAGGCTCCACGTCAGGGTCTGCCCGGTCACGATGCCCCTGGCGGCGTAGCTGGCGACCGCGAGGCCGCCCTGCAGCAGGAAGAAGCCCTGCAGGGTGCCTCGGAAGGCATCCTTGTCGAGCCCGCGGGCATTCAGGTAGGCCACCACCGGTGGTCCACTGGTCTGGAAGGCGCCCGAGAGCACACCCGCCACCGCGCCGATCGGCCAGCCCCAGCGCCCGCTCAGCTCCCTCGGCTCGCGCCCGACCAGCGCGTACACGCCGTAGGTGACGAGCAACAACCCCAGCCCGGCCTTCACGAGGCTGCCGTCGACCTCCTTGAGCACGGTCGCGCCGAGGGGCACGCCCGGGATGCAGGGCACGATGAGGCGGAGCAGCTCCTCCCGGCGGATGTGGCGTCGCAGCTGCCACGCGAGCGTGGAGGTGATCGCCAAGCCGATGCCGCTCATCACGGCCGCCGACTGCTGCAGCGACCAGACGAAGGGCAACAGGGCCATGGCGACCATGCCGGCGCCGAAGCCGCTCGCACCTTGCACCGTGCCGGCGAGGAAGCCCACGAGCGCGGGCAGCCACAGGCCCATCAGGGCGTGAGCTCCCCGGCGAGCGCGATGGGCCAGGCCTCGGCCAGGTCGGCCCGGTCGAGGCCTTGCCCCAGCAGGAACATGAGCTTCACCAGGGTGGCCTCCTGGGTCATGTCGTACGCGGACAGCGCGCCGGCGTCGCGGGCGGCGGCGCTGCCGGCGTAGCTGCCGAGCGTGACCCGCCCGAAGCGGCACTGGCTGCCCACGACAACCGGCACGCCTGCGTCGGCCGCACGGGAGATGGCCTCCGCCCAGCCGTCCAGGGGGAGGTTGCCGGCGCCGAAGCCCTGCAGCACGACGCCGCGGGCTCCGGCCTCCAAGGCGAAGTCCAGCATCCGGGGCGGCATGCCCGGATGCAGGCTCAGCACGACCACGTCGCGCCGGAAGCCGCGGCGCAGGCGGAAGGGCCCGGGCCGCTCCAGGGCCGGCGTGGCGTAGTGGATGTCGACGCCCATCTCCACGAGCGGCGGCAGGTTCGGCGACGAGAAGGCCTGGTAGCTGTCCACGCTCAGCTTCGTCGCCCGGCAGCCGCGGAGCAGGGTGGAGCCGAACCAGATCCCGACCTCGGGAACGCTCAGCGTGGCGCTGATGGCGGCGTGCATGAGGTTCATGCGCGCGTCGCTGCGCAGCTCGGCGATGCCCATGACCACCGCGTCGAGGGCTTCCTCGGTGCTCTCCGGCGCCTCGCCCTGGAGCTCCCGCGCCAGGCCCCGCACGCGATCGTGCACGTCCACGTCGCCCGCCAGACGCCGCGCCCGCTCGCGATACCGCCAGGACGCGGTCGCGAGCGCCGCGCCGAGGATCAGTCCGAGCCCGGCTGCGATGACGGGGTCCATGAGGGGGTCCTCCTGCCTGAAGGCCGCCACTGTAGACACCGCCAGGTGACGTGGCTGTGACGCTGCGCGGCCTTTGCAGGT
>Ga0209992_10004124_pt1 | contig 11638 bp, 10 predicted proteins | sample 2SBtaG_2_FD_182564 | JGI IMG/M metagenome (GOLD analysis project Ga0209992, IMG submission 182564) | Deep subsurface microbial communities from Kolumbo volcano to uncover new lineages of life (NeLLi) - 2SBTROV12_ACTIVE470 metaG (SPAdes)... | ecosystem: Environmental > Aquatic > Marine >... | reverse complement strand
GCAATGCAAACTACATTGCACGATATCGAGACAGCAATTGATGACTTCTTGGCTAACTTCCCTAACCGCGCAATCGCTGCAGCGCTTCGCGTTATGGTGATTCCGTTTGGCCGACGTATTGGTAAGCCTTCAGACAAGACAGAACATGCTATTGCACAAATGCTTCAAACGCCTTCAACTGCACGTAGCCGTTTAGGTTATGGTCAGTACCTCACCCGTGAGGAAGGAAGCTTGTTTGGCGATCTTGAGCAAACTCTTGATGATGTACTAGCAAGTGAGCCTATCTTCGAACGTATTTGTAAGCACAAAAAAGCTAAACTACCGTTTACCCGTTTAGATGTGCTTGCTGACGAAGCGCTAGCAGAAGGAATTATTAACGAAGAAGAAGCGAATCTACTTCGTAAGACTGAAGCTGGAAGACTTCGCACTATCAACGTCGATGATTTCGACCACGAAGAATTAGTAGCGAAGGTTAATTCCAACACCACTGCTAAGAAACGAGGTGGCAAAGCTGCTTAATTTCATACCCAAACAAAAGGGCCGCTCTCGCGGCCTTTTTCGTCAACGATTCATTCTATTTACATCACTCACCTACGTATTTTCTAACCTTTGCTTGGCCGACCAAACAACCTGCGGAAATACCGAACAGGCGAGAGAACTCTCTTTATTAATTGCTAACGACAAAGGTCAACAACGTTCGGTACTAAAATGTAATCCTACGCTTGTTATGCTGGCTGAAACAAAAGCCAAAGACATGGCTGAGAGAGGCTTGGTGTCTCACTTTTTGGGCGGCAGTCCGAACACTCGCATTCGCAATGCTGGTTTAACGTTACCAGAATATTATGGCGATGCGATGAGCAATCAAGTGGAGGCCCTTGCTGGTGGTTATATAACAGCTGATGACGTGTGGTACGCACTTAAAACATCGACTTCACACCGTCAACACTTGTTAGCAGAGTTACCTTTTTATCAAGAACAAGATCAAATAGGTATTGCCTTTTACAAAGATTACTCAACGCCTCACGTTGAATACTGGGCTATATACTTGACCAAACTGATTGACACAGAAACGTCTAACAATGACTTAAAGGATGACACAACAACTACGCTTCTAATAAAGCGTCAAAAGAAGTTTGACCATGTCCCTGATAAAGGTCTTGGGATCGTCACGGAAAGTGGTGAAATTATTTTACAGCCAAAAAAACCGGATGAATAATCCGGTTTTTTATTAGCGCTAGATAAATACTTAGTTTAACTAAGTTGGAGTTTATCCATCAACAATACGGCTTGCGTACGCGTGTTGATCTCTAGCTTGCGAAGAATGGCACTAATGTGTGCTTTAATGGTTGCTTCCGTAACGTTCATCTCGTGAGCGATTTGCTTGTTCATTAAGCCTGCGCGTAAGTAAGAAAGCACTTGAATCTGTTTAGGTGTAAGTTCACGGAAGCGCTGAAGTAGAACTTTTAGCTCATCGTCAACTTTCTCTAGTTCTTCTTCCATACCTTCTGGAAGCCACTTTTTGCCACCAATAATGTCTACAATAGCCTGAGCAATTTCTCGTGTTTGCGACACTTTGGGGATAAAGCCCTGAGCACCTAGGCTCATTACTTGAGCGACAACCTCAACAGTATCGCTGCCCGAAACAACACCAATAGGGATATTCGGGTATTGTTCACGCAGCGTGATAAGGCCGTTAAAATATTCACCGCCAGGCATATTAAGGTCAAGAAGGATCAGCTCAACACCGTCGAATTCGTTTAGCTTCGCCATCGCATCATCCAAGCTTCCTGCTTGAATTATCTGTGCGTTTTCAAAGTAAGGTTCCAACGCGCCGCTCAAAGCTTCGCGAAACAATGGGTGATCGTCTGCTACTAGAATTCTTGTCATTAGCGTTACTGCTTCCTTATTGTATTATGAGTATAGATTAATACTTTAGATCATTAACGAAAAGCCCTAAACCAGAAAAATCACGCAAAATATAACAAATTTGGTGTTTTCCATTGGCATTTACGTATCAAACGGTAAAATTGCGCCCCAAATTAGTTAATTGAAGACCCACTGTGAAGAAACACGACAATATATACGCAAAGGCACTCAATAAAGTAGATGACTTTAAATTTGACGAGTCTGTCGTTGATGTGTTTCCCGATATGATTCAGCGCTCAGTGCCTGGATACGAAACCATTGTTCACACTATAGGCGAATTGGCTAAAATTGCCGTTACGCCCAATACCGTCGTTTATGATCTTGGCTGTAGTTTAGGTGCTGCAAGTTTATCTGTGGCAAGAGCTGTACCTAACGATACGTGTGAAATTATTGGTGTGGATGCTTCAGAAGCAATGGTAGAACGCTGCAAACGCGTCGTACAGACCTTCACACTGCCAAACCCAATTGTTATTCAGCATGGGTTTGCACAAAGTGTAGAAATTAAGAATGCCTCTTTGGTTGTGATGAATTTCACTTTGCAATTTATCCCACCCGCTGACCGCGAAGCGTTATTAAAGCGCATTTATGATGGGTTAAACCCCGGCGGTATGTTGGTGCTATCAGAAAAAATACGCCACCCTACCCTTACTGGCAATGAGCTGCTGGTAGATTTACATCATCAATTTAAGCGCGACAACGGTTATAGTGAACTAGAAGTGAGCCAAAAGCGCGCCGCGTTAGAAAAAGTTATGCTAACCGATACATTTAACGAGCATGATACTCGCTTGAGAAAAGTCGGGTTTACCGATGTTGTGATGTGGTACAAATGTTATAACTTCACGTCTATGGTTGCCATTAAAGGCTAAACAAATCTCGCTACGTCCGTCTTTCCGCAACGCCAACACATATTAAGAACAGTATGAGCAAATTAGAACAAACTTGGTTTACCGATTGCTACAAATCGTTAATAGACAGCCCGCTATCACATTGGCTTCAAACGCTGCCGGCACAAATGGACACCTGGCAGCGAACTGCTAAACACGGTGAGTTTGATAAATGGTGCCGTTTACTTTCGAAGCTGCCGACTACGTCGCCGAGTTGTGTTGATTTAGCCTCAAGCGTTTCCATTGGCACCGAAAATGACGTAGATGAATATGTCCAAAAACAAATTGAAGGATTACTAAAGCAGTTTATGCCCTGGAGAAAAGGGCCATTTAATCTTCATGGAATTCATATTGATACAGAGTGGCGTTCGGACTGGAAATGGGATCGCGTAGCACCTCATATTAGTTCGCTGAAAGACCGAAACGTTTTAGACGTAGGTTGTGGTAGTGGTTATCACATGTGGCGCATGCTGGGTGAAGGTGCCAATAACGTAATAGGTATAGATCCTACCCAACTGTTTCTTATTCAGTTTCACGCCATTAAACAATTTATTAGTAAAAGTAGTGCGCCTTCCGACAATATCCATTTTCTACCGATGGGCATTGAAGACATGCAGCCACTGAGAGCTTTCGACACTGTGTTTTCTATGGGTGTACTTTACCACCGTAAAGACCCAATGGCGTTTCTGCAGCAACTTAAAGACCAGCTAAGAAAAGGTGGCGAACTGGTTCTTGAAACCCTTGTTGTGGATGGTGATGAAAACACAGTATTGATGGCGGGTGAACGCTATGCACAAATGCGAAATGTGTGGTTCTTACCGAGCACTGCAGCCCTCTCTGTTTGGTTAGGCCGCTTAGGCTTTGAAAATATTCGCGTTGTAGATATCAACCACACAACCCTAGATGAGCAGCGCGCAACGCCTTGGATGGAAACGCAATCTTTGAAAGATTTTCTCGATCCGGAAGATATTACTCGCACTATCGAAGGTTACCCTGCACCACAAAGGGCCGTTATTGTCGCTAACAAGAAGTAAGTCGTAAGACCACGCCTCTGTTACCCTATTGGCACAAATGTTGTTATCTTAATCAAGAAGAACGTGCGAATTCTGCATTGATTAAGGTGACAACATGGATATACATGGCTTTCTAACGACGCATCAATTGCCAAGTACCTATGCAGAAACTGCACAAAAATGGTTCACCCCATTATGTGAGCAACTGCTTAAGCACCAAGACGGTGCAACACAACCATTTATCGTGGGCATAAATGGCAGTCAGGGTTCAGGTAAATCAACTCTGACCAGTTTTATCGAGTCCTTCCTTACCTCGGTCCACAACAAAAAAGTGGTATCACTCTCAATTGACGATTTTTACTACGACCAATCGCAGCGAAATGCGCTAGCAATAAAAGTTCACCCGCTTCTAGCAACTCGTGGTGTACCAGGTACTCATGACATTCCTCTAGCGTTAAATACGTTTTGCAGTTTAGAAAAAGGCACGCGTACATCGCTGCCCCGCTTTAACAAAGCTACAGATAACCCGTTCCCCAAAGAACAGTGGCCTGTAATCGAATCTTCACCCGATTTCATCATACTTGAAGGATGGTGTGTGGGCGCTATTGCGCAAACATCTAGCGAACTTAAACGGCCAGTAAACCACCTTGAAGAAGTAGAGGACCCATTGGGCATTTGGCGCTCTTTTGTAAACACTGAACTAGCAGGCGATTATCAGACGTTGTTCGACAAAATAGACTACCGCATTATGCTAAAAGCACCGAGTTTCGACTGTGTGTATCAATGGCGGTTAGAACAAGAACATAAACTCGCCCAAAAAGCGTTAAAAGATAGCGATGGAGTGATGTCTGATGAAGAAGTGGCAAACTTTGTGCAACACTACCAACGCATCACTGAACACGCATTAAGTCACTTGCCTGAAAAGTGCGACACCGTGTTTTATCTAGATGAAACAAGAACGATAACTAAACAGGACGTAAAACGATGACGAAAACGCTTGTTTTCACCGATATGGACGGCACGCTGTTAGACCACCATACCTACTCTTTCGAGGCGGCGAAACCGGCTTTAACGGCATTAGAAAAAAAGGACATTCCCGTTATTCCCACTACCAGCAAAACCTTTGCTGAATTACAACCGCTGCGCGAGAGTATTGGTTTAGACGGGCCTTTTATTATTGAAAATGGCGCCGCTATTTTCATCCCTCATGGCTTTTTCAAACAAAAACCCAGCGGTACGGTTTGGATAGATGGCTACTGGTGTAAGGCGTTTATCTCAAACAAAAATTACTGGATTAAGCTACTCGAAAAAATAGGTAGCGAGTTTGACGGCAAGTATAAACAATTCTCAAAAATGTCGATTAAAGAAATTCAGGAATGTACTGGGCTTGACGAAAGGTCAGCGTCACTTGCTGCCAAACGCCAGTTTGGCGAGCCGGTTTTGTGGCTTGGCACAGACGAAGAAAAACAACGCTTTTTAAAGGTAGTAAAAGATCGCGGTGCTTTCCCTCTGGAAGGCGGCCGCTTCATTCATATTTCAGGTAATTGCGATAAAGGCCAGGCCCTCAAGTGGCTGGCCAATGAATATCAAAAGCAACATACCACCAAAGTTAACACTATTGCCCTTGGCGATGGTAAGAACGACGTTGCAATGCTTGAAGCTGCGCACGTCCCCATTCGCATTTTATCCCCGGTAAATCCTCCACCAGCAGTAAAAAAAGAAGAGGTATATACCAGCACCCTAACCGGCCCTGAAGGCTGGAACGAAATGCTTACTCAATTGCTATCCCTATGATCAGGAGGACACATGGCTGATTTTTATCAAAATGGTGTGGTTACTACGTTACATAACTTAGCTCGTCGTCCTACCGAAGAGCTTGAAGCAGAGCTTCTACAGTTTTCACAAAAGCGCCCTATGGCACTTATTTTACCGTCGCTCTTTTCTGAATTAGAAGGCGACGCACTGCCACATATCGTCAACGAATTAACAGACGTGCCCTACTTATCAGAAATTGTCATCGGTCTGGACCGAGCCAATGAAGAGCAGTACAAACACGCACTAAAATTCTTCGGCAAACTTCCTCAGCATCACAGAGTGCTATGGAACGACGGTCCTCGCCTTAAAGCACTTGATGAAGAGCTTCAGGCTCAAGGCTTGGCGCCAAAGGAGTTAGGTAAAGGCCGAAACGTTTGGTACTGCATGGGCTACGTACTAGCATCGAATCGCGCTGAATCTGTTGCACTACACGATTGCGATATTGTTACCTATAACAAAGATTTGCTCGCCAAGCTTATCTACCCTGTAGCCAACCCAATGTTTAACTACGAGTTTTGTAAGGGTTACTATGCGCGTGTGGCTAACGGCAAAATTAATGGCCGTGTTTCACGACTTCTCGTTACGCCATTACTTCGTGCATTAAAACGCATTATGGGAGACAACGAATACTTGGAGTTTATGGACAGCTTCCGCTATCCATTAGCGGGTGAGTTTTCGTTTAGACGCGACGTACTAAACGATATTCGCATTCCAAGTGACTGGGGCTTAGAAATTGGTGTGCTATCTGAAATGCACCGCAACTATTCGCACAACCGCCTGTGTCAGGCAGATATATGTGATATTTACGACCATAAACATCAGGATTTATCGCTTAATAACGACCAAGGTGGTTTGTCTAAAATGTCTATCGACATTACCAAAGCCATTTTCAGAAAACTTGCCACGCAAGGCTATACGTTTAGCAACGAAATGTTCCGCTCAATTAAAGCCACCTATTTCCGTATTGCACTAGACTTTATAGAAACCTACCACAATGACGCCGTAATGAATGGCTTGAACTTAGACATTCACAGCGAAGAAAAAGCAGTAGAAATGTTTGCCAGCAACATCATGAAAGCGGGGCAAAACTTTTTAGAAAACCCTATGGAAACGCCGTTTATACCAAGCTGGAACCGCGTGACCAGCGCGGTACCCGATATTTTAGAACGACTATTAGAAGCGGTTGAAGCCGATACTGCAGAATATATGGAGTAAGTAATATGGCATGGGACCATCTCCATGACAAAGTAAAACACCATTTAGAAAGCATTTATGCCGATGTATCGCTGGACGTCTCGTATGAGACGCTAGCGACTGAGTTAATGAACACTATAGGCATTCAGCAGCAAACGGATATTGCTTCACCTCAGTCTCATCACAATTATTGGGATGAAGATGACATTATCATGATTACCTACGGTGATAGTGTCATTGACGAAGGGGAGCGCCCGCTGGTTACGTTAAATAAGTTTTTGCACCGCTACTGCAAGAACACCGTTAATAATGTTCACATCCTGCCCTTCTTTCCGTACAGCTCAGACGATGGGTTTTCGGTTATCGACTACTCTACGGTGAATGAAGCACTAGGGTCATGGGACGATATTGAAGTCATTGCTGAGGATTATGGCTTGATGACCGACCTAGTTATCAATCACTGCTCTGCAAGAAGCGTGTGGTTTGATAACTTTGTGAAGGGTGAAGGATCAGGATCTGACTTTTTCTTCACAGCAGATCCATCCGATGACCTCTCCATGGTAACTCGCCCTCGTGTGTCGCCTTTGCTGCGAGAAACGGAAACCGCCAGCGGTACAAAGCATGTATGGTGCACATTTAGTCACGACCAAGTTGACTTTGACTTTAGAAACCCCAAGGTGTTGTTAGCGTTTATCGATATCATCAAGCTGTATATTGATAAAGGCGCTAAAATCTTTCGCTTAGACGCAGTGGCATTTCTTTGGAAAATTGTAGGTACAAACTGCATTAATCTATTCCAAACCCACGAAGTCATACGTTTGATCCGAACGCTGATTGAACATGTGGATCCTTCCATCATAATCATTACCGAAACCAATATTCCCAACAGGGAAAACCTAACGTACTTTGGTAATGCTAACGAAGCCCATGCTATCTACAACTTTTCGCTTCCGCCGTTACTTGTAAATACATTAGTAACGGGTGATTGTACGTATTTGAAAAGCTGGATGATGAGTATGCCACCGGCGCAAAACGGCACAGCCTACTTTAACTTTATCGCTTCGCACGATGGTATTGGCTTGCGTCCGGCGGAAGGCCTACTGTCAGATGAAGAAATTTCAGAGCTTGTGCATACAATGCAGCACTTTGGCGGCAAGGTGTCGTGGCGCGCTTCTGATCACGGTCAGCAAAAGCCTTACGAGATAAACATCACCCTATTCGACGCGCTGCAAGGAACCACCAAGGGCCCTGATAAGTATCAAGTGGACCGATTTATTTGTGCTCACGCCATAATGTTAGGTATGGAAGGTATACCAGGAATTTACATTCACAGTTTACTCGGCACATCCAACGATTACGAAAAAGTCGCTAATACAGGACAAAATCGTTCAATCAACAGAAAACGTTGGGACTTTAACGAGTTAGAGGCTCTGTTAGACTCGCCCTTTTCACAGCACCATAAAGTACTCACTCGAATCTCGCAGCTTATACGCATACGTAAAGCGCAGCCCGCATTTCACCCCAATGCAACGCAGTTTACATTGCAGCTTGGTAATCAATTATTTGGCTACTGGCGACAAAGTCTCGATAGAAAGCAAAGTATTTTCTGTATTAGTAATATTTCAGACGAAGAACAAACAATTTTGCTGTCTGACATAAATCTTATTGGCACAGATAATTGGATTGATCTCATCACCCGTGACGAGATAGCCCTTTCTAGTGGTTTCTTACAAATGAAGCCTTATCAAGTGCTTTGGATCAGCAACCAAGATTTTGAATGAATCTTTGAGCTTATAACGCCAGTCGACCAATAAATCTACCGCGGTAAGGATACTGCGGTGTTATGCTTGTCACACGAGTTAGCAAATCAAAAGTTTGTAATGCAAGAAATTAATACCTTTTTTTTCGATTTAGACGGAACCTTGGTAGATTCTGTTCCTGATTTGGCAACAGCGTTAAACCAAACATTAAACGACTACCAATTACCAACGTATAACGAGCAGACAATTAGACACTGGGTTGGAAATGGTGCTCGTGTTCTGGTGGAACGCGGATTGAGCGGCAACGCAAAGATCAGACACCATTACACATCAAACGAGATTGATGCCGCTTTAGAAAAATTTCTTTTCTATTACCGAACGCTAGATACTAAAAGTACAGTGCTGTACGACGGCGTGTTCGCAACACTTCACGCGCTAAAAGAACAAGGGTTCACGCTAGGATTAATCACTAATAAACCTTCGGAATTTATTGAGCCTATTCTTTCTTCGTTCTCAATATTTTCGTTGTTTTCGCTTACCATTGGCGGTGATAGTTTACCGGAAAAAAAGCCTTCTTCCCTTCCCCTTCTGCATGCCTGTGAAAAGCTTGGTGTTTCGCCCTCACAGTGTGTAATGGTTGGAGATTCTAAAAATGACATTGTTGCCGCAAAAGCCGCGAACATAAAAAGTATAGGGCTTACCTACGGGTATAACTATGGTGAGAGCATCGCAAAATATAAACCTAACTGGGTTTTCGACGACTTTGAAGAGATATTAACGCTCGCTTCTTAATTCATCTGACATAGCCGTTGATGAAACTTCAATTGCGTCGTTTACGCATACTTTCTTTTATTTCACGCTTTAACCTTTGGTATAAGGCCGCTTTTTCTGTAATATCCGCGTGTTAAATCATTTAATGGAGTTGTTGGTATGTCATCTAAATGGCTTTCACTAGAAGAAGCCCTCACTAAAGCATTAGACGCTGCAAAAGCGATAAACGACGTTGAGCAAGTGAGCATTTTTGACGCCAACAACCGCATCTTGGCCCAAGATGTAACTGCCCACGTTGATGTCCCGCCCTGGGATAATTCAGCAATGGATGGCTATGCCGTAAATGCGGAAGATCTTAAACACAGTGATAAACTCGAAGTACAGGGTGTAATTACAGCTGGCATGAGTGCTGATGAGCTGCTTGAAAAAGGCAAAGCCTTTAAAATAATGACGGGGGCCCCGGTGCCTGCCAATGCTAACGCCGTTGTAATGGTAGAGAATACCGAAAGTCATGATGGCGCGGTTTTGATCAATAAAATTCCATCGGCGCAAGAGAATATACGTAAAAAGGCCAATGATATCGCCAGTGGCGATACACTAATAAGCAAGGGCACGCGCCTTCACGCCGAACACCTTATGCTGCTTTCTTCCCAAGGAAACAGTAAGGTGGCAGTATTCAGAAAACTTCGCGTTGGTGTAGTCGCGACTGGTTCTGAACTTGCTGCACCTGGCGAACCCTGTAAATCGACACAAATTTTCGAGTCTAATCGCGTTGGTGTAAGCAGCATTTTAAGCAATGAAAACGTAGAGCTTATTGATTTCGGCATTGTAGAAGACGACGAAGCATCTTTGCGTAAACTCTTCATTGAGGCGAGCAAGCGTGTAGATGTAATGGTAAGTAGCGGTGGCGTATCTGTGGGCGATGCCGACTATGTAAAAGATATCATCGCTGAATTGGGCACTATCGACTTTTGGAAAGTCGCGGTTAAACCGGGTAAACCCTTTGCTCTGGGCAAAATAAACAACACGTTGTTTTGCGGTTTGCCGGGCAATCCTGTGTCTTCATTTGTTACCGCAAAATTATTGGTTGTGCCTGTTATCAAAAAAATGCAAGGACAAGTACAACCGCACGAGCCGTTCTTTGTTAACGCTAGCATTACGACACCTCTTAAGCGACGTGCAGGCCGCCGAGACTTTCAGCGTGCAACCATGGTAAGAAATAATCAAGGTGAATGGGAAGTCACACCATTTAGGTCACAAAGCTCTGGCGTTATGACTTCAATCACTTCTGCTAACTGCCTAATGGTAGTACATGAAGATATAAGTGAGTTAAAAGTTGGCGATACGGTTCCGGTTATACCGCTACATTTTTAACAAGTTCGTTGTTGAAACGCTGCTTCGTTAAGGCTTTTAAGCTCGTTTTTATTTTCTGCATTTTTATCGCCCTAGGCGACCCATATAGAGACACATTACCGTGAATAAGAAACGCTTTCTTTTAGAAGGAAGAGACATTTTAAAACTAGCATGGCCATTGTTGGTTGCGCAGATTACTCAAATGCTAATGGGCGTTAGCGATACTATTATGGCTGGGCGTTACAGTGCAACCGACATGGCAGCGGTAGCACTAGGATTTAGCATCACCGTGCCACTGCTTTGCTTTATACAGGGTATAGCGCTGGCACTTCCCCCAATTATTTCACGGTTGCAGGGAAACAAAAATTTAAGTGGTATTGCCGACGCAAGTCAGCAAGCTGGTTATCTGGTTTTCTTTGTGGGATTAGCGGTAGCAGGCTTAATTCCATTTACTGAAAGCATAGTCGCGCTGTTCCCTATGGCGCCCGAGCTATTTAGCATTACCGTAGACTACGTACTTTATGTGCTGTTCGCTATGCCTGGATTTGCACTTTACCAATGGCTTAGAAACTATTGTGAAGGCTTGGGTAAAACCAAACCCACTATGATTATTACGGTTATCGGGCTGATGGCGAACATTGTAGGGAACTACCTGTTTATCTATGGTGTAGGCCCATTACCAGCTATGGGCGGTGCGGGTTGTGGTATTGCAACGGCCATTGTGATTTACACTATGCTTATAGCAACCGTTATCTATGTTCGTTTTGCCCCTGCCCTGCAAAAGTACAATTTGTTCGGACAGTTGTATAAACCTAACATGGTAACCATAAATCGTACCTTCAAAATGGGCTTGCCCATTGCTATGACTATCCTGTTCGAAGTGACGCTGTTTTCACTGGTTGCATTGTTATTAGCCCCTTTT
>Ga0209992_10004123_pt1 | contig 11640 bp, 9 predicted proteins | sample 2SBtaG_2_FD_182564 | JGI IMG/M metagenome (GOLD analysis project Ga0209992, IMG submission 182564) | Deep subsurface microbial communities from Kolumbo volcano to uncover new lineages of life (NeLLi) - 2SBTROV12_ACTIVE470 metaG (SPAdes)... | ecosystem: Environmental > Aquatic > Marine > Volcanic... | reverse complement strand
TGTATGTCTTACATCTCTGATACTAATACCCGAGAAGAATATCTTAATTCAAAACCTGCAATTAACACTAGAAAAATGGCTGAAACTAGTTTAACTCAGTTTGGTAGATTTACTGAATCTGAATATCAAAAGACTCCTGAAGAGATAATTACTGATTTGAAAGATGATAACAAGGCATTAGAGAAGATCTATACTGTTCTAAACAAATGGATTACTTGGTTAGGTCAAGATCATCCTGAAATTATTACATATCGTGGAAGATACAAGAATATCAAAAAAACATTCAAAGCAATTCATCCAAACACTCAGAAACAATACCTCAACCACATCAAAGGATTTCTCGAGGATGTTGGTGGTTTTGATATCAATAATCGGAGATTAAGAAAAAGAGTAAGATTGCCCAAAGCCGAAGAAGAAGAGCCCGAACCTCTTACAAAAGAAGAATTACGAATTTTACTTGATAATTGCTCAAACAAGAAAAAAACAATGTTTATGGTTCTAAAAGACTCTGGGATGAGAATCGGTGAAGTTTTACAACTACGGAAAAAACACTTTGATATTTCAAAAACCCCTATTGAGATACACATTCCATCTTTTGCTACAAAGACAAAGAAAGCAAGAACTACATTTGTTACACAAGAAACAAGACATATCTTATTGAGGCAATTGAATGAGATTGGCCAAGATGATCTTGTTTTTGGTACTAATGTTGATGTCAGAACATCTGTAAATACACAAGTATCTGATTTTGATTACCTTAGAAGAAAAATAGGTAAAATGTGTCTTAGATTCTTAGAAAAATATGATAGTAATGGACGATATAAAATAACATTGCATTCTTTGAGATCATTTACAGCTACTCAGTGTGCAGAAGCAGTTGATGAATCCTTTGCACATGGAATTCTAGGTCATAAGAAATATCTTTCACAATATATTCGAAATCAAGATAAACTATCTGAAAAATATCTTAGGTCTGAAAATAATCTGATGATTTACGAGACAGTTGTTGTGGTTGACCAAGATGAACGTGTAAAGAAATTAGAAGAAAAACAAGAAAAATCTAGAATGGATATGATTACCCTAACTAACATTATGACTCAGTTGGCCGACATTAGAGCAGATAATACTAGAAAGGATTTGGAGATAAAACAATTACAAAATATGCTTGAGAATAACTAATTGTCTTAAACTACTTCAATGTCTTAAATTTCTAATACTTCCTAAAAATAGCTAAATGTGATGATTGTATAATAATGATAAATGGAAATAATTGGAAATAAAATTATTCATTGTAGAGGTCGTCCCACAAAACAAGAACAGAGACAAGTTCGGAAAATTATGGAATCATATTTTGGTGTTGAAAAAACATATGAAGAAATTTCAAACGAAACTGGATTTAATATTAAAACCATTTGTAAATATCTCAAACCAATGCATGATGAATATAGAAAAAGAATGATGAGAGAATTTCTTGATAGAAATAGGTTGTAAAATAAATGGAATTAAATGGAAAATACTATACGTTAATGTACATTTTTAGCAGTCTTTTCAGAAAATAACTATTCCACAATCATAACAATTGTAACAGAGCCATTTTGGTGCATTTGGATTATTTGTATAATCTTTGTAGATGTGAGACAGTTTTACTTTTTTTTCCTTGATCAAACACATTACATCATAGTATCCTCTAAAATTATTATCAAAAATAAAACGAACTTGGTTTGAATTGCATCTCTGACACAAATATTCCACTCCTGGAGAATAATAGACTAATTCTTTAATTCCTTGTTTGGAAGTAACATACTCTGTGCTGAATCATAACAGTTTGCTATGATTGGTTGCAGATTTACCAAATCCTCTAGTATCGCGCGTTTTCTTGCAGAATCATTTTCTTGTGTGAATAACTCCCAGAACTCTTTTTCAGTTCTTTCTAACGATTTGATTCTCTGAGTGTATTGTGGCCAAATTCCATCTCTTTGGATTTTGGATTTTAATTCATTTGAAGATAGTTTTGAGATATCTTCAGAATATTTTGTTGACATGGTGTAGTATACGTTAATTTGGTATTTAGCTCTTTTCCATCAAGTAAACTTGTGTAAAATATTACTAAAATAATATCTAAAAAACAACGTGTTTAGAAACTACGTGAAGCACAAGTCAAATCAGACAAAAAGACTCTTCGAATAATACGTTTCTTTCTTGATTTTTAATGTATGTTTTATTAATTACATCTTAATTGTTAATGTGTGAAATTCTTATTTTTATTATTGTTAGTAATTGTTAGTGGATTTGTATTTAGTGATGCTTTTGCATATACCATATCTGATGATTCTACTGGGGGGGATTGTGAAACTATTGGTATATGGGATTTGGCAAGTAAAACTTGTACTTTATCAAGTGATTTGGCTGAAGGAATCACCATTGCAAGTAGTTACATTACACTAGACGGAAATGGGTTTTCAATAACAGGAGCAAATCCTCAAGATGAAAGTAATTGGGATTCTAGACAAAATGAAGTATTTGGAATTTTTGTCGAAACTAGAACAAATGTAATCATAAAAAATATACAAACTAGTAATTTCTATCATGGGATTTTTTTTAACAGTGTTGTAAATAGTCAAATTCAAGATATAACTTCAAAAAATAATAGAAATATCCAAATCCATTTGTCATACTCAAACGATAATACTATATCTGACAATACAGTTCCTTGTGGTACAGGTATTGCAGGAATTGGAACTTATTTTGGAAATGGGAATGATATTTTAGGAAATACAATTACTGATTGTTCTAACGCTGGTATCACTGTTATTAAAGAAAATAATGTCATAGTTTCAAATAATATTGTTGATGGACAAGGAACCAGTTATGATCCTGGAATTGGCATTACTGTAAATCAAGGGTCTCACTATGCAACGATTACTGAAAATACAGTAAAAAATTATCATGATGGTCTTTTGTACACTAGTGGAGAAGATGGACTAGTCAAAAATAACATAATTTTTGATAATGAAAATACTGGACTTCAAGTAAGTTGGGGTGGAAATATTGTCACTGATAATACTATTTCAAACAATGGACTAGGAATTTCAATTGGAACTAATGGCAATACTGTTTATCACAACAATTTGATTTCTAATAACAAAGAAGGACAAGGTGGTAACATGGTTAATTTAATTCAATCAAGTGAGTTAGGTGGTAATTATTGGAGCGATTACAGTAATGTTTGTACAGATAGCAATAATGATAATTTTTGTGATGAACCATATCCATTGAAAGATGTAGTTAACATCAATGATGATCATATTTGGACTGTTCAAGATGGATGGCTTACAACAATTAGCACTCCTGACGATATTACATTAGATGCTGCAGATTCATCAGGTACTTCTTATGATTATTCTGTATCTGCAACTCATGATGCCAGTTCAATGTCAGTTACTTGTGATATGTCTTCAGGCTCAGTTTTCCCTATTGGGACAACAGAAGTGGTTTGTACAACAAATAATGGAATAAAATCCACTTTTTCGGTAACTGTCAATCCACTACCTCCAATCATCAATCCAAGTTCTCCATGTGATGATGGTTGTACTCATGAGGGAAATAATCTAGATTTGAAAATATTTGCATCGGGTAATATAGAAAATCCTGTTGATGGAATAAGTACAATTTCTTCAGTTTGGAAAGACCCTACAGGAATTGTAGTGTATGATAAAATATTACAAGTAAATTCTCAAGGACAATTTAACAATGAATTTGATAATCCAATGTATGTTAGAGATATGAGAGATTCAGGATTATACACAACAACGTATCAATACGATGATGTGACTTTAGAGTATACTTGGAATTATCTTAGTTCAGTTTATGTTCCAGAACCAACACCCGCCCCCATCACAATAAATCTTATCTTGGGTAAACAATCTTATTCATTTGAAGATTCTTTTGTAAATATTTCAGGAGATGTTTCTAATCCTGAGACTTATCCTAATTTAGAATTTAGAATAATCAATTCTCAAGGAGGGGTCATTGATAGAATTGATGTTTCTTCTGATAATGATGGATCGTTTTCATTAAATTTTCCAATCTCTCAAAGTAATTTATGGAATATTACGGGTGACTTTATTGTAACATTAAGAAGTTCAGGTGAATTATTATCTGAAGAAATATTTTTCTTTGATTCCACACCTATTTCAGAACCGCCTACACCTGATCCAGAACCAACACCTGAACCAACACCAGAATCTTACTCAATTACAGTTAGAACTAGTAGCTCTTCTTATGATATTAGAGATAATATAACAATTTCAGGTAAGATAAGTCCTGAAGATAGAAACGCTCTAGTGATTTTAGACATATTTTCAGATAATGGAAATCAAGTTTTTAGGGATGATCTCAACACTGATGATGAAAATTATTCATTCACAATAGATGATGATAGAACATTTGGAAGTGAAGGCGATTATGTTGTCAAAGTATCTTATGTCACTGCAACAGCAGAAACAGAATTTGAAATTGAAGATAATGGGGGCTATCTTCCCCAAGTTCCGGATCCAATACCAGATCCTGATGTAATAATTAGCGTAAAGACAAATAGAAATTCATATCATATGGGTGATGAATTAGAAATAACAGGAATTGTACGTCCATCAGACGGTTCATCAGTAATGTTACAAGTGTATAGTGCTTCAGGAAATTTAGTTTATGATGATAAAGTAAAACCATCATCAAGTGGCGCATTTACTCAAGAGATTAAACTAACAGGAAAGGATTACCGAGATACTGGAACATACACTGTAAAGGCAATATCTCAATCAGCATCAGACAAAATTCAATTTATTTTAAAAACTGGAATTCCAGATAATACTCCAAAACCTCAACCCACACTAGATGACGAGGTAACAATTGTACCTGCAAGTGATTCAGGTGCCCCTGGATGTGAAGAAACCCCATCTGGATGTTTTCATCCTCAAACACAGTCTGTCGCATTTGGTGGAAAAGTAATCATGACAAACACCGATAGTGCAGCACATACATTCACTGCAGGAACCCCTGGAGATGGTCCAAGTGGTGAATTTGATACGGGATTACTCATGGCAAATAGTTCATTTGAATGGAATGCCAATACCTATGGGACTGTTCCGTACTTTTGTATGGTTCATCCATGGATGGAAGGGTTAATTCTAGTAGGTGAAGGAACTAGTATTCCAACCCCTGACCCAAAACCTGACACTAGAGTGGATTTGGATATTTCTACAAATTCCAAAGCCTATGATCTTGGAGATATAGTTAATGTTGATGTAGAAATTGAGGGTGTATCTAATTCTCAAAGGGTTGCAGTTGATGTGACTGATCCTAGAGGAAATTCAGTGATTTCTAGAACTTTAACATTTACGTCAGATAGTAACGATTCCATTGAATTTAGAATTTCTGAAGATTTCAAAACTGGAACATACAAAGTAACTGCAACAACATTATCTGATGGTAAGACAATCAAAGATTCAACTCACTTTAAGATAAAATCACAATTCAATTCATTTACAATCTCAAATGTTGATGTAACTGACCAACAAGGAAACCCATCTAACTTGGAAGCAGGGGAACTTGGATTCATTAAAGTAGATTTAGAATCAAATAAACTAATTTCAACCCTAGTTACTGTAAACATATTTGATTCAGAATTAACTAGTATCGGAATTGGTTCTGTAAAGACTACATTGTCATCAGGGGATTCTGAAATTATTTTATCATTTATGATTCCAGATGATGCAGCACATGGTACTGCTGATGTTTTTGTCAATGCATTTTCTGATTGGCCAAGTAATGGAGGAATACCGTTGACTAATGAGTTTGCAATTGCAGAATCTATTGGTACTTCATCTTCTGAACCGGAACCAAAATGTGGTGCCGGAACTGTTTATGATTATGAAAGTAATTCCTGTATTTTAGGAGGTGGCACTACATCGACCCCGCCCCCATCACAAAATTCAAAATGTGGTTCAGGAACAGTATTTGATGAGGTAGGACAATCATGTGTTTTAGAAGGCACGCAATCTACATCTAATTCAATTGTAGTTACAACAGACAAAGCAGCCTATACAGAGGGCCAAACAATTGTAATAACAGGTGAAGTAAGAGATCTGTATTCAGGTACTCCAGTAAGTGTAATTACCGTTGCACCATCTGGTGATTTGGTATCTATTGCACAATTGTCTGTAGGTGCTGACAAAAAATTTCGTACAGAAATAGCTGCTGGTGGGGCTTTGATGAAAAATTCTGGAACTTACAAAATCACAGTTCAATACGGAACTGAAAATCGTTCAGCAACAACATACTTTGAATTTGGAGGTAGTATTGTTACACCCCCAACCCCGATAGACAATACTAGAATAACTGACACAACAGTTTCAGTTTCTGGCACAAATGAATTAATTGAATATACTATCACTGGTGGAAAATTACTTTCTATTGTCCCAGATAGTGATGCAAATTCATTAATTGTATTAGTAGATTCACCAAGTAGTGGAATACTTACACTTACAATTCCACGAGTTATTCTAGATGCAACATTGCACAATGGTGAAGATGAAGATTTCTTTGTTGTAATTGATGGAGAAGAAGTAGATTTTACTGAAATGAAATCATCAACAGACAGAAAACTTTTCGTGGGATTAAAAGCAGGTTATGAAGAAATTGAAATAGTGGGGACATATGTGATATCATGAAATCAATTCTAATTTTATTATTATTAGTACCATTGATGTTAACACCAGCATTTGCACAATCACTGATCACATTTGATGTTGATACTACAAAGTTTGCACCAGGCGAAATTGTAGAATTAACTGGAACAGTTGATGCAGGATTGGAAGGACATCCAGTAGCTGTTGAAATCAAAGATGCAGACGGTAATTTGATTTTGATTAGAACTGTAACGTCTGATAGTAATGGTGAATTCACATTAAAATTCAAAGTTCCAAACACTGCAGCATCAGGTGAGTTTGATATTACAACTAATGTGGAACTTGATGGACAAACAATTTCTGGAGTTGATGTTGATGATGTTGTAGAATTCACACCTATTGCCGAGCCTGAAACTCAAATGGATACTGAACCAACAAATGATCCTGTATGTGGTACTGGAACTATTTTACAAGATGGAATATGTGTAGTTGATACTAGTGAAACAACATCAAAAACTGCAACAGAGCCTACAGAAAAATCATCTAAAGGTGGCGGATGTCTAATTGCAACTGCTACTTATGGCTCTGAATTATCCCCTGAAGTTCAAAAGTTACGTGAACTACGAGATAATTCCTTACTATCTACAGAATCAGGCACAAATTTCATGGGGTTATTCAATGATGTCTACTATTCATTCTCACCAATAATTGCAGATTATGAACGAGAGAACCCCGTTTTCAAAGAAATGGTCAAAGTTGCAATAACTCCAATGTTGAGTTCCTTATCAATTCTAAATTATGTTGATATGGATTCAGAAAGTTCAGTGCTGGGATATGGGATTAGTTTGATTTTACTCAATGTTGGAATGTATGTTGGAATTCCAACTATGCTCATAATACAAATCAAAAATAAATCTTAAACATTTTTTGCCTTGTTTTTGAGCTTACGGTGTTCTAGAAGCCTTTTTGAAAGTTGTAACTTATTTTTTGGTTTATTAGGAGTATCCCATCCCATAGAAAAGTAATATGAGTTAATTATTGATTTCATTACTTCGTATAACAACCTTGCATCTCTACCATCTGAAAATTTCTTGTAAAAATCCCAATCTGACTCTGATCTATAGAAATACCCCATTATTGATTCTTCCCATGAATTAAATTCTCTAAGATCATAAAATGTTTTGCTCATTAAATTTTCTGTAATATCTATCAAGGAATTAATTTCTTCTAATTGTTTTTCATAATCATTTGTTGCAAAGTGATCTTGATTGATTTGTGTTATTCTTTCATATAGTGTACTTCCAATTACTTGAGATATATTGACAAAATAAAATCCTAAATCTCTATCAAGTAATATCCTACCTTCTTTGATAATTGAATATATTGAATGGAAAAAAATATCTTGAATAAATTTTGGTGATGTGATTTCTAATACTTGATTGAGATATGCACATAACAAATTATTTTTAGAATTATTTTGAAGAAAAGATCCAATCATAGAAATATCAAAATTAAACCCTAATGCAAAAACCCATCCTCTAAATGTTGGTATGAATATTTTTACAGATTTATTTTTGACATTTTTTATTTCATCAGCATCTATAACATACCCGTACTCAATTAATCCTGGATATTTATCGTATTTTTTCTTACCCGACTTTTTGTACATTCTACCCTGAATCAATTTGTAGTATACCTGTTCCCTAATTCTTGATTCATTATCTTTTATTGGAGCATTTGAAATTGATTCCTTTTTCAATACATGTTTTGCAATATCTCTAGTAGTTAATGGACTGTTCAAACTGAGCATAAATATTATATTTTTTACGTGCTCTGCCTTTCTTCCAGAAAGTATTAGTGAATTGTATTTGGTGAATGCATTATTCATAAGCGTATTTTGATGTATAGCATATCATATTTGAGATTTATGGTATACTATTGATGATGACTATACTATAGTATGATTGTTAGAAAAAATACACAACCATCATCAGACCACAAGATATCTGATGTAAAACAAACTGGCCTTAGGAAAGTCAGATTAAGAAACAACATTCAAAAATGGATTTGATGGTAGTCAAAAATCGTCTTGCTGAATTGATTCAAATAAAATCACAAAATGATGATAGAATAATTCATCTTGACAAACAGGCAAGAATTCTAAGAACACGACTTCAAATTGATAATTCACAATGACTTGGTGTTTTAATTGTAAAATTGATCAAAATGGTGATCCTCTTGCACTTTGTAAAGAGTTAGGACATGATATTGATTCAGAGCATTTGTTTCAAATTACAAATTATGATACAGCAGACAAAAAAACTAATGAATCAAAAGAGACTCCTATCAAAACTCTAGCAAAGTTTGCAACAACAGAGATGACAAAAATTTGCACATCCCAATCAGATAACACAAGAGTATTTGCAGTTGTAAAAATGAATAATCATTTTGAAACTATTGAACTAGATAAAAAAAACTCGAGAACTATTTATTGGTTAATGGTAACTGCATCAGAGAAACTCAATGAGATGTATTCTGAAGATACATGTGCTAATGTAATTGGATTTCTAAAAGGAAAGGCATTGATGAATGAAAAAATTAAAAGTGAAGAAACAAATCTTCGACTTGCATATGTTGGTGATGAAATCTATTATGATTTTGGAGATACTAATTGGAAGTTAATGAAAATCTCAAAAACCAATATCTGTTTTGTAGATTATTCAGAAAACACCCCATTGTTCATTCGAACAACCAAGACAGTAAAACAAGAAGAACCACATCTCATGCCTGATGGAACTCCCTTGAATGACTTTGTGAAACTATGCAGGATTCCAAATCCTGAACTATTCAAAGTTCATTTGATTTCGATGTTTATCGCAGGAGTACCTATGCCTATATTTGCAATACATGGACATTCTGGAGCCTCAAAAAGCACTACAAGTTCAATGATTAAGAGAATTGTAGATCCCTCTGGATTAGAAAATGAAGATAATCTCAAATCTTTTCCTCATGGAGAAGATAATTTCATAACTTCATTGGCAGGTTCCTATTTTTCTGCATATGAGAATATTTCTCATATTGATGTGGCGGTTAGCAATATGCTTTGTCGTGCAATTACTGGTGGTTCATTTGAAAAAAGAACTCAATACACCAATGGCGATGTTTACACGATAAGTGTTAAGAGAAAAATACTCATCAATGGTATTGATTTCACAATTAGTCAATCAGATCTAGCAGATAGAAGTATTATTTATGAAATGGAGCGAATTCCTGATGATCAAAGAAAGACTGATGTATTTGTGGAAAAAACATTTAGAAAACTTTTGCCAAGTTTATTGGGCCAAATTTTCTTGATTCTTCAAAAAGTCCTCTTAACAATAGATAAGGTGGAACAAGAATGCACAACACTTCCAAGAATGGCAAGTTTTGGAATATTTGGTGAGGCAATTTATCAGGCAATGGGTAACCAACAAGGAGAATTTCTAAAACTCTATAATCAGAGTATACAGAAAAACTTGGAAACTCTATATGAGAATAATCCTGTCATCCCTTGTTTGGAACACCTCTTAGGTGATGAAACAGAGATGGATATTCAAGCAAATCACTTGTACAAACAGATTAAGTCATTTGTTGAAATTGAGGGATTCAATATCAAAAGAATACCTCATGGAGCAAATGGGTTATCAAATTGGTTTACAAGGTCAAAGACATTACTTGATGAGAATAACATCAAAGTAACAAAATCCAGTAATACTAGAAGTAAAAAAGTTACAGGATTTAGTCCTGGTGCCACCATCTATTGTATCACACGAATAGTTTCTAAACAAACAAAACTCAAAGACTGTGACAACTAGAAAATACCCTGCATGGAAAGATGGGATTTATGACTCTGAAGTTGAAGTTTCTTCAACAAAGTATATGGTGGAGAATTTTGATGAAATGTTTCATCAAGTAATTGCATCTTGCAAGGGTCCAGATAAGGTATGTCTTTTGAAAAATAAGCCAAAAAATGTGTTGGATGTGTAAGGGAATTTGTGATCATATGCAAAGTCAGTACAAATTAGGCTATGCAAACGGTCAGAAATTCTGTAGAACTTGTGATGTGTATTCTGTGACTGAATCCTTCAGGTGTTTGTGTTGTAATCAGGTACTTCGGCAAAGTAAACGACATCGAAAATGTATTGTTTCTTAATACATCCCTTTTCTTTTTTTTATCAAAATATTTTAGAACAATATGTTTATTTTCTTATTTTTTGAATTGTAAATCTTGAGCAGTGTAGATGATGATTTAAAGAAATTTGAAATAATCAAAACATTATGGGCAACTGTTGCAATTAGAAAGAGATCCTCTACTGATTACAGAGATATTGAAAAAGAAACTAAAATTCCAGAGAATAAAATAAACGGTTTCATACGTATTTTACATAATGCCGGGTATGTTGATTCTCAATACTTTCCTGAGGTCAATCTACGGACTGCATATTTGACTAAACCTGCGTTTAGCATAATGGATAGAAAACCACAGCCCGTAAATTATAATGAATTCACATCTAGAGTAGCATATCCTGATTCCGATTTTGGAACCGTAATAGAAATTGAAAACCTAAAAACAATCAAAGAAAAAATTAGTGATTTTTTAGAACATTTCAAAAGATGGATTGCTATTGGAGCTAGTATTGTAGCAATATTGGCAGGCGCTAAAACTCTAGGTTTTTGGTAATTTTTTTTCATATTGAGTATATTGATGATAAATTAAAGTGATTCAATGAAATCTATGCACGATTTAATCAATTTAAGACATTGAGGGTATCATTTCTTTTAGAATCTCAATGCAATGATAAAGACAAATCATTAACTAAGGTCAACATAAATATGGAAATCACTTGATTTTCTTTTCATCATGGATGAGACTCCTTTAGTAAATGGGCAATTGATATCAGATCAAACATGTATTTCT
>Ga0209992_10004120_pt1 | contig 11651 bp, 14 predicted proteins | sample 2SBtaG_2_FD_182564 | JGI IMG/M metagenome (GOLD analysis project Ga0209992, IMG submission 182564) | Deep subsurface microbial communities from Kolumbo volcano to uncover new lineages of life (NeLLi) - 2SBTROV12_ACTIVE470 metaG (SPAdes)... | ecosystem: Environmental > Aquatic > Marine >... | reverse complement strand
TGGATGGGATGTATATAGGGCCACAGGGACAATGATCAAAAAAGGGCATGCCATTAATTTTGTAGAGAGATATTTTAAATTGAAGGGCTTTATATGAATAATCAAAAAAATTTGATGGGCGAGAAGTGATGAATATACGCAATATTTTTAAAATGTGTCCAGAAGTAGACGACATTCAGAAAATAAGTAATACGATCACTAAATTAAAACAGGCGGGTTATGTAAAGCCCGGTCCTAAATTCAAAAGAGCGGGTCCAAGGTGGCGATTATCTGAACCCGGAATTCCAACAAAGGAAAAAGAGAAAGTATTTTTTAATCAATTTATGGAGATTTTCAACGGCTATGACCGACGAATCTAAAAATCCAGTGTTTCAGCATCCGACAGGAAAAAAACCTAAAACCGTGAATATCGTTTCGTTGGGTCCAACCAATGCAACCTATCACAAAATCCATTTTCAACATGAACCAGTCGTACCGGATGCAGACGAAACCTGGGCGGTCAATACAGGACTAAGAACCACTAAAGCGGATCTCGTTTTCGTGATGGATGATCTTGTCGGCATGGCGCAAAAGTACCCGCGATATGGGCGAGATTTGGTTAGTGCAGATATCCCGATAATCACTAGCGAATTTGATAATTATGTAGCGGATAATTTCCTGAAAGCCATCAAGTACCCGTTACAAGAAATCATTAATCACTTTGGGATGGTTAATGCTTATTTTCATAATTCAATCCCGTACATCCTTGCTTATGCGCTTTTCATTGGCGTTGAGCATATCCACCTTTTTGGTGCTGATTACACGTTCCCTGGTGTTGATGCTCGGGAAGACGATAGGGCGAACGCGGAATACTGGGTTGGGTTTATTCGTGGATGGGCCAGGGCTCAAGGTAAAGACATAGAAGTTATGGTTTCACCCGATACAACCCTATGCAGCGTGAATAAAGGATTGTGGTTTTACGGGTTTGCTAGACAACCCGTCATTATGAAAAACGCAGGCTAGCAGACATGACAAACCCAAAAGATTCTCAGATATTTTTAGACGGATCTCATTACAAAATAGGGCTTAACAAAAAACCTTTTATTTGGGTTGATGGGCAATGGATTAGAAGTTCTAAAAAAGCTGATGATATTACCAGGGCAATAGACGAACAATCTTAAATCCATGGCTCAATCTCCAATAAGTCTTGACGTTAAGGGCGACATTAAGCAAGTTACCCGACACTTAACCCGCGTGCAAAAAAAGCAAATACCTTTTGCAACGTCCAGGGCTACTCAAAACACGGCAAAAAAAATAGTTCCGGTTTTGAGCAAGGCTACAACACGTTTTCTGGATCGTCCTACTAGGTTCACACAAAAGGCATTCAGAGCGATTCAAAATAGATCGGATCGCTTCAGGGCTTTTGTAATCGTGTTCGATATCCAAGCAGAATATTTGAACTTACAAATTCGCGGCGGAATCGGTAGGCCAAAACGCAAAACCCTAATCATTCCAGGCAAGAAATTAAAGCTTGATCGATTCGGGAATATTGGAAGGCGCAAAAGATCGGCGCTATTCAATCGTCCTAACGCATTCGTCGGAACGTTCAACGGTACAACGGGTTTATGGGAGCAAAACAGGCAAGGCGGGATAGATTTGCTGTTGTTGTTCAAACGATCAGCGCGATACAAAAAGCGTTTTCCTTTTTTCAAGATAGCGGACAAAGAAGCGCGGCGAATATTCCCTAGACAATTCAGAATTGATCTAACAAAGGCATTAAGAACAGCGAGGTAATTATGTGGGCTGATAAAGGTTTAAGGCGGTTTATAGGGTTACTGGGTGAAGACGAAACCAAGATTTTAGATATCGGTTCAGGCCGTGGAGAACATGCGGAAATTTTGGCTAATGAAGGAAAGCTGGTGACTGCATATGATCTTGCAGAAAACCGTGATTTTATGGACGACGACATACTTTCGAAAATGAATAAATATTCTTTCGATGCAGTCTGGTGTTCGCATTGCTTGGAGCATATAGGGGATACCGAAGAGTTCTTGAAAAGGGTACGGATGTTCTTAAAAAATAATGGATTGCTATGCATCACCGTACCTCCATTAAAGCACGAAATAGTCGGGGGTCATGTGTCTTTGTGGAATGGTGGACTGCTGCTGTATCGATTGGTGTTAGCAGGCTTTGATTGCAAGCACGCCATCCTATCTCAATACGATTACAACATATCGGTGATACTTCGCAAGCGTCGTATTGTTCTACCTGATTTAGTTCATGACCAGGGGGATATAGGCGCACTACGTGAATACTTTCCTGGACCTATTCAACACCTAATAGGGATTGAAGGGGATAGCTTCAGTGGGGATATTGCTAGTTGTAATTGGAATGTAGATATCGAACGAACCAAGGGAATCGAAAAGGCTTGAAGGTTATTAGGCAGATCAGAATATTAACTGACCGACTAGCTTAATAATAAATAGCGAGACGTGTTGGAACGATTATAAGTATAGGATTAATAAGGTACTCCCTGGCTGAAACGTACGGGGAATTTCGACCGCTTTTTTTAAAAAAATTTTATCTTTGAAATCATGTAGTTAAACCTAAAATCAAGAGTGCAGTATGAAAAAGGTGAAGCGAGGTCTTGATTGGCCAGACGAAAGTGTTATGAAAGAAATAATTGCTGCAGCAATTAAAGCTTTCGAAACTAAATTTCGCGAGCCTGTAGAATTATTAGTTGTCGATGAAAACGGAGATCTAAGAAAACCAAAGCTTAAATGAACATCGAAAAATGACTGGTACACCACCAAAATGCGTAGCTATTGATGTCGACGGAACTTTGGTGACAAGGGGATGCTTAAATCACAAAGTAGCTGATTGGGCCAAGGCCAGAAAGTCAGATGGTTATGAGGTTTTGTTATGGTCTTCGCGTGGCAAGAGACATGCGAAGGATATAGCCGAACATTTTAAGATAAAGGAATATTTCACATCGATTATCTCAAAACCTAGTTACATTGTGGACGACAAAGGATGGGCCTGGATTAAATTTACTAGAGTTATTTTCCCGTGGAATATTAAGTGAACCTTGACCAACTCGACGATAAAAAGGACTTGCCAAAAATAACGGTAAGGCTGCACACCATCGCGACCATACTCGGTATGACAGAAAACGCGGTAATTCTTGCGGTTAGAAATTTGGGAATGCCTAAGATTGCACGCGGATCATATCCGCTATTGGATTGTGTGAATTGGTACATCGAATACCTTATGCGGTCTGGAAATATCGACGAGTCCGACATTCACGAAGAAAGAAAAAAGCTGATTGTTTCCCAACGTCAACGTGTCGATCTTGATAATGCTCAAAAGCGCGGTGAATTGATCGATGCTGAATCGGTTGGAGAAGTTCTTAATCGTGTTGCGTCTATCACTTCCACCTTAATCGATGGCCTTAGTCCGAGAGTTTCCAGCAAAGTATCCAACATGACCGATGCAAAAGAAATACAGCAATACTTATTCCGAGAATGCCGGGACGTTAGATTTAATATCAGTTCAGAAATTCAAGCTTTCGGGGCTGATTACGCAGGTCTCGAAAATCATTTGTCCACCACCAAACCGAGACGCGGGAGAGTGGGCGGAAGCAAACAGAGTACTACCACCAGGAAGCCCCGAACCCGGAAAGTGGAACACTGATCGAGTCCCTTTTTTTAAACCCATATACGAAGCCTTCAATAGCAACGATACATCTATGGTTGTTGTGGTATGTGGGTCTCAAATGTCCAAAACAGAAGGGATTTTCAATGTCATGGGTCATAGGCTAGATGATGGTCCATATGTCCCGATGCTCTATATCGGTCCAACAGAAAAACAGGCTCGAAGCGTTTCAACGGATCGATTTATGAAAATGCTGCACTCAACTCCTGATTTGTACGCGAGATTATCAAAAGGGCAAGGGAACAAGATCACCGAAAAATTTGTTGGTGGATATCGTGTTGGTTTTGGTTGGGCTGGGTCCAGTACAGAATTAGCGAGTCACCCGGCGGGTCTTGTGATGATCGACGAACGCGACAGAATGTCAGGCGATACCATGGGGGAAGGTGATCCGGTATCGTTGGCGCGTGCGAGAACTAAGAATTATCCAAATAAAAAAGTAGGCGTATTCAGTACACCAACCATAGAAGGCGCTTCTCCGATTGCTGCATTGTGGAACGAGGGCACTATGGCGCGATGGGCTTGGGCTTGTCCACACTGTGACCAATTATTTATTCCACGTCTTGAACTTTTGAAATGGCCGGAAAAATGCAAACCGAGCGAAGCCTATCATTCAACGTTTTTAGTATGCGAACATTGCGGCGTTAATCTGTTCGATTCCGACAAAGAAGAAATGAACCGCCAGGGAAAATATCTATTTCATACGATTGACGAGGAAGGGAACGAAATCCGCGTTGATCAACCCATCAAGAACGCAACCGAAAGCTTTTGGATATCCGGTCTTGCTTCACCTTGGGTCACGTTTGGAGAAATAGCAAGCATCATGATTGCCGCGTATCGGTCAGGAGACAACGACAGAATTCAGGCAGAAATTAACACATGGTGCGGCGAGTTATTCAAAATCCAGGGTGACGCGCCACCGTGGTCCGATGTCTACGACACCCGCAAAGACTACCCACCCAACCAAATACAACCCGGCGTTCAATTTTTGACTTTGGGCGTAGACGTACAAAAATACGGTTTGTATTACGTGGTCAGGGGGTGGGGTATAGCGTCAGAATCCCACCTAATCGACAACGGTTTTTTGACTGGCGAAACACAATACGAAGAAGTCTGGGCGCAATTAGCTAACGTTTTGTCTGCAAACTACGGTGATATGACGATCAAGCGTGCCTATATCGATTCGGGCTATCGTCCGGGTGATAAACTCGTTCGACCGGACCACGCTGTTTATACTTTTTGCAACCGTTACCGTGGTATTGCATTCCCGACGAAGGGACGCGACACAATGGAAAATCCGGTTCGAGTGAGTCCTATCGATGTGACGATATCAGGGCGCGTTATGAAAGGCGGGATAAAACTGGCATTGATTAATACCGATTTCTTTAAACGCTGGGTATATGCGCGAATCAATTGGCCAACCGATGAACCCGGCGGCTGGTTTTGCCACAACGAAATCAACGACGATTATTGTCGACAGATAACCAGCGAAGAAATGTTGACCAAACCATCCGGGCGACGGGTTTGGATAAAAAAATACAAAGACAATCACTACCTGGATTGCGAAGTGAACGCGATAGCGGCGGCACATTCACTCGGTGTCGATAAAATTCGAACGCATACAGAACAAAAAGAGAATAAACCCGCTCAACCCAAACCACAACCGAAAACAGATATTTCTCAAAATCTGAACATAAGGAAGAGACAAACGCTATTTTGATTAATTTTTTGCGTGTAAGCTTTTTTTGTTGCTAACAGATTTTTTTTGTGCTAACCAATTTTTTTTAGCGCTAACCATATACAGGCAAAATAATCCTTTAATAATTATTTACTCCGTGTTAATAGTACCCGTGATTATTAATCATTGGTTTTTAATATGGATCTTGCCACAGCGCAAAAACACCTTAACGATTCACTGGACGCATTATCAGCTGCGCGTCAAGCCATCCAATACGGTCGCGGCAATCGACAGCTTACCCGTGCATCTTTAGACGATCTCAGGAAAGAAGCTGCAAGCTGGCAACGGACGGTAAATGAACTCAAAGCGCAAGCGGCGGGCGTTTCTGCTAATCCTACAGTATTGACGCCAAAATGGACTTGATATCCTTTTTCGGCGCGATTGCACCCAATATCACCGCAAACTATTTACGCGGAAAGGCAAGGCTAGAATCTGCTAAACGGATCTACGAAGCCGCAACACCGACAGGATTCCATCCGCGTCGAGGCGGTACGCATTCGGGCAATGCGGTCATGGATCATACCCGCGACAAACTCAGAAAGCTTGCGCGATACCTGGATGAAAATCACGATATTGCAGTATCGATTTTTAACGACCTGACAAACAACGTTATCGGCCAAGGTGTCAGCATTGAACCCATGGTTTTATTGAAAAGCGGGAAGCTTGCAGAAGAAGATAACAAAATGATTGCCGAAGCCTGGGAAGAATGGGCGGAGAGTCCAGAAACCACTGGCGAAATGGGGTTTTGCACACTTGAACGGCTGGTTGCTTTGAGCTTATTTCGAGACGGTGAAGTGTTTTTGAAGGGTGTCACGTCGTCTAGGTTTAAGTATCGAACCAAAATACCTTTTGTGCTGGAAGCTTTTGAATCCGATTTTTTACCGTTTCAGAACGAAACAAACCGAAATATCATTCAAGGCGTCGAGCTAAACCGGTGGAGAACTCCGGTTGCTTACCATTTTTTCAAGGATCACCCTGGCGACGTGTTGTCCGTTGGTGGGTCTTCTGTTTTTGATAATGGCACCATCCGCACCAAAGCGGAAAATATAATTCACTTAAAAAGTATTCGCAGACTGGGACAGGTTCGCGGAATAACCATTATTCACCCGGTTTTAACGCGTCTTGAAGACTTAAAAGACTATGAAGAATCCGAACGGATCGCGGCGCGTGTCGCGGCTTCATTTACCGGATTTATAGAACGAACCGCAGATTTTACCGGTGAACCCGGCAGCGAAGAAGGTCGAACCCTTGGAATGAATGCCGGGTCCATATTCACCCTGTTACCCGGTGAAAAAGTCGGGACTATCGACAGTAACCGGCCAAATCCCGACTTGATGACGTTTCGTTCTGCAATGCTTCGAGCGGTTGCAGGTGGCACCATGACTCGTTATTCGTCAATCAGCAAAGACTATAACGGCACCTACAGTGCACAACGTCAAGAACTGGTTGAGGCAACTATCGGTTATCGAGCGCTTTTCAAATATATTCAATCGGTTTTCTACCGTCCTGTTTACAAAAAAGTTATGGAGCGTGCGCTCCTGTCAGGCCGCATAAAACTGTCTCGGAATATTGATCAAAGAACAGTTCTAAGGGCGGACTACACACCGCCAGCCTTGCCTTGGATTGATCCGGTTAAGGAAGCCAAGGCGTGGCAAATTCTGATTGATTCTAAGGTTGAAAGTAAACGCGAAATCATGCGCCAGCGCGGACGGAATCCTAACAAGGTCATGAACGAAATCGAGCAGGAACAGGAACAGAACAACGAAGGATCTACCCAAGATCAAGACAATTTAGAAGGTAACGAGGTATTGAACGATGCAGCTTAAAAAGCCTAAAGAAATGAAACGCGATGCTTCAATAACAGACAGAAAATTAACGTTCGATCGTACGTTAACTATCGAGCGATTGGCATCAGGCGACGACGACAAAACCGTGACTTTTTCGGCTTCGTTGAGTTCTGAAAAAGCGGTTGAACGGTTTTTTGGGACGGAAACGCTAATCCATACCAAAGAAGCTATTAACATGGAGCGTGCGGCGGAAGGTTTGCCATTACTTTGGAATCACAACACAAACGAATTCATTGGACGAGTCAACAACATACGCCTTGAAGGTAAAAAGCTTCGTGGTGAATTGGAGTTTTCGGATAGCACGGAAAGAGCGCGTTCGATTCGTCAAGATGTCGATTCCGGGATGCTAAAAAGTATTTCAATTCGCTATTCGATTCAAGATTGGGTAACGCACGAAAGAAAGGGCCAGCCTGATCGTGTGGAAATTACGCGGTGGATGCCGTTGGAAACTTCGGTTGTGTCGGTTCCGGCTGATAACGACGTTGGCATTGGTAGAAAATTTTTAAACAACGAAGGTGAAGTTATGAAAAAAGATGAAAACGGTAACATTATTGAAGGCGTCGAAGGTGATGGCGGCGTAGTTGCTAAACGCTCTGCGGATGATGACCCAATAGATTTGGGTAATTTCAAAAGAACTCGCGACACCGCGCTCAGCGAAGGCCAGAAGAAAGGCGCACAAATCGAACGGGAAAGGATTCTGGAAATCAACGACATTTTCAACATGCCAAGCTACGAAACGGACGAGTTTAATCAATTGCGGTTGCAGTGCATTCAACAAGGCGTAAGCCCTGATCAAACCCGCAAAGCAGTTTTAAACATGCTTGGTAATACGCTGGAAGAACCTATTGTTCCCAGTAACACGCTCGATACAGGCTTTCAAAAACCACCTATCCAAACCCAAAGTCGCGGCGCGTCTTATGTCACAGAAGACGAAGTTGAGAAATTAGGCGGACAAGCAGAACGGGCGCTTGAATTTCGTCTTGATATGACGGGCAACAAAAAGGAAGACCGCAAAAAGCTTGAAGACGACCAACGCGGGAACCCTTTTGCACAGATGACCATCCCGGAAATGGCAAGATTGTTTTTAAATCGATCCGGTGTCAACACGGACGGATGGACTAAGGAGGGATTAATTAAAGGCGCTTTGATGCCTAATCATGCAGTCTCTTTACAACGTGCTGGCGGTCTGGTTGGTTTGGCTAGTACGGATTTACCGTCCTTGCTTAGCAATACCGCTGAAAAATCGCTTTTGCTGGGTTACGAGGAAGCGCCCGAAGTTTGGCAAAGAATGGTTCGAATCGGCCAGCTTCCAGATTATAAAACAGCGGATCGAGTCGGACTATCGACCTTTGACGATTTAGCGGTTGTTCCAGAAAGCGGCGAATATAAACACGGAAGTTTTACCGATATCAAAGAACAACTGAAAATCAGTAAATACGGTAAATTGTTTGCTGTCACCCGCGAATCACTGGTCAATGATGACCTTGCGGCATTGTCTACGGTCCCAAGAAAAATGGGACGTGCGGCCAGTCGAAAGGTTGGTGATGTGGTGGCGAATATCTTTATCAACAATCCTTTGATGGTCCAGGATGGCGTTGCACTGTTCGCAGCGGGTCATAATAACCAAAAGGCAACAGGCGGAACCGCTCCAACCATTGCATCTGTTGATTTGGCGCGTGTCGCAATGGGCAAACAAACCGATCCAGGCCAAAACGCCAAGGGTTTGAATATCCCGATTTTTGCGCTTGTGGTTCCACTGGCTTTAGAGACTACGGCCAGGGTTTTACGTCGGTCTGAATTCGATCCCGGTGCAACCGGCAACACACGTTCGCCTAATCCATTCCAAGATAGTTTTGAAGTGATCGCAGACGCACGTTTTGACGCCAACAGCGCGACAAAATGGTACGTGATCGCAAACCCAAATTTATTTGATGTGATCGAAGTTGCTTTTCTCAATGGTCGTCAAGAACCATTCTTAGATTCTCGCGACGGTTGGAACGTGGACGGGATCGAATACAAGGTTCGCCACGAGTTTGACGCAAAACCCATGGATTTCAGAACTTTCTATTTTAACAACGGCGCGTAAAATTTTGAGTTGCAGCGTGCCAGCCAGCATGACAAGCCTTATCAGCTTTGCTGTGTTGGTTGGCGCTTCATATCAGTAAAAATATTTTTTTTAGGAGTTCAAAATGAGCAAAACATTTCAACAAAATGGTGATCAAATTGATTTCGTCGCGGCTACTGGCGGCGTGGCTATGAACGAAATAGTAACTTTAGGCGACAGGGCGGCTGTTTCTTTGAGTGCTGCAGCAGGCGGAGCCACGGCAGTCGCAGCGGTCGAAGGTGTATTCTCAAGCCTAACCAAAGCAACCGGTGTAACGCAAGCTTTTGCTATCGGAACTAAGGTCTATGCAACCGCCGCGGGAGTGGCAACGATAACAGTGACCAGCAATAAACCTTTAGGTTGGGCCATGGCTTCGGCGGCAACCGGTGACACGGTGGCTACGGTTAAGCTTGGCGCTTGGTAAGGGATCATTAAATTAATGGATAGCTTAGATGATGTTGCTAAGTGGGTTCAGTTCCACAATGCTGAGACAGAATCAAGAAGGAGGGACTCTAAACTTGACAAGGAAAAACTTTGGGAAAAGGTTAATAGCATTGATAAGCAAAATAGTTTGCTTCAACAAAATCTTCGCTTTATCAATAGGTGCCTTTGGTTTTTGGTCACAACAAGTATTGGAACGGTGATATCAATTGGGTTAATTGTTTTCGAGCTTATATTTAGGTGAATAACAATGGCTAGTATGTCGTACACAGCATCCAGAAGAGGCAACAAGATCACGGTAACATGGGCCACCTTAGAAAAAGGTCCAAGGTTTGCCGATGACGGTATAGACGATGGAGCTGATACGGGCGACTGGTTTGAAATGCCAAAGGCTTACAGGGATATCGAGGTCACAATCAACGGGGCGATTGTTAACCCTGAAGTGATCATGGAGGGATCGACAGACAGAGAAAGCGGTAAAAGGGCAGAGCATTTAGACGAGTCAACGGGCAAGAAATCACGGATAGGAGCAAAAGGACAACCCAAGAAAGTTAGCTCCAGGCCGCAGAATATCCGGCCAAAATACAACAAAGGACAAGGCCCGCTGAATGTTGTCATGGTGGTAACGATCTAATGGCCACTCAAGCCTTTGAGGTGCTTCGCGGCACGACGACGATTGCCGTGTCAGGGACAACGGCCACGATAACCGAGTCCACCGATTACACGCTACCCACCGGTGGCGATAGCACTAACTGTTTTATCAAGATCAATAACACGCGCTTAACGGGTATGGGCGACACTGTGAGCGGTGGTGTGCAAAATGTAAAGGAATTCACCGTCCGCATTGATAATCCCGGCAATATTGCCACCAGTATTAATTTTATCCGTAGCGGTACACCCGGTTTTGCCTGTCGGGTGACATGGGAAATCTTATGTTATGTCGGCGCAAGTGGCGGCAATAACGAGATGATTGTCCGCGATGTCGGGTTACTGACGGGCAGTAATGTGACATCCTTAACCTCGGCTGCTGTAACGGGGATTGCAGCGGATGGAGATGTAGCTGTCATTATTACCTCACAATCAGCGGCAGCCAATACCAATGTAGATTGGCACGCGGCATTGTGGACCGCTGATTGGGATGCGGTTAACGATAAAGCGACATTTGCTAGACAAGGCGGAACGCCTGTATCACCCACCAATATGTGGGTAAGCTACGCGGTCCTAGAATTTACCGGATCGAATTGGAGTGGCGTTGATCGTGTCTCCTGGACGGCAGAGGCTACCACATGGGCACCGGGCAATAACAACAACAGCACGCACTCGCACGGCGTAACGATTGCTGATTTAGCCAAGGCGGCTGTGTTGCAAGTCCAGTACGATACGGATAATGACGACACACCTTTACAAGATAGCGGCGATGCAGCCATATTAACCTCGACAACAGTATTCACTTACTGGAACCGAAATTTAGCAGGCATTAGAACAAAGGTTGCCTGGTTAGTACAAAACACACAAGCCAGCGGGACAGCGCGTAATCTTAAATGCCAGCATTTGCAATACACGGACGATACATCGAGCGCGCCAGGTGAGCGTGTTTTTACACAAAATTTTTCGACTGATCCCGATACAGGGACGGGTGCCACATTAGTTGCACCACTTGGCGAGACATCGTGCAGCGGTAGTTGTTCCGGCGATGGTGCCGGCCCAGGTATACCCATGGGCAGTATCGATATACGGCTGACAGGCACAAACGAAGTGACCTTCACAGAATCCTTTAGTAACCAAGAACGGCGCATTGGGTTGGAAATTATTGAATGGCCAGAAGATGAGG
>Ga0209992_10004119_pt1 | contig 11651 bp, 9 predicted proteins | sample 2SBtaG_2_FD_182564 | JGI IMG/M metagenome (GOLD analysis project Ga0209992, IMG submission 182564) | Deep subsurface microbial communities from Kolumbo volcano to uncover new lineages of life (NeLLi) - 2SBTROV12_ACTIVE470 metaG (SPAdes)... | ecosystem: Environmental > Aquatic > Marine > Volcanic... | reverse complement strand
CGTTCGAAAGCGTTTTAGCAGTGATGTTGTCTTTAACCCAGTCATACGTGTTCCTCGTAGCCAAAAAAAAACCCACCAGCGTACGACGTTTAACCGTCGAGCATGGTGGGCTTCGTTGCCGTGTTTGTAATATCGGAGTTCTTACAAACGCATCAAGTTGTTAATGGTAAGTCAGGAATTCCCGCTCACACACCTCATCTTTAAGGGAGGTTTATTAAAAGCTTTAGCTTATAAAACCATCTTTATTTTTTATTATTATGCACTTGCCATAAATGCCGGAGATGATGATGCTTCCTTACCGTTCTCCGCTGAATCCTATTTGTTTACCCTATGGTAAGTGTTGTGCACTCCACTCTGCCATCGCATTTGTGTTTGCACCCGTTGCTTTGTACAGCAACGTTGCTGTTGCACGGATTAATTAGCACCCATCGTGCCAGAAATGTAAGCCATTGAAATTTATGAACATTTACACTATTGAGGTAAGAGAAAAGTGAGAATGAATTCGTTTTGGTGCACCAAAACAGGGGGGGTGTTCAACCTTGGTGCGCGAAAGCAGATACCAAGGTTGAACAAATATGGCCAATGACTAAAGCCGTCTGATTGTGTCGCTAATTTTCTAGAGGCGTTTAGTAAATTGCCCGATAGCGTTTACCACTTCATTGGCACCGCTTTGGATTTCGCTCATTGCTTTGCCTGACTGCGTTGAATACTCTAAGGCTTCGCGCGCTTTTTCCTGACCCGCTTCAATTAACTGAACTGCATTTTCTGTTAACTTTCTGTTTTCTACGACGACGTTTACGATTTCTTCAGTTGCGCTACTGGTTCGCGACGCTAGCTGCCTGACTTCATCGGCAACCACCGCGAAACCACGCCCTTGATCGCCTGCACGTGCAGCTTCAATAGCAGCGTTAAGCGCCAATAAATTAGTTTGATCGGCAATTCCGCTAATACTTTTAACCAAGTCCGCAACTTTTTGGGATTGCTCATCAAGGTCCTTAATACCTTCACTCGCATTACCCATCTGTTTCGTTAATTCGTTCATCGCCTTAACCGTAGAATCGAGCACTTGGTTTCCCTTACGTGCTTGCTCTCCAGTTTCTTGCGAAATATTGAATGCAACGTTGGCGGCTTCAGAAATGGCGAACTCCCGCTTCATTTGCTCTGTAATTACCGTTGCAAATTTCACTACTTTATAAAGCTGACCATCTTCGTTTCTGATGGGGTTATATGACGCTTCTAGCCACACTTCATTCCCTCGGCTATCAATGCGTTTGTAGCGTCCAGATTCTAACTGTCCTTGCGCTAGCCCACGCCAAAACTGTTTGTATTCTTCCGAGTTCGCCTCTTGCTCTGTGCAAAAGATCCTATGATGCTTTCCAACTATTTGCTCCAGCTTGTAGCCCGTGCCTTTCAAAAAGTTTTCGTTGGCTTTTATGATGGTGCCATCAAGGTTGAACTCAATAACAGCAGAAGAGCGATGAAGCGCGGCAATCATATCTCTAAGTTCATTACTGTAAGAAATATTGCGCGTTTGCTCTGCCATATAGAAAGAAATACACTTCACATTTCCATAGGCGTCATCTATGGGCTGTATGATTCCTCTTACCCAAATCTCATGGCCTTTTGCATTATTGAAGCTAACTGCGCCATGCCAATGACGATGATTTTTAACAGCGCCTAGCATATCTTGAACGTCCGATTTCTTAAGCGATTTCGGGTCCATTAGGCTTTCAAGGGACTTCCCTTCTAGCTCTGAAATCTTAAATCCTGTTGCTTGAGTACATAGATCATTAATTGCACGTATACGTCCATCTGCATTCAACTCAATGTACAACATTTCTTCACGAAGCTCTTCCTTAACCGTTTGATATGCCGCCAGTTCCTTTTCCAAACGTTGGTTTTCGGCTATCAACTCTTTATTTTTGAAAAACATCCTGCGCTCCTAATGAACTTCGTTTCACGCATTATTTATCAGCCGACTTAGCTCATAACGAAGCCACCCTGACAAAATAGGCACTGGCGTATCACACTGAAATACGGTTAGTTGTCTGAAACGATAAGCTAGTATTTATTGGTTTTGATTAAAGATAGCAGAGGAAGTGAAGTTTATTGATGTTTCACACAAATAAAACTAAATTTTTTGTTCAATAAAGATTAAAGATAGCCCAGTTGGGCATTGACATAAACGCGCTACTTTTTGCTATACAAAAATACTCATGGCAGCGATGAAAACACGCAACGATTCCGGCCGCCCGTTTTGGCGTCGTACAAAGCTCTGTCAGCGGTATTAAGGATCGAAGTTAACGTCCAGTTGTGGTGATTAACGAAATTGACCGTTGCAACGCCCAAACTTGCGGTAATTACGGGTGAAACTGTGCTCTTGCTGTGCTCTATCCCTAATGATTCTATCGCATCTCGAATCTCTTCAGCTTTCACCTTCGCGCCTTTCTCATCGATATTAGGCAGAATCGCTACGAACTCCTCACCACCGTATCGAGCACAAAAATCAGTATTACGGGTAATAACTTCATTAAGCCCAATAGCGACGGCTTTCAGGCATTCATCCCCTTTAGGGTGACCATAATTGTCATTGTAAAGTTTGAAACTATCGACATCCAAGATAATCACCGTCAACGGCCATTCATACCGTTTTGACATTGCTATTACCTTTTCCATTTCCATTTCAAACGCCCGTCGGTTTGGGATGTTAGTCAGCGGATCGCTAAGTGACAAACGAATCAATTCGGTTTCTTGGCTCTTCACTCTCTCAAAATACAGTGCGAAGGTTTTAGCCAGGCGAGATATCTCGTCACTGCCTTCGAAGCTTGCTACTTCTTCACTATTTTTTCAACCAAGTTGGTTAAAGCAATTAAACGCAGAATAATACGTTTGTAGATATAGAAGATGATGGCGCAACAAATAATCATCACAATTAATGAAAGTGCCAATGACAGGGTTATTTGTTTGGACACAGCCTGGTTGGCAGACAATGCGTAAAATGAGGTGTCTTTTGTGATTGAAGATGCCCTAAACTCAATATTTGACGCGACTTCTTCAGCCAAGTGCTCAACAAAACTGCCTCGCCCTCTTGAACGTCCACGAATACGCATGACATTAGCTTGTTTATCAATCATGCCCCATTTACCTAATACCCCCTCCTCTAGCGCACTTACCAGTTCGCTGCTGCGCTTGTCTAGCGATGTCGCCTCACGCAAGGAAGCGATGCTTTTTTCAATACTGTCCTCTAACTTGCGTAACTCATGCAGTTGGAACTGCTGATTTATTTGGGCAATTTGTAATATCAGAGGAACCAGCGTTTGAGAAGATTGAATACCCTCATACTGCGATTTATTGTCTTCGAAAGTATTGTTCAAGTAAGTAAAGAGTACTTCCCTTTCCACCCGCACTTCTTTTTCAACATCAATTCGCTGACGCACTAATGCGTTTAGTTCTTCTATTTCTAATGTAAGTACATTCAGTTGCGTCGCTAAGTACTTGTCTCCCTGCTCAAGTTTCAAATTGGAGGAATCCAGGCGCTCTATCGTTTCATCTAACTGAGTTTTGACAATACGCCGAGACGATTGGCTCTCAGACGATGTTAATCGCGCAGTAAGTGAAATTAAGTGCTGAACTTCACGAGTAATTTCAGTAGCTTGGCTAAGAGTGGGGATAGAAGACGAGGTGATATCGTCAAGCACTGTTCGCACGTCATTTAAACGCAGCAGCGTCAAAACCAGTATTAAAAGAAAAAATCCCATCACACTGCATTGTGCAATGATAAACAGATACAAAGTCTTTTTCTTATGCTGCATCTGATCACTCGCCTTTTGCCATATTTATTATGCGGTTATCAGTTTTAGGCTTTAAATCGTATTGATTGACGATGGCCTGCATAACAAGGTCTGATATTTGAGGGGGACGTGTGCTCGAGGCCGGACGCTTTTCGGTATTCTTTAACGCATAGAAACCGTCTCCGCCATTGGCCAGAAAGTTACTTGTAGCCAGTGAATAGGTTTTCGACTTATCGATTCGCTTTCCATTAATCGTGACATTTTTTACTCGTTGAAAAACTTTCGCTGAAGGGTCGAAACTATAAGACATACCCGATACATGAGGAAAACCACCTTTTAAATTTTGATATTGCGAAAGCCCCTCTTCCAGAGCTTGAATCAACTGAGCGCCAGTTATATCTAAAGCTACTACATGCGCGCGAAACGGCATTTCGGTGACAATATCTTGCCGAGTAATCGGTGTACCTGCCGTATATTGTTTGTTGCCTCGGATACTGCCTCCGTTTATCAAGGCAATTTCAGTATTGGCATAGCGTTTAATGGTATCCGCGACAAAGTTTACAAAAGGATTCTCTTCACTTCTCACTTCTTTGCGCGCGGTCGAAACGGCAATCTTCCATTCGCCAATTTGGATATTTAACAACCGCTTTAGGCGCGCTTCATACTCAATGAGTTGCTCGTTTAACTCAGCATCAGCCTCTATATCTTCTAACGGCTGTTCGGTATACGACGTTGCTTGCCACCCAGCACTTTTCACGAAACTAGCAACGACAGCGGTGCCCTGCTGCGTAAGCACCATGCTATTAGGGTGACGCGTAGTTTCGAGCATATTTTTCTCGTCCAAGCGACTGTCTGTTATAAAAGCGACATCAATAATGCGTTTGTTCAGCATGGTATTAATAAAAGGGAACGGGTAGGAATAGTGAAGCAAAATAATATCTGCGCCTTGCTGTCGCAATCTTTTAGACTCCTCCATGATGGCTTTTTGAGGAGGCGTTATAGTAATATCAGATAATTGGTACTCTTCTATCACTCTCTCATGTAAAACTGATATAACACCAAGAGTTAATTCTTCTTTTTCTACAATCACAGAAGTGTGCAGGCCATCAGGGGAACGCCCTACCCGGTTGTCTATTACGTTGCTGGCTACTAATGGAAAGGCTGCTTCATAAGAACGAAGAGATAATTCATCCTCATAGAAACTAAATTCTCTCTTTGTGACCCCCATCACATCTGGCTCAAGGGAATTGAGAATATCAATAATGTGGGAGCCACGGTCAAACGAGGATAGCGCGCTCGGCCCAATCGAGCCGCCGCCGAAAATGAAGAAGACGGTTTCACTAATTTGCCGCTGTTGTTTTACGAGGGTTTGAAGATTAGCGTAACGCCCTGTGCGTGCGTCGCTAATATTAGGCATATCTGCGGTTAGTACGAAAGTTACGCTAGAGGTTGTGACCTGTTCTCGATTTTCTGATACAGCATAACCTGCTCGAAATAAGAGCGACAGGCTAGCTAAAAATACGAGCCATTGCGTGATTCGCATAACACCACTTAAGGAAAACTTGTTAATACTATTAACAAGTATAGCAACGATTAAGTCAATGCGACGATTGGCTATTTTTCCTTAAAAAGAAGGGCTTTATAACAAGCAATATAGATAATTGCCCGCTCAGAAAACGCAGGTGACCTTAAAATGGCGTTGCGCTTTTATCGCGCTGTGCCCAAAGCTGCCTTGCCAGGGACAGGGCATCTGCAACATCACACTTTTGTAGCAGTATCAAATAGCTGGCAAGTGTACTCAAAACGGCTTGTTCACCGTAAAGGCTATTCGCGTTACCCGCCCACACATCAAGCATGTCGTTAACGTTCATGTCTTTATCTTTAAGCGCCCATTTGTCAGCAACCACCGGCATTATTACTTCTTCGGTCTCACCATTTCGGGTAATAAATAGCTCAGTTTCCCGTTCACCATTAACTTCAGGATCTCCGCCATCACCACGAAAACAAAGCGCATCTATAGATGGATAATTTTCATTAACGCGGCAGTGTTTGTGGTCAAGATGCATATGGAAAACGCCCTGTACGCAAAATTGTGCAGCGGTGGGATTCAACAACCTTGCGAGGGTGTTAGCGCATGAACGCAGGCCAAATACCTCACGAAGCTTAATAATTGTGTCGAGCGCAGGCAGCAAATAAGACAAATCAAGGTAAGTCACCCCTTTATCCGTTAACTGCTGTTTGGCATCTTCAATACTGCTAACTTCAGACAGGCCCAATTGGGGTAACGCTATACTTGCATAAAGGCGTCCCGAACCCGGTTCATGCGCACCGTGGAGCATAACCGAGTAACCATTGTTGGCTAGAACCGCTACGGCCAATAAGTACCACGGTAACTGGCGACGCTTTCCCGCGTAGCAGCCAATATCTAACGTGGGGGTGAGGTTTTTAACTTCTGGCTCTATCAGCTCTCTACATGCATCGACAAAGCCAATAACTTCTTCTGGTGTTTCTTCACGGGTACGCAGCAACATAAGAAATGCGCCGCGTTGATCGCCTGTCACTTCATTGGCCAATACCATTTTCATGGCATGATAAGCCTCATCACGGGTAAGGCTACGCCCCCCTTTTTGACCTTTTCCAATAATTTTTATGTATTCACTAAATGGTTGCTGCATGCTTGGATGAATGTAATAGAAGAGTATTTACCTGTTGACGAGACTCTACCACCTTTCCAAATATAAGTAACGTAGGCCCCGTTAAATTTGCTGCTTCTACCTTGCTATGAATATCGGCAAGCACGCCAGTAATCACGCGCTGTTCAGGCGAAGTGGCATTTTCAATTGCCGCTACTGGCCATGTGGTTGGCACGTTGTGATGAATCAAGCCTTTGTATAGCCCTTCAAGTCGGCTTAGCCCCATATAAACCACCATGGTTTGCTTCAATACATTTTGCGCCATGGGTGCCATCTCTGGCCATTGATCCACGTCCTTAAAATGTGCGGTCATAAAACTCACCGACTGAGCACAACGCCTGTCGGTTAAAGGGATCCCCGTATAGGCTGACACACCCGATGCTGCCGTAATACCAGGAACAATAGCAAAAGGAATGTTGGCTTTTGTGAGTGCATCGGTTTCTTCGCAGGTTCTTGCAAATAGGGCTGGGTCACCGCCTTTTAACCGTACGACAGTGTGACCGTTGCTTGCCAATTCAACCACTCGCTTGCATATAGCGTCTTGGGTAAAGCTATGCTTTTTGCAGCGTTTCCCTACATATTCTTTCACCACTTTAGAGGGAATTAGCGCGAGAATATCTTCGCTGACTAAAGCATCTAACAGCACGACATCGGCTTGTTGCAGAAGACGAAACGCTTTTAACGTAAGTAACTCGGCATCACCAGGGCCAGCACCGACGATGAACACCTGCCCTTGTTTATGACCTTCAGTTTGCCTGTTTGCTAACTTCAACCACTTGCCAAAGTATGAATGCTTAGCTGGAGCTTTTGGATTATCGGAGCGCTGGCGCGTCGTCACGGTCGTGACCGAGGTAGAAATAGCATCGCGATAAAAGAGGTTTAACAAAGGTTTCTGCGGTTTAAATAAGGTGCGCAAAAACGGTAACGACCAACTAGATGCAATTGACATGATTTAACGCTCCTAAACAGATTGAATTTCAATGACTAAATGCTTGTCTATCAGCTGAGACAAGGCGGGCTTGCACGAGCCACAATTCGTACCACACTTTAATGCTTCACCAAGCTCTGCCACCGAACTACAGCCTTCTTCGATGGCATGTGTAATGGTTTTTTCGCGCACTTCAAAGCAGCTACAAACTACATCACCATTTAAAAATGCGTCGTCTACTTGGCCACGTATTAAATTGCGCTGTATGTCTGTAGAAATAGATGTGTTGAGAAGACTGGCAAGCCATTCGTTAGGTACTGACCATGTGCTTTTTGAATGTGGCGCTGCTTGCGCTGTTGTATGTGCAGTTGCTGGTGCCCTTTCACCCTTTTCTGGCTCATCGCCCAAAAACGCCGCGAAACAAAGAGTATCATCGACAAGCGCAAGGCATACTGAGTATGTATGATGATGAAACTGCAATAGCACCGCGTTTTGCGGCAGCAGAGGTATCAACCCTTGGGTAAAATCCCGACGACCTTTGTTCGAAGCAACATTCAATACTGATAATGCTGCATCCGAGTTATTTAAAGGTGAAGACGCCTCTGTGCTTTCAAGCGGTGTCGTATTCCAGTAATCACACGCATGCTTTAGTGCGTCTTCACTAAACGGATTAAGTTTTGAATTATGTGCTGATTGGTTTACTGATGAAACAAAGAGCTTGCCGTAGGTAGCGAAATGAGCAGGCGCGATAGCTACCGCCGCGTGTTTTAACTCTGGCTGCCCTGAAATAGGGTCTACCGCGCTGGCGTAAAGTGCGCCTAGTTTACTGTGCGAACCCCATTGCGCCGACCAGTGAATGGGAATGAATACTTCCCCTTTGCGCATATCCGTATCCGCTTTAACCGGATAAATAACAGGGGCGTCTTTACACACTGCACTTGAAAGAGAAACGAGGCTTCCATCTTCAACGCCCAATTCAGCAGCGTCTTTAGGGTTGATATGCACGCAAGCACTTGGCATATGAGCCAGTAACTTTGCCGCTTTACCCGTGCGCGTCATGGTATGCCACTGATCTCGCGCTCGGCCGCTGTTCACAACAAAAGGATAAGCGTCTGATGTTACCTGCAGTGGCGCTCTGTAAGTTACGGGAATAAGTTTCGCTTTGCCACTAGGGGTTGAAAACCGTTTATCTTCAAAAGGACGTTTACTGGTAAGGCGAGGGTTAGGGTTAGATTTAGAATTAGAACTGGCCGTATTCTCAGCTTTTATAACTGTGTGAAAAGGCCACTGCAAAGGCGATAGCCCATTGTACTGAGCTTCACTTAACGCTTGTAAAGGTGACAGGTCTAATTGTCGCTTACCGTTATTTTGATAGCCGGTTAGCCCAGCGTATTCGCAGAATATTTGTGACGAATGGGTAAAATTAAATGCCTCGCCAAAGCCCATTTTACCCGCCACTTCGCATAGTATTTGCCAATCGTGTTTTGCACTACCTGGTGGGGGCAATATACCGCGCTGACGTGAAATACGGCGCTCTGAGTTTGTTACCGTGCCGTCTTTTTCCGACCACCCCGTGGCAGGAAGGGCAATGTGCGCGTAGTTAAGCGTATCGTTAGACTCAACAATATCAGACACCACCACCATGTCACACTTTGAAAGTGCGCGCTCAACTTGACCGCGATTTGGCATACTGACAACAGGGTTAGTCCCCATTATCCAAACGAACTTTACCTTTCCACTCTCAATTGCATTAAACAAATCAACTGCTTTAAGCCCCTGCCCTTTAGGCATGACGGGTGCATTCCAATAGGTTTTAACAGCGCTGATATGATCAGGGTTTTCAAGGTCCATATGAGCAGCTAGCATATTGGCTAACCCACCGACTTCACGCCCTCCCATGGCATTTGGCTGGCCAGTAATTGAAAACGGACCACAACCGTCTTTAGCAATTAAATCCATTGCTAAATGACAGTTGATAATGGCTTGGGCTTTATCCACACCAGCAGAAGACTGGTTCACGCCCATAGAATAAAAAGTAACTACGCTAGAGGCTTCACAAAAGGCATCAAAGAAGGCCTTAATGCTGTTAATGTCCAGGTCGCATACTTCAGCAACGTCATCTAACGTTAAGGCATTTGCACTTTTGAGCGTTTCTTCAAGTCCCTCGGCATAGGTCTCAACGGCGGATTTGTCTATTCGACCTTGTGCGTTTGCATAGCTGAGTAAACCGTTAAATAGCGCTACGTCGCTACCCGGCTTTATAGGAAGGTGTAAATCGGCAATGGTACAGGTTTCGGTTTTGCGTGGGTCAACAACAATGACCTTCATATTCGGATTTTTCAGCTTTGCTCGCTGAATGCGTTGAAAAAGCACTGGGTGCGCCCACGCCGCATTACTTCCGGTGATCACCAGTAAATCTGTACATTCCAAATCGGTGTAATCGCAAGGCACTACATCTTCACCGAAGGCTCGCTTGTACGCGGCAACGGCTGATGACATACATAGGCGTGAATTCGTATCGATATTGGCACTGCCGATGAAACCTTTCATAAGCTTATTGGCAATGTAATAGTCTTCGGTGAGAAGCTGACCTGATACATAAAAAGCAACGGCATCCGCGCCATACTGCGCAATGGTAGAGGTGATCTTATCCGCAATCACATCGGTGGCCGTGTCCCAATCCACCGATTGACCTGCCATGGTTGGGTGAAGCAAACGACCGTTTATGTCGTTTGTTTCAAGCAGGTTTGTTCCTTTGACACACAATCTTCCATAATTGGCGGGATGCTCTGGCGTGCCTTTAACAGTGTCCAGGGTTATGGCACGCGTGCTTACGTTGCAACTGATATCTACACCACACCCTACGCCGCAGTAAGGGCATGTTGTTTGTCTTAATTGTTCAGACATCATGTCGGGTTGTCGTGTAGGCATATTCATTTCATTACCTTTTTCGGTTTCACAGCTTTTGAATGCATTTTGCTAAAAGGCTTTTTTCATGTGGGCGTTCAAATAAAGGCAGTTTGCTTAAACACCGACAAAAACCTTTTCGCCCTCTACCTTCACAGCGTAAGCCGTGACGGAAACATCGTCGTGTTCTTTACACAGCCCGGTTTCTAAAAAGTAATGCTCTTTGTATAGAGGCGAAGCAACAACAGGCGCACCGCCTATCGACCCTAGAAGCCCGCGATAGAGTACGTTTGCTTTACCAATAGGGTCGTAGTTACTAATGGCGAAAACCTGGGTTTCGCCGTTTATCTTCAAACTGAAAATTGCCACTTGCTGTGAGTCGACAAGGGCGCAAACCCCACTGTTTGTCACTAAGTCGTTCGTCTCACAAACATAGTGCCATTGCACTTGCTGTGGTTCTGACGCCATTACATTTTGCGCTGCTGACATAATTTGATTCTCCTAACAGGGTTGATAAGCCAGTGGCTATACCATAGAGACAGGAATGAACTGATCTTTACCTGCTACTTTTTCAGCTTCAGTAGCTGGGCGAACCTGGCCTCGCTCTGAAACAAACTGAATATTGGTGTCGCTAGCATTGCTGTTTACGAATTGACGGAAACGCTTGCGCGACTCAGGGTTTTCAATGGTGGTTTTCCATTCGCACTGATAAGCATCAACCACAGCATCCATCTGTGCTTCAAGCTCACCATTAATGCCAAGAGCATCGTTTATCACAACGTCTTGCAAGTAAGCTAACCCACCTTCTAAGTTGTCCATCCACACCGATGTGCGCTGTAGGCGATCAGCCGTTTTCACATAAAACATCAGCACGCGGTCGATGTACTTTATAAGGGTTTCGGTATCTAGATCGGTGGCAAACAGGTCTGCATGTCGAGGCTTCATACCGCCATTTCCGCAAACATACAGGTTCCAGCCTTGCTCGGTAGCAATAACACCAATGTCTTTGCTTTGGGCTTCTGCGCACTCACGGGTACACCCCGAAACGGCAAATTTAATTTTGTGCGGTGCACGTAAGCCTTTGTAACGATTCTCTAAGTCAATGGCAGTGCCAACAGAATCCTGTACACCGTAGCGGCACCATGTGCTGCCCACACACGATTTCACGGTACGCAGTGCCTTCGCGTAAGCATGGCCGGTTTCAAAACCACCAGCGACCAGTTTTTCCCAGATATCCGGTAAGTGCTCTACGCGCGCTCCAAATAAATCAATGCGCTGACCACCCGTGATCTTGGTGTACAGGTTGTATTCTTTTGCCACTTCGCAGAGCAG
>Ga0209992_10004118_pt1 | contig 11654 bp, 13 predicted proteins | sample 2SBtaG_2_FD_182564 | JGI IMG/M metagenome (GOLD analysis project Ga0209992, IMG submission 182564) | Deep subsurface microbial communities from Kolumbo volcano to uncover new lineages of life (NeLLi) - 2SBTROV12_ACTIVE470 metaG (SPAdes)... | ecosystem: Environmental > Aquatic > Marine >... | reverse complement strand
GACTATACTCCATTCATTGTGTGGTTTACGTACAAGGTCAGAGTATCTGTGCTTGTTTTGTGGAAACTTGCTGGACTTGAAAAGTTCCAGTGAGTTAAAATTTTTGGGTTTGCTCCTAGTGTTGCTGCCTTATCGACAATACATCCACCAGTGATTGCATTACCTGAACTAGTATCAATTTGTGATGTAGTCCATGAGAATTTATAAGTTACAACATCAACACCTGCACCAGTGTTATCAGAATCACCATCGTTGGTTTTTGGATATGCTGAAGTACAATCTTTTTGTGCTCCAGATGTAACGATTGGGTTTGTTACATTATTATAAGTATCAGTTTTTGCTAAAGAGTTTGCACTTGAAGGATTTTGTAATATACAAGTTGCACCTGCACCACTTGCTACTGCTGCAAAGTTCTCATTTGAAGAAGGTGTTTCTGCGCATGCTTTTTTTGCATAATAAATATCGCCATCATTTGTGACTATGTTTGCTCCATAATACCATTCTTTATTACCTTGAGTATCTGTCTTAACTACACATATGTTGTTTTTTGGGTCAATGTGCTTTGGGACTTCGTTCTGAGTACCTTTGAATAGTCTTGTCATAATATACCTAGTTTAGTATTAGTATTTAAGTATTATGTTAGACACCCACGATAGCCCTAGTTGTAAGGTCTAATCCTTGAACAGATTGTACTGTTTCCTTCTCTACATCGAATGAATTCCACTCATGTTCACCTAATTCTATGGTTGTTTTAGCCTCTGGATACCTCCATTCTATAGATTTTACTTTCATCTGTAGTGGAGTTACAGCTTTAGTGCTTGAATTGTAACTACTATAAATATTTTTAGTTATGTATGAGACTTGGACTAATTGACCTATATTCAACGCATTTATAATAGTAGGAGTTTCTAATTTTACTCTAAGTGGTATATCTTTATGTTGTTTTATATAATTATCAGCGAATGTATTAAATGTTGTGGAACCCTGTTTACCAGTTTTTATTTGTATATTAGATAAATTTAATCTTCTAGAATAAACACCATTTTCATTCATAGATGTTGCATCGCTTTTTTCTACGAATGTTGGGTATGCAGAACTTGTACTAGCATTTGATTTATAGATATATTCTAATCTATAACTAACTGAACTACCTGATGTCCCATAAAATCTTACTTTTGTTTTATTATCATTAAATTCATATTCATTAGTACTTGGTGTACCAGAACCAGAATATTCATTGATTTCAGTTCCATCTGCTGTTGCTTTTATCACATAGTCAACTATAACATCATGTAAACCACCACTCATAATAACTCCAAAAGCACTCCACCCAGATGTACTTCTTGTTACAGTATGGACTCCTTTTTTAGATGATAAATCTCCTATGACAAATACTTTATTTGTAGTTTTTGTATCATCATAATAATTATCAATAACCCTGAAATGTGATTCATCTATAACATAGTTACTAGGTAAAAAGTTTTCAACTATTAACACTTTTCTTGGTAGTATATTCCAGTAAAACTGACTTGTAGGTGTTGTAGAAGAAGCTTCTAACATCATTAATGTTTCAATTACTTGTAAGAATGTACCTGTAGCAACTATATTTGCGTATTGATAGTTTACTGGGTCAGAATCTGGTTCTCTTGTGAAATGAACAAACTCATCATTACCTATATTCTCTAGAATATCTGTTATTATTTCTTCTACTGCACCAGCAGAGTATATTGTACCATCTCTTGTTACATTTGAGTTTGATGGTGTGGCTGTGAGATTTTTTACACTTAATATAGTTCCTAATATTTCTGCTGAATGTGATTTTGCTTCATATCTTTTATTATGACCACTTGTTATTTTCCATACTTTACCACCAAACTTCATAGTTAATGCTTGTGGTTTGGAAGCCCATATTTTAAATGCGTCTTCAGAACTTAAATATTTATTATAAGTTCTTAATTGTTGGAACCATCCAGCAAATCCAGTATCGTTTACCCATGATGATGTGAATTTTTTACCCAAGTACCAATATGCATTACTATTATTCAGGTCTCCAGTGTAAGAACTGTTTGATACAGTCTGCTCTTGATTGTTAATAGAACATTTTATAACACCACCTTTTCTACCAACACGTATCAAATAGTTAGTATTTGTAGAAAATGTATAATCAATCACACATATATTGTCAGAACCTGACCCATTATTTATTGTTATTTTTACATCTGTATTATCATGATCATATTCTAACCTTAAACCTTTTGAACTTGTAGAATCGTACAAGTCTATTAGTGTAGGTGTCTTGTATTGAGTGCTACTAAGATCTGAAAATTTTAAAGCAAGATATATGTCAAAGTCACCAGATAAATCAATTATAGGAGGGTTTGAATTACTTTGCTCTTTAAATCTCCTATGCATTTTTACACCATCAACTGTACTTGATGTTAAAAATTTTATTTTATAAAGTCCTTTCCATTTACCTGTTTGAGCATCCATCTCTGTATGTGTTGTACCAGCAACACAAGCAGGCATTGAATAATTACCAGTGTAATAATCATCATGTTCGTATCCAGATTCATCTCTAAAGTTACCATAAAAATTATGAATTGATGTTAAATTATCAACACTTATTACATCTTGAATATAATATACTTCATCTCTTTCTTGTATCTTACAAGTACCATCTACTGAAAATCTCATATTATCAGAAGCTCTACTTCCTTCTCTTCTTATTACAGCATTCTGTAATCTATCATAAAATCTTCTATGTGTTATAACACCACTACTATTTCTTCGTATACCACATACTTTTGATTCCAAACTAACTCACTGTTACCCATTTATCATTTGAGTCTTCTCCAGTTCTGTATAAGAAAACTGCAGATTCATCACTTATGTCACATAGATTTGCAACCTTTACTTTATATTGACCAGCACTTAATGCAGTTCCTTCACTTGTATTATTTATTGTAAATGTGGTTGATGTTGATGCTGAAGGTGCTCCATTTTCACCACCATGACCCAAAGCATATTTATTAGAACTTGCAGCACCAGCGTCTTTCCAAATATCACCCTCTTTTTTATATCTTATATGTGCACCTGTTATTGTAGGTGCGTCTGAACTATCTGCATATGATGTAGAGGTATTCCATGAAACAGAGATTGAACCACTACCACCAGTTAGTTCAACCTTTGATGGTCTTTCTGGAACATCTGCTTCAAATATTGTTACAACATTTCCAACAAAAAATGCAAGTTGAACAGTCCATACTACTCTTCAAATATTGTTACAACATTTCCAACAAAAAATGCAAGTTGAACAGTCCATACTACTGGTGAAGCAGAATCAATTCTAAATGTTACACCACCAATAGTTCCATCATCTTGTAATTCCACAACATTACTGTCATCTTGAATTACTATTCTGTATCTAGCCTTTACAGACGTTGGAACAAACTCATCTCTCCATTCTCGTATCTGTTTTGCAGCAGTAGTACCAGTACTTCCCTCTGTAAATTGATTATTGTTTATATTATATGTACCATGATTGTTTTCACCCTCCATTATCTTCCAAGATATATTACCAGATGCAGAATTTCCTTCCATCTTAACAAGTATATTTTCCTCATGATTTTCTTCTGGTAAAGGCATTGGTGATACTGGTGTTCTAACATCCCAATTAAAATCACCTAAATTAGATATTCTATATGCTTTCTTTGCAGTGTCTGCACCCTCACTCATTTTTATTATGTATATGTTACTCATACTCTCACCCTGTTTGTAACTCCACCACCACCACCTGCTTGTCCACTAGGTGTTACAGATACATGTTCTGCACCTCTTTCACCGACCATCATCATAGTTGGTCTTGTTACTACACCGTCGTATCCATTTGCTGCTGTTATACCAGAAAAACTTGCAAAACCTCCTATAGTCTGGAAGAAACTTACAAACCTATGCCATGCACCACCTATTGCATCCCAAATACCTCCTAAAGTATCTCTAAAGAAACTTACAAACTTATCCCAAGCCCAACCAATCCAACCTTGAATATGACCTAAATCTTGTATGAATGATTTATATTTATTCCAATATCCATATAGGTTTTCATTTATAGCACCAGCAACATTTTTAAAGAATGTTTCAATAGAAGACCAAAATGCAGTGACAGCAGAAATATTAGATGTAAGAGTAGTACCCCAATCAAAGTCTTCTAATTCTTTAGCCCATTTTGATATGGCACCTTGTTTACCAAATAATGGATCATCATCTCTTGGTGTGAAAGTAAAATTTGATATTAAATTATCAAAAGATAGTCCCATTATAGCAGCAACTATATTTCCTAAATAATCACCCCATTTTATCATTTTTGGATATAATGTAGTGTACCAAGGTATAATAAACTTTCTAAGTAACATAACTAAAATTGGTCTCATTAAGAATCCAAAGAAGTCACCTATAGGTCTTAAAATCATCATTACACCAAAATTCAAAAGCTTTCTCATCTGTTGGAACATAGGAGATGCGTCGAATGCCATTTTTAATACTTTAAGTAATGTACCAGCTGCACCAGCACCTATAAGAATACCAGCAGCGTGTTTTTTTGCAAATTCACCCATTGCAGATAAACCTTTTCCGAGTTTACCCTGTTCACTGAAAGCTGCTTTTGCATCACCTAAGTCACTTTCTGCTGCTTCTTTCTGTTTTCCAAATTTTTCTTTTTCACCAGCGTCTTTTGTTTTTTCAATTAATTCTGTTAAGTTAGATATTTTATTTTCTAATTCAGTAACTGATTCTGCTGCTTGATCATAACTAGATGCTAAACCCCTACCTTGATTCATTAATTTACTAAAAACTGTACCTACTGTAACACCATTTTTCAACAAACCAGTAAACATTTGTAATTGTGACTGCGCACCTTTTAATGATGCTCTAAGATGAATATTTTCCTTAATTCTTTGATCGTCTATAGCTCTTAATTTCTCCCTATCTTCCATGGTCATATGGAAACTCTTATTTTCCTCAGATCTTGCTTTATTAGTTTTCTTTATAAAGTCATTTTGAGTCTTCATATGCTTGAGTAGTTCTTTAAGGACTTTGTTTATTTCTTTAGTAACATCAAAATCATCATCTTCTCTATCATCTTCTGCACTCATAATCTTTTATATTCCTTCTAGTTTAAAAAGATTTCTTGGATGATTTCATGCTTGCAGCCTCTTTTCTCTTCTCTTCTGTATGAAATGCTATCAATTTTCGTAAATAATCTAATGGTTGCTTATCAACTGTACGTTTATCCCAACCAAATTCTACAGCGCATACGTAGTATACTACGAACTTGTTTCTGGTTCTGGGAGTGAGCCTGTAAACGTCTCCACCCAGTCCCCTAAGTATTTCGCTAAAGGGAAGTCCTTCATGACCTCCTTCATGATCGTATCTACCGTTCTGGATGGTAGATTCCTTAAGGCAACTGCATCATTTACAGTGAATGGTGCCTTCTTGATAACTTTAATTAAAATTTGAAACCTGTATTTTGGTATGTCTACTTTTGGTTTATTCAAATCTCCTAAATCTATACAATTTTGTAATATTCCATCTAACTCACCGTAAGTTAAATCATCTTCATATTCTATAATTTCATTTGAGTCTTTCCAGCTTATTTCAAAACTCTTAATAGCCATGTATGTATTATTTAAAAGTAATTTATAAACCTATTGGTTAACTATTTACTACTGATATCTTTGCTCTTCTAATTTGCCAGTTAACTTCTTCAAAGACTGGTTCTACTGGTTCCAATCCACTTACAGAGTGGTCATTGTATCCTAATCCATAACCTTGTACCTTTATTGTTTTTGGACTTGATGCTCCATTTGTAAAGAATAATTCAAATTCTGCTCCACTTCCAACATCTCCACCTACTGATTCTTTATAGGCTGTACCTTTTAGTTGTTCAAATACGTGATCAATTACATCATCACTTCTTAATGCTTGTCTGAATCTACCTGTAATATCTAGACTTCTCTTAATACCAGCAACAGATTGTTGTGAACCTATTGTGTATAACAAGTCTGAGTTTTGTGTGAATGTTAAGTCTACATCTTGTAATTCTACTAATGCATCTCCAGCAGTTGCAGAAGATCCTAATTTTAATGTACCGTGTGCAAAAGTGAAAGGTAATGAATTTTCTGTTGCATCATCTGAGAAATGACTGCTTGTGTTACTTGGTACGTCTTCTTTTCCATAAACTATATCAGCAGTACAGTCTACTGTACCTCCGATTGTGGTTGTTAATGCTAATGAATTTGTTACACATCCTTTTAATGTTCTAACCATATAGTCAGTTTCACCGTTAAAACCTATTTCAGTTGTAAACGAACTACCAACTAGTGTTTTACTTGCTGCACCTTCTGTTGAACTACCATAAATGTATGGGTTTCCAGATGAGCCAGCACCAGTTGCTGCTCCATATATTGACTTAAAAATATTATGTGATGTTGTATCTCCAAGTACAAAGTTAATTCCTAAAGTACCAGATTGTGTACCATAAGCATAAGCAGTTGGGTCTACTTGACCTAATTTACCTAAACTCATCTTATTATGGTTTAAAGTAAATGAACTTACTGCAGTTCTTTGACCAAAAGAATTGGTAATAGAGCCTGCTGAACCACCGAATGTGGATTCATAACCATAATTAACATATGCATATGCACCTGTGCGTACCATATAACTGTTGGTGCATGTTCGTATTTAAAGATTACTTATGGGTTTGTCTTTCTTATTGATATGGTCAATATGTGATTAAACATATTACGCATGAACTGATTTCTCGTATATGATGAAATTACCCTTAAATCTGTATAATCTGTACCACCTCTGATTTGGTCTGTTATAATTTTTATAGCCTCCTTGACAATATCATTATGTCTCTCATCATCTTGATAAGTTCTTATATCTAGGTCTATGGTTACATCGTGCCAGTGATCTGTTCCATATAGGCTGAAATAGTTGACTTGTTCTGATTTTGGGGTTACTATAATCTGGTCTCTTCTATCATCTATAAATCCAGTAGATCTTTTTTCCCATGCCTTATTTATCTCTGGTGTCTGACCAGCAGACCAATTATTATTAAGTAGGTCTATTACTGTCGTTGCTGCATCATATTGAAAAGAACTCAAAATTTACCACTCTCATATTCCCATGTCTGTGTCCATTTAAATTTAACATTAACCCATTTTTCGTTTTTACTAAAAGTTCCTTTTTTTGGTCTCATTTTATGTGTTATCATATGCCATTCATGATCAGTTAATTCTGCTGGTTTTCTTCCTACATACCATATTTTTCTTGCAACTCTAAAGGATATAGAATCTATTAAATCTTTTTTTTGTGTATCTGTAATTGTTTGAACTTCAGTTCCTCTCCACATATTATACTCTTGTACCCAATTTTTCACTTTTGATTTTTCTACCCACTCTGCTATTCTATACATATCAACTCTAGTTTGAGGCATTATATAATTTCTATAATGTTCTGGTAATTTTTCTTCTGGGAATTGACCACTTTTTTTAGATATTGCAACATCTGGAGGTTCATCATATATGTTTTCTTTTGGTTTAAACATTGCTTCTAATCTATCAGCAAGTTCTAATAAACCAGATACATCATTTAATTGAACGTCATCTACACCAGTTGGTGTATTTATTTTTAATTTATTACCTTTTCTTCTTGCAGAAAAACCTCTGTCTCTCAATAACCTTGCTGACTTTGTCAGAAAATACTGTTGAAAATTCATTATGCTACCGTAAATATTTCCCTACGGTTTTCAATACACCTTTCGATATCATCTTCCCATTTTTGTTTAGTTTCAGATGTATTAGTCATACCACCAGTAGGAAGTTCGTCCATTCTGAAACTTGTATTCATGATTTCTGTACAAGTCATTTTAATTATTACATCTGTGATATCTGATGGTATCTCTGAATCACCTGCAAAGTTTTCTCCACCGTATCTATAAGTTACTCTTACTCTGTTTTTTCTAAGTATTGAAAATATGTATCCTCTGAGATATACAGTTCCTCTTTCATATTCTGCATCGTACCATTGAGAATTACCTAAAACATTTTCCCAAGTTGCACTAGCACCCTGCCAAATTTCTATTTTATCACCAGCACTTGTATCAAATTCATAAATATTTCTATGTTTTAAAAATATTGGAGTACCCCATCCATAACTGTACAATAATGGTAAATCATGAATTTCTCTTGTAATCTTTTTTGATCTCCAAGCATGTCCAACTCTTCTATCAAATTCATCTTCTTTTCTATTAATTATTTTTTCAACTTGCGCTTTATTAGGAGTTGTATTCGCTGTTATAGGAACCCTTAAATAGTCAGAAATATCCCCTACAGTACAATATGTTGTTGCCATATATAGACTAATTACTCTTCGTATTTAAATTTACTTAAATACAACTGTGTATTCAGCGTTGCCAGTAATATCTGCAAATATACCATCTTCAAATCTTCTGTTAATTCCTACATATGTTCCTTGATTTTCAGAGAAAATAGTAAATTCGGTTGTACCACTACCAGATGTGCCATTTTTAAATATACATTTTGAACCAGATGAACCAGTTTTAGAAACATATACATTTACTATAACACCATGAGCAGCTTTAACTACAGTGTCAGCGTTAAAAGATACTACATTGTGGTTATATTCTACCATGATTTATAACATAATTACGAATATATAAGGATTATGCCTCAAAAAGAAAAAAAAGTCGGCTATTTTGGACTCTAGTAGCCTATGACTAGAAACTCAAACACTTTTGATTGTGTTGTTGTTGAGCTGTTTGCTAATTCTACGAAAGCTGCACCTGCTGAGCCACCAACTGTATAGAGTTTAATCTTTTCATTGGCTTTGTCATATTCTACCTTGTGAAGTGAATCCGTGAAAGTTGGGATTACTGCAACGAGTGTAGAGATTCTTCCCTCTTTAAGGTCAGCTGCCACTCCGTTGGTCGCATAGTTATCAGAGCCACCGAAGGTAACTTTGACAGCATATACTCGCAACTTTGATGTTAAAGCTGCTTGCCATGAGAGTGTTTTTCTCACGTTAGCGTTTGTCCAATCGGATGTACTGATTGTTAATGCCATATAAAAGTGTAGTATCTACCTATATATAAAGATTAAAAAAAAGAAAAGGATGGTTTGACTAGAGTTTAATATCTCTAATTTTACCTTGAGATTTGAAGTGTCTACAGACAGTTTCACCCATAGTTCTGTATACGCCTTTCTCAACAAATGCATTGTTGACAAATGGATATGCAGGGGTTCTTCTTGTTGCTTCGTAGTATTCAGTTGGAATTGCTATTTGGATTCCGATTCTTGGATATCCATAACCCTCAGCATCTGATGTGTCCAATGCGAATAATCTACCGATCTCTGCTGAGTCGCTAGCATTGCTTGGTGCATCCTTGCTTGGGATGAATGGGATTCCATAAATGGAGTCTACATGAATTCCTACACCTGTTCCTCGGAATGTTTGAATTCCGTTTACGTCGACTTGAACTAATGCTTCACCGTATGGGTTTGGAATACGGACTGAAGGCATGTATAAGCCTTGTATCTCGGAATAAACTTCGTGGGAACCTAGGAATACGTTTGGATCTTTACCTGCTGCAATACGGATCTTTCGTAAGAAAGTACGTAATGTATCGTCAGTAAGGACACCGTTAGTACCAATGGTACCTGAAGCAGATTCTACAGTACTATCAAAGTCAGTACCTGAGTCTCTGTCTATTGTTGCGTTAGCAGCCCAACAATCATAGTAACCACTATGTGAACCACCTAATGCATCTTCTTCAGCATCGCTGGAGATGATACGATCTAGTGTTTCAAAGTCGGTTGTACCAGTGTTATTGCCGGATGCGCCTGCAGCTTCAGCTTCAACATCTGCTAAAAGCATTCTATTAAGGAACTCTTTGTGTTGTACAGCCATATACAATCGGAGTGAACCAAGTCCTCCCCAAATGTCGTCTTTAGAGTGTGTTGCCAGCCATTCCATTACTTCAGATGCTGAGAAAGGCAGTTGTGCTGTCTTTGGTCTAACATCAATTTCTTGGAGTGTTGGTTTTACAGTCTCTGCTATTTGTCCACCCTCTGCAGTACCACCTAAGGTAGTGTTACCGTTAGTAGTGTTGAGAGTTGGTTTTGCTGTAATTACACGCCATCCAGATTTATCCCAAGGGTACTTAGGTAAAATGCCGAAGGCGTTCGCTTCCAAGTTCAACTGTGCCCATGCATAAGCTCCAAATACGGCATTAAATGTGCCTGCAGTTGAAGTTGTGATTGGTGCGTCAGCTTTCCTTACAAGGTTTCTGTTGTGTCCATAGTAGAGTGCTTCAAGCTCATCGATTGTTTTCACTTGAACCATTTTAATATGCTCCTACTTCGTCTTCCGAAGGTGTGTAATACTTTCCACCGAGAATGTCACGAGCTACCTGTGCTAATCCTTCTGCTCCACCAGCTCTTGCATCTTTCAAAATCATTGACTCATCTTTAAAGGATTTGTCAACACTTTCTAATGCTGCATTAGGTCGTGGGGTTTCGGTTGTGAAGGTGTGTTCGGATTTCTCAATTAAATTTGTATCGTCTGATTTTTGTTGCATTTTCAATCCACCTTTGTCTGATGAAGGTTTCTTGTCTCCAGATCTATCGTCATCTAATCCAGCTTGTCTGGAGTTTGATTGATATGTATCTGGTACAGTAACCTTTGCACCTACGTCGTCACTTGCTGCTGTTCCTTTTGGGGAAAGTGGCAAGTCAGTTGGTGTTTCCATAGCTTTCAATCTTGTATCTAAGTCACCCAAAGTATCTAATGTAGATTTTTGAGTTTCTGCGAGAGATTGAACTACTTCTGTCAATGTATCAAAACCTGATTTTACAGATTCTTGGAAAGATTTTTCTACTACATCATTGTCTGATTTTGCTACTTCAGATTGCTCTGATTTAGCAACTTCTTCAATATGTTCGTTAGAATTTTCTTCGTTGACCATGTCGTTAACTAAAACTATATATAAAGGGTATATAAAGATTTCGTTAATCCTTATTTACAGTGGTTTCTTTGTTTTGTGCACCTAATGCACTAACTAATTTCTCTTTTGGTGCTGCTTGACCACCTAGTTGATTATTACCATCTTCTGTTTGATAGCCTGATTTTTCAACATCGTCTTCAGGTTCTGATGTTACAGCACTTGCAACAGTTTGTGCTACTGCTCTACCTGCACCTGCTAATAATGCACCAACTACCTTATTTACTGCTGCATCTGAAAAAGAACGTTTTACTTGTTTTTTATCACTGTTTAATGGATTATTTACACCTTCTGTATCTGTTGTAATTAGGCTATTTTCACCACTACCTTGCTTATGTGCATCTGAAGCACCTAACATTCTACTTCCAAGTGCAGTACCTGTTGATGATGGAGAATCATTTTTACCTATACCACCTTCTATTTTTGGTATTTTTGTATCAACACCGTCTTTTATTTCACCTATTTTATTGTCTGTTTTAATTGGTTTTACAGTTTTACCCATACCTCCAGCATCTACTGTTTGTGATGCTGTTGCTGGTACAATATCTGCGTTTGACAAATCTTCACCTTT
>Ga0209992_10004116_pt1 | contig 11663 bp, 7 predicted proteins | sample 2SBtaG_2_FD_182564 | JGI IMG/M metagenome (GOLD analysis project Ga0209992, IMG submission 182564) | Deep subsurface microbial communities from Kolumbo volcano to uncover new lineages of life (NeLLi) - 2SBTROV12_ACTIVE470 metaG (SPAdes)... | ecosystem: Environmental > Aquatic > Marine > Volcanic... | reverse complement strand
TGGCAAGCACTTTTTCGGTAATTAGCTCGGTAGCTTGTTTGCTTAAACTGCGCCAATCAAGTTTTTCTAAAAACTTAATCGGGTCGCCTTTACCGAGTTTACGTAGTATTGCCAGAGCTGCTGATAAACTTTCACGGCTATTTTTAATAATGACTTTACCGACGCCTTTTACGGCGGAGCCAAGTTATAGGTATTAGAGGGATAAAGCCTAGGTTTTGTTGGCGAGTAAACGTTAATTTACTTATAGGATTAAATTGTTAAAGAGCACTTTTTTACAAAGAATTAAAAGATTAAGCACGCATTCGGCTTAATCTTTTAATTCATAGAGAAGGTAAACTAACTGACTTTTTTATCTTGTTTTAGGTGAGGAGTGTTTTCTGATAAAACATAACGCTCAGCTGCTTTGAAATCATCAAAGGCACCTAACAACATTCGTGTGGCATGCTGTTGGGTTGCGGGGGATTGCAGTAATTCTAACCATGTATTAACTAATGCGACAGGCGGTTTTTGTGTATTTATTAACATTTATATTAACCAAATGCTTTGCCGACGAGACCATCATGGTCAAGCACTTCTATTTGGCCAAATGATGCTAATACCTGTAAGTGAACAAATATATTTACTTTAGCCGTGTTTTCTAATATGGCTTCACCACCTAAGAATAAAGCAGGTTCAAAGGCGTACATTTCATCGTAGGCTAATGCACCGTGTAATATTTTACAGGGTTCGAAAAGTGGATTTTCTTCGTTGTCATATTCATCCATATATTTTGGTTTTTGTAAATAAAAAAATTCTTGAATACTGTCTAATGCATTATTGTTAGCAATATCTTTTTCATTACCTTTTTTTTCTATTACCCAAGCATTTGCGGGGGTTATTTCATATTTTAACCCTGTTTTTTCTCCCCATACATATAATTCCCCAAACGCATTGCGAGCAATAACATGAAAATTGTCTTGTTGAGGGATATCGGTATTTTCTAACCATGTATCTAATGTACCCTCAAAATCTTCAGGGTTTACTATCCAAAATAAGCCGTCTTGAAAACCACAAAACCCATATTCCTGCCAATACTCTAACAGTCTATCGGGTAATTTGCCTCGGTATTTCGTTAAAGTATCTTCGTTAACGTTAGTGCGTGAGGTTGGCTCACCAAATTTCTCTAAGAACCATTCAAAGTCCTCATCTAATTCAAATTTTTTAATCATTAGGTGCTCCTGTGTTATCTACATCGTTCTAAATTAATGTTCATGCGGGCGTTAGCTCCTTGTGTTTTGAATGCGTGATTTGCAACATCATCCATCCCCGCAACGCGCCCACTTTTTGCCCATTGTGAACCTAATGAGGAGTTAACCCCTTTGTTACCCAGTTTACTGATTGTATCATTGCCTCCGGCAATGAGATCAGGATCGTGTAATGCAGCCAGTTGAGCCATTTGCTCTTTTACTTTTTGTTGAGCGAGATCTTCTGCTTTTTTACCTCTAATTCCTTTTTTTCTAAGGCTCTTTTCGACTGATTCTAATATTTCGTTTTCCAGTTTTATTCTTGCTTTAGTCTGCTCAGCACCGCCTTTAGTCAAAATTTGTCGTGCTTTTTTATGTCCATATTTTTCGGTTAATTCAGTTAATGTTTTGCGATTATTTAAATATTGCCCAACGGTCATTTTATTAATGCCATTTTGTTGTGCTTTTAATTGTTTGTAAAACTCTTTTTCGAGCGCTTTGCTATTACCTTTAACGTTTTTCGCTAACTCTGCACCAGGAGTAAAACAAGGCGGCGTATATTTATCCATAGGTTTGGCTATTTTCTTTCCTTTAGCCCCTTTTAGCTCATTCCCTTTAGGCGGTGTTAACTCATCGGCTTTCACTTTATGCGGTACACCGGTATTACCGGTATGTGGCACTTCACCTTTATAGTGTTGTAAAGCTTGATTAAATTTCTCTTCAAGGGTGTTAATGCCGCGTTTTATGCCTTTTTCTATGTTAGGAATAAGGTTGGTTAACTGTTCACTTACTGTATTTAAACGTTTGAGGGTGTCATCCGCTAAAGACCACCTTAATACGGTACTGTTGGTTATCGCATCAAGGGCTTGTTTAATGGCAAGCACTTTTTCGGTAATTAGCTCGGTAGCTTGTTTGCTTAAACTGCGCCAATCAAGTTTTTCTAAAAACTTAATCGGGTCGCCTTTACCGAGTTTACGTAGTATTGCCAGAGCTGCTGATAAGCTTTCACGGCTATTTTTAATAATGACTTTACCAACGCCTTTGACAGCGGAGCCAAAAAAAGGCACAAAACCGATACCCGTTAATGTTAAGGCTATCCAACCTGCGGTGTCGTTGTCTTCGTTTTCATCGGTAAGCAGTAGGGCATTAGCACACACATCTCGACAATCCATGAGTTGGTCAACCACAGGTATCATTGAAATAACGGTACCGATAACCACTTGGCTGGTACTGGGGTTTTCGTTAAAATCTCCCTGTAATGTTCCCCATAACCAATCGCCTGCACCCGCGGCCATATCTCCGGCTTGAGTGAGTAAACTGGTGTCGCCAGTTTCCACCATTTTCACCGCTTTTTCAGGGGTGATTTTACCAAACAAGGGATTCTTAGTGGTGTTATCTTCTACTACATAGTCTCGAGTATCTTCACCTAATTGAACCGTGTATTGCCCTGCGGGCATTTGCTCAATAGTGGCTTGGCCTTGCGCATCTAAGGTGCCTGTTAACTCAGTACCATCACTTAAAGTTAAGGTGTACGGGGCATGTTGAACAGCCGTATTGTCTTGATACACATAGTTAAGATTAATTGTGTGCTGTTGTGTATTAACATCAGGGTCGTTAAAAAGGTTTAAACCGTTAACGCAGGGGACGGGTTTAGGCTTAGCTATCTCTGGCGCGGAGGCAACTTCTGGTGAGGTCAGGTTGTAATTAACATCGCCGTTAAAGCTCACCTTACCTTGTGCATTAAAGGTTAATACTTCGGTGGCTGTTAAAGACACATCCCCGTTGTTAGCCAGCTTTATTTCAGCGCCATTGTTATGAACAATTAACTCACCTTGGCCCGAGCCAATAATGTTAATGTCGCCATTAGCTTCAATAATGGTTGAGCCTTTAGGCACACTCACTAAAAAATCACCTTGTGCCGTTTCAATAGCAAGGTTGGTTTGTGCGTTAAGGGTAATGTTTTTTTCACTCACCGCGGTGATATTTTGTTTGCTAGTGAGTGTGGTGTTAGGCGCGCTTAAGCGAGCATGAGTGCCGGCTTGAAATTGAAGACTACCGTGTTGACTTTGAACACGATAGTGTTTTTTGACATCAATTAATTGCCCTTGTTGCACCACAAAACTGATATCGTTGTTGGTTGACTCAACCAATAAGTCTTTACCCGCATGTAAGCTAATAGCACCATAGCGACTTAACCACTGAATATAATGCGGTGTCGAGCCGACAAATAACTCAAAGTATTGCTCACTGTCGAGGGTTTGTAACACAATACTGGCTTGCGCCGTTTTATCTTCAAAACAGACCTCATTACCCGATTGAGTACGTAAGGTATTTTTACTGTGCAAATAGGCATTGCCGACACTGGGTTGGTCAGTCGAGCAACTTACCCCTAATAAATAGGTTTGGTTAATGTCGCCATTGAGACAGCCAATAAATACTTCGCTATTGTTACGTAGCGGAAAATGCCAACCCGTAGCCTGTTTTTGTTCACTACAGGCATAAAACACTAACTGTTTTATCGCCGCCGACGGGGCTTCATGCTCACCACGGGCTTGTTTATCAAAATCAAGACGCACATGATAGTCGCCTTGCTCGTTAGCGGTATGCCCAGACAAGGTAACCACTTTCGCGGGAAACACTTGTGGTAAGGGCTCAGCATTCGTGTTTGCATAATGGTTATCAAGATACGGCGTATATTGTGCGTGGTAAGGGTTGTCTACAATTGACATCGGTAATTTAAATGCCGTACCGCGCGGAATAGCCTGAACTTTACAGTAATAACGACTTAAGCCGTCTTGCGTGTGTTCAGCACTGGGCTGAACACAATAATGCTCAACCTGATAGGCTAAATATTCCCCATTGATTTGTTGTTGAACGGTATTATTTGTTGAAGCGGTTTGTAAAGTAAACGAACATCCCGCAAAACAATCACTGACGTTACCTGTTAGTGATACGCGCTCGCTAAACGTATTTAAAGCTTGGGCTTCTTGTGTGGAAAAAGCGAAGGCGAGGGCAGCGGTAGAAGCAACAGGTTGCGCTAAATTAACCGAGCTTATTTCATCCTGAACACCTGGAGGATGACTATGATATAAAGCACTGACACCACCAAAACGTTGACGAACACCTTGTTTGCATTGACTAAAACCGACAAAGCCGCGATTAACTTTTTGGCTATAATCAGCGCTGCAAGCTGGGCTACCGTCACTGGCAAACCCCAAACTGTGGTGGGTTTCAATGAACCCGCGAGGCAAGTAAGGGCTGTGGAGATTATTATCACTAATAACGATGTTATCGTCTTCAAACCAATACAATAAACCGTATTGACGAATTAAGCGGTAAAACAAATCGCCATGACTTTCTAACGCTTGAATAAAGTGGACTTTATCGGGTAAGGATTGACTTAAACGCCAGTCAAGCTGACTCGGATGATAACCTGCATCAGTAAGTAGATAACTGAGCAAGTCTTTGATATTAATATGAGTAAATACCCGAGAGTGGGTCAGGTTACTTAACAACGATAACCGCGACCCCAGAGTTAACACAAAGCGACGTCGTTGGTTAGCGCTATCATTAGGGGCAGAGACTATGCCTTTATCGGTAAGCGCTAATAAAACTCCCGACAAACTCCGCGACAGCCCATCGTTCGCCACAAAAGTTAAGGTAACGCTGTCGCCTAAGCCGTGCATTTCAGCACTTAAGTCATCTGAATCGACCCAAACTTCAAAGGAAAAATCTCCCGACAGGGTTTCTGTACCGTGGCAATAAATGGCGGTGTAGTCACGACCTGCGCTGTTAACCAACAGACGAGTGCGAGAAGATATTGTGCTCACAATGGGTTATCCTTAACATTCAATTAACACCTAGATTTGAAGCGATAATTTTACGAGTAATTTGGAATTTTGCAAGATTTTTTCGGTTTAAACAGTGTTATTTTTTTATTACATATATTTTTTTAATAAAAACATCAAATTACGGGTGCTTAATGAAATATTCATACAAAAGCATTTGACAGTTAAAAATTAAAGAATAAAATGCACACATAATTTAATTTATACGACTGTCTTCGTTGTTAAATTGATGTTAATGTTTTTTCGGTTTTACTTTCAACAAAAAGTAGAGCTGAAACTTATTAAATAAAAATTCAATGATTGAATTAAACGTTAAAGAAAGGGATGTCATCAACATGGAAAAAAATAACACTAGCATGGAGCAAAATAATTTAAACCATTCAAAATCATCCGTACAAAATTCTACTGATGTTAGTCAAAAAAACGATTTTAAATACTGCTTACTGTCGTCAGTTTGGTCTCAAAGTCGTTTAATTTCTTCTTTACTCAATCAAATGGGTTTACCGTATCACCGTGTTTTTCAACCGCAAGCGCTTGAATTGTATTTATTATTAATAAATACGGAATTAAAAGTTTGCTATGCACTTGAAAACTTTACTTATAGTTCTTTAACTAAACTCAATGAAGACTTATTTACTATTCAATCTAAGGTGATCGCTTCAATGGATCATTTTATTGTTAAAAGCTTTGATAATAGTCAACAGCATAAGAAAAATAATAGCATTATCAGTGCTATTTTAGGAAAACACCATCAATGGAAAGAGTCTCCGCAAGCACGTTTTAATCAAGTGATTTGCCCCATATTAGAAGATCAATTAATTATTAAACCCGAACATTAATTAGGTAGTAACCATATGAATATATTTAAAAAAACAATATTAATCAGTTTTGCTGTTTTGATTTCTGCTTGTAGTAGTACGCAAGTTAATTTAGCGGTAACTGCAACAGATAACTTAAATTTAAATCAATTTGATGAGGCATTACCTGTTGTCTTGCGTATTTATCAGTTGTCGGATATTCAAAGTTTTAAAGATGCCTCTTTTAAAGAGCTATGGAAAAATGATAAGTCAGTTTTAGGTAATTCATTGATTACCGTTGAAGAGCGAACTGTTAACCCTGCTGATAAATTAAAAATTAATTTTGAACAGGCTGAAAATGCTAAATATGTTGCTGTTTTTGCGCTTTTTCGTGATCGTAAAAGCAGTAAATGGCGTGTTTATCATGCGTTAGATTCAGGTACTATGCAGTTATCGACTTCTCTCGATATTATGCTTACGAGCAATGCTGTTACATTTCCAAATGAAAAAGAAAAAAGTTAATGAGCTATATGCGTAATAAACCTGTTTGGGCAGAAGGCGTTTTACTTGGTCAACAACATTTTCAAGCGTTTGATGCTCATCAAGAATATGTACAGGCACAACGACAACTTATGTTGTCGCCGTTTGCCTTTGGTTTTAAAACTATTCAATTTGATAGTACAGCCTTGTCTCGGGGCATTGTAAGTATTAATAAATTAAATTTAATATTTGAGTCAGGTCGTTATGTTGAATATAACACCAGTGAAAATAATGAGTTAACGTTAACATTAGCACCAGAAACACAAGAGACATTAATTTATGTTGGTATGGCCGCTAATACTAGTGTGGGCGAAATTACTGGCTACAATAATAATAGTCAATTAACAGCATATAAGGCAGATTATGTTGAATTAGCTGACCAACATGATGCTTCACGTACTCGCGAAGTTATGGTTGCTATACCGCAATTATCTTTATTTTCAGAAAATGATTCTCGTAATTATTTTGAAGTACTCCCTTTATTAAAAGTTGTGCGCGGTAGCGACGGTAATTTTTCGATTGATCCAACGTTTATCCCTCCCATTATTGATATAACTATTTCGCCTTATTTAAAAGATTTATTAACTCGTACAAATAACTTAGTTAATGCGAAAGCTAATGTATTACTTGACCGACGTCAAAAACTCGGGGCTGTAACTGATTTTGGTCCCAATGAAATTAATAGTTTTATGCTATTAAATGGTTTATTACCCAGTGCCAAAATGCTTGAGCATTTAAAAAATATCGGCACTTTACATCCAGAGCGGTTGTATTGTGAGTTTACAAACTTATTAAGCCGAATATCGCTATTTGAGCATAGTGAGTTAATTAATCAATTACCTGCATATAACCATCAACAATTGTCTCAGGTGTTTATGAGTTTTGAACGCATGATCACTCAATTGCTTGAAGGTGTTGTGCCTAAGAAAATGTCAGGTATGAAATTAGAAAAAGTGTCAGATTCTATGTATCGAATTCCGACAATTGATTCTGCTCAATTTGAACAAAGTGATTTTTATTTAGCGGTATATATGGAATCTGCTGATAGCAAATGGATTGAAACATTTAGTGAGCAAGTAAAAGTAGCCTCAACAGAAACCATTGAATTAATTGTATCTTCAGCGCTTAACGGCGTTAATTTAGCCCACTGTCAACGGCCACCAAATAAGTTAGCCGTTAAAAGTGGGTATGAATATTTCAGGCTTGAGCCTTATGGTGATGTTTGGCAAAAAATTATTGAAGAGCAAAGTTTAAGTATTTTTATGTCTTATGCCTTACATAAAGCAAATATTGAAATTGTTACCGTTGAAAAAAGTTAGTTTTTAATATGAATTTATTAGTAAAAGTGATCAAAAAGTAATGGATGTTGCAGAAAAAAAACAAGATTTATTAGCATGTATTTCGCCAATTTTACATGCACTTATGCCTCTAAAAGTAAGTCAGGACAGTGCCAATATTCCTGATGACTTTCGTAGCGCTATTATTGATTGTTTTGATCAATTTGAACGTAAATGCTACGAAAATCAAATTACAACGTCGCAAATGCAAGAAGCAAAATTTGCCTTAACCGCAACTTGTGATGAATTAGTGATGAGTTCAGGCGTTAGTTTTCGTATGGATTGGATGGCAAAACCACTGCAATTAGAGTTTTATGGAAACAATCGTGCTGGAGAAGAATTTTTTGAGCGCATGGAAAAATTGCGTATGGGCAGCGAAGATAAATTTTCAGTGTTAGAAGTGTACTATGTTTGCTTACAGTTAGGTTTTGAAGGAGCTTATAAAGTAAAAGGTTTAGAACAATTAAAGGCGCTTATTGTTGACGTTCGTGCGCAATTAGAAGACCACAACGGTTCACCTGAAATTACATTGTCAGCTAATGGCGCTCCCAGTGAGGGCTTTGTGATGAAAGTAGGGCGTAATTTACCGTATTGGGTAATTTTAAGCATCGGTTTAAGCATTATCATGTTTTTGTATATGGGCTTTCATTATGCTGTTGGTCATAGCGCAAACGCTAGTGATTTACGCATAGAAAAACAACTTGAAGTACTTAAACAAATTGATAAAACAGAATTAAATACAGAGGACTTGTAATGCAAGGAAGTACTAATACACGCGGTTTACTTCAGTTTTTGCTGGGCATGGCTTCATCAAGAGCAACAGGACAATTTATTGGCTTTATTGCTGTACTAACAATAGTATGGTTTGCAGGGCATCTTGTTGGTTTGAACACAGATAATAAAAAATTAATTGCAATGGCAGCAGTTGCCGGTGCATTTATACTATTTTTAATTGCTCGTTGGTTTTGGACTAAACGTTCAGGTGATAAATTAGTCTCTGAATTAGCTAATCATTCAGCAGGTTCTCAAGCTGAAATTGATGAAATACAAACCAAAATGACAGATGTTTTACAATCGTTAAAAACTTCTCATTTAGGTGCTGGACACCGTGGTAATGCTGCTTTATATGCGCTGCCTTGGTATATGATTATTGGCCCTTCTGCCACCGGTAAAAGTACGCTGTTTGCTAATTCTGGCTTGCATTTTCCATATGCCAATGCCAATGAAGTTCATGTACAAGGCTTTGGTGGTACACGTAATTGTGACTGGTGGTTTTCTGATCAAGCAGTGCTTATTGATACGGCAGGTCGTTATACTACCGAGTCTTCGGATAATAAAGAATGGATGTCATTTTTAGGCCTACTTAAACGAAATCGTCCTAAATTGCCTATTAATGGTGTGATGGTTGCAATTAGTGTATCGGATATTCTTACCAGTGACAGCGAAACTATCCGTTTACATGTCAAGATGATCCGTGAACGTATTCAAGAGCTAATTACCGAACTAGGTGTTATTTTTCCTGTTCATGTTGTTTTCACTAAAAGTGATTTAATTAGTGGCTTCGAACCCTTTTTTGCCGATTTAAATGAAAAAGAAAGAGAGCAAGTTTGGGGCGCTTATTTACTTGATGAGAGTGAAGATCAAAGCCAAGATCCTGCAGAATTGTTTGAAGTTCGTATGGAAGACTTATACCAACGCTTGTGTGAACAAAGGTTAAGTAAATTAGCTCGTGAACGTAATGTTCATCGTAAATCATTAATATTTGATTTTCCTAATCAATTTAAATCTGTTTCACTTAAATTAACCGAATTTGTTAATTTACTTTTTAAAGAAAATCCTTATCAAGAAGTGCCATGGTTTGCTGGTGTATATTTTACTTCTGGTACTCAAGAGGGGACGCCAGTAGAACGAATTTTATCAGGTGCAAGAGAAAAATTTTGTGCGGTTTCGCTTGAGCAGAAACAAGAAACGATCACCAAAAGTTATTTTATTAACCGATTTTTTAATGACGTAGTTTTTAAATTACAAGATTTAACACGCGGAAATCGACGAGAACGAAAAATTCAACGTTGGTTAAAAGGTCTTACGGTTTCTGCCATGTTAGCATCAATTGCCGGTATTACTGCGGTGTTAATGACCTCATACACAATGAATTCGATACTTATTTCATCGGGTGACGAAAAAATATCGGCATTGGTAACACAAGCAAAAATGTCGACAGAACCAGCTGATCGTCTTAGTCAATTTTTAGCTGTGTTTGAGCAATATTCAACGCTACATGCATACGAAAATGATTTACCTTGGCATTATATGCTTGGTGTGTACGAAGGTGATAAAACGTTAAAAGCAATTAACGCGGTTACGTTGCAGCAAATGCAAGCGATGATCACTTTACCTATCGAAAAGAGTGTTGTTGAAAAATTACAACATTTAAGCGAACAATGGGCGCAACTACCTAATATGGATAGTAAAAATGCGTTACGCCAAGAATATTATGAATTATTAAAATTACATTTAATGTTTTCACAATATCCTGAAAAAATGGATGTGGAGTTTGCCAAAGAAAAGCTACTTTCTTTATGGGTTCCTATTTTAGGTGTCGATTTACATGACGAAGCTAATGCAGACTTAGCGGCTAGTTTAAATACGGTTATTAGTACTTATATAAGTCAGTTTGGAGACAGCATTGATAAAGTTGGCGCTTTATCATATTGGGATAATAATGAAAATTTAGTTTCTGTTGCGCGTTTACAATTAGAAACGCAGCCTGATCCGGCTACCTTGTATAGACAAATTGTCACCAGTAAAGCTGCCCGTAAGAAATCATTAACGCTTAAAAGTATTCTTAAACACGGCAATAGAAAATATTTTCGCAGTAAAGGAAGAGTGGCATATGCTTATACCGCAAAAGGTTGGCAAGAATATGTTTACCCTGAAATTCATCGGGTAGTTACTGTGGCCAGTTCTGGTGATTGGGTTATGGGAACCGCTAATGAACAGGGCGAAAATTTAGTTGATAATTCAAAAGTTGCCATGTTAGAAAAAGCAATTCGCTCTTTATATTTTAAAGATTATACAACGCAATGGTTCGGTTTTATTAACAGCGTTAAAGTCAGACCTTTCGCAAATTTGTCTGATGCGAGTATCGCTTTAGCTAAGTTAAGCTCTATTGATGGTCCTTTCGTTAACTTTATGAAGCAAGTTAATAAAAATATTATACTTAATGATACTCCTCGTGTTGAACAACCCGTATCAACAGACAAAATGGCGAAAAAAGATAAAGCGGCAAAACTAGCAGAAAAAGTAAAAGTGGCTTTACCTAGTATTGTTGCTAAGCGAGTGCCTGAACTCGAAAATCGCTTTGCGGATTTAAGACGTTTTAGTAATGGTGGTGAACAAGGAAAAATTAGTGAGTTATTGCAACAATATATACGTACATTAAGTACTATTCATTCAGATATTAAAACCTTGGCTGGCAGTAATGACATTGATGCGCGGGCTATGGAGTTTTCTCAGCAATTATTAAGTGGCGAAGATACTCAAAGCGGTTTGCAATCATCATGGATTGTGGTTGAAAGCCAATTACGAGCATTAGAACCTGAAACTAAAATTGCATTGGATGGTTTATTTAAAAGCCCATTACAATCAACCTTTAAATCTATTGCTGTGGTAGCACGTCGCCAACTTGATGTTGAATGGAATAACCAAGTATATGCATTATATGAAAAAGGTTTAAAAGGTAAATATCCATTTGCTTTACAAGGTGCTGATGCTGCAGTAGATGATGTTGCTGAATTATTAAATAGTCGTTCAGGTGTTTTATGGACGTTTGTTGACGAACAGCTTTCACCATTTTTGAAAAAACGTAAAAGTAAATGGGAAGAACGTACTTGGAACGATATGGGTATAGGTTTTAGT
>Ga0209992_10004115_pt1 | contig 11667 bp, 11 predicted proteins | sample 2SBtaG_2_FD_182564 | JGI IMG/M metagenome (GOLD analysis project Ga0209992, IMG submission 182564) | Deep subsurface microbial communities from Kolumbo volcano to uncover new lineages of life (NeLLi) - 2SBTROV12_ACTIVE470 metaG (SPAdes)... | ecosystem: Environmental > Aquatic > Marine >... | reverse complement strand
CACGCCTTTGGCCATTGTCTCGCAAGCAATATCCTAAGCAGTGTTTTCCTTTAGCTGGAATAATCTACTGCAAGAGACAATTCTGTATCTTAGTGGGTCGGACGACCTCAAGAGGAGTTTGACCAACTCATGCAATTGCCTCTATTGAACGGTAGACAATGAAAGTAATTTTCTTGGATCGCGATGGTGTAATTAATCAAGAAATTGGCTATCTATATAAAAGCAATGAATTTAAATTTATTGATGGTGTATTTGAGGCTTGTAAGTATTTTCAATCGCTTGGATACAAATTGATTATTGTCACCAACCAATCAGGTATTGCTAGAGGGTATTACCAAGAAGAAGACTTTCATACTTTAACTAAATGGATGTTAGTACAGTTTAAGAATCAGGATGTTGATATTTTAGATGTATTTTTTTGTCCGCATGGTCCAAAATCAACTTGCAAGTGTCGTAAGCCTCAACCGGGAACGCTCCTAGAGGCGCGTGATAAGTACGGTATTAATATGGAATATTCATGGCTAATTGGTGACAAGGAAACAGACATTGATGCTGCAAATGCTGCTGGAGTCAATAACACCATCTTGGTAAAAAATGGATGCAGTATTAATAAGATAAAAACTAATTCTAAATTTATATTAAAATCTATTAAGGAGAGTGTTTCAATCATTTGAGCGAAAAATGCTTAAGCATTGCATTTGAAAGGCACTCACTAAAGCACCGAAGTAGAGAGTTGATATATTTAAGGGGGGTTGCTTTAAAGATTCTGTACTAAATAAGGGCGTGTAAATGATAATTCCTCTAAATATATTTATTCCAACATGATAAAAAATCTATGGTCTGACAAAGACGCAACTCAATTTAAAGATGATTTGGCATTGCGAGTCTACACTTCGCGCTTACTTGGTCAAAACTCGTCTTTGGTTCTACATGGTGGTGGAAATACATCGGTCAAAATTACCGAGACTAATATCATTGGAGAGCAGGAAGAAATCCTTTATGTGAAGGGTAGTGGCTGGGATTTAGTTTCAATTGAAAAAGCTGGATTTTCACCAGTGCGTATGACACATATGGTCAAACTGGGTAAGTTAGAATCACTTTCTGATCCGCAAATGGTGAATGAGTTAAAAACTCAACTCACTAATACCTCTGCTCCAGCGCCTTCGGTGGAGACCATTCTTCACGCAATTCTGCCATTTAAATATGTTGATCACACTCATGCTGATGCTGTGGTTACTATTTCTAACACATCGAATGGTGAACAAAGAATTCGGGAAATTTATGGTGATCGAGTTGTTATTGTGCCTTATGTGATGCCTGGGTTTGATTTGTCAAAAGATGTGGGCCGATTGTTTTCAGAACAAGCCACAGATAAAACTGAAGGTATGGTGCTACTTAATCACGGTATTTTTTCTTTTGGCGATAATGCAAAAGAGGCCTATGATCGAATGATTGATTTAGTAGATTTGGCAGAAAAATATCTAATTAATCAAAACGCTTGGGAGATGGAAAAACCATTAGGAGATATTTCTACCGAACCAATGCGCAATGAAATTGCACAGTTGAGGCAGGATATCTCGATGGTAATCACCTCACCAGTATTGTTTAATTTAACCAATAGTAAACGTGGAATTGATTTTTCTAATCAAGGTAATGTTACAAGTATTGCAACAAGAGGCCCGGTAACACCAGATCATGTTATTCGCACTAAACGCATTCCAATGATCGGCCGTAATGTTGGTCAGTACGTTAAGGACTATACATCATATTTTGACACTCATGAACCTAATGCAAAAGAGCGAAAAACCATGCTAGACGCAGCACCACGTGTAGTTTTAGACCAAGAGTTTGGTCTGTGTGCGGTAGGAAAAAATATGGGTGAAATTGGCATTATTTCTGATTTATATGAACATACAATGCAGTGCATACTTAAAGCTGAAAAGCTAGGTGGTTGGGAAGCATTACCAGCAGCTGATATCTTTGATCTTGAATATTGGGATCTTGAGCAAGCAAAATTACAAAAAGGCGGTAATGCACCAGAATTTCAAGGTGAAGTAGTGCTTATAACTGGTGCTGCATCAGGTATTGGTAAATCTTGTGTAGAGTCTTTTCTTGCTCGAGGTTGCGCAGTTATTGGCATTGATCTTGATGCTTCTATTGAAAATACTTCAAATCATGATAATTATCTAGGCTTGGTTTGCGATGTAACTAATGAGCAAGTGCTTAAAGACATGCTTGAGACAGGCGTGCGTTATTTTGGCGGCATAGATATGGTGGTGCTAAATGCTGGAATTTTCCCTGGTGGGAAGACAGTTGCAGAGCTATCTACAGATGAGTGGCGTAAGGTGTTTTCAGTTAATCTGGATGCAAATTTAACACTGCTTCGTGAGGTTTATCCTTTGTTAAAACTTGCACCAAATAAAGGTAGAGTGGTTATTATTGGTTCTAAAAATGTGCCAGCACCTGGACCTGGGGCAGCATCTTATTCTGCATCAAAAGCAGCACTCAATCAATTAATGCGCGTGTTGGCAATGGAATGGGGTGGTGATGGTATAAGACTTAATACGCTTCATCCTAACGCAGTATTTGACACTGGTATTTGGACAGATGAGGTTTTAGAAGCAAGAGCAAAACATTATGGACTTAGTGTAGAAGAATATAAAACCAATAATGTCATGAAAGTTGAAGTGAGCAGTAAAGATGTGGCAGAACTAGCAGCTGAGATGTGTGGAACTTTATTTGCAAAAACCACAGCAGCACAAGTACCAGTTGATGGCGGTAATGATCGAGTAATTTAAACTAATAAGAGAATAATGAGTAAGAAAACAATACTTGGAATTTTAGGTGGTAGTGGTGTTTATGATATTGACGGACTAACCAATACCCGTTGGGAAAAGATAGAATCATCTTTCGGTGAGCCTTCTGATGAATTGTTATTTGGCGAGTTAAATGGACAAGAAATGGTCTTTCTACCAAGGCATGGTCGTGGACATAAAATTCCACCATCAGAAATTAACTTTAGAGCTAATATTGACGCTTTAAAAAGAGTAGGTGTTACTGATGTTATTTCAGTTAGTGCCGTTGGTTCTTTAAAAGATGAGTTAAAACCAGGCATGTTTGTTATTGTTGATCAGTTTATTGACCGAACTTTTGCTAGGAATAAAAGCTTCTTTTCTAGTGGTTTAGTGGCGCACGTTTCTATGGCACATCCAGTTTGTAATCGACTGGGTGAACATCTAGAATTGGCTGCTAAAAATAGTGATATTGAGGTTGTGCGTGGTGGTACGTATTTAGTCATGGAAGGCCCGCAGTTTTCATCAGTGGCTGAATCTGAGCTTTATCGTTCTTGGAATTGTGATGTCATTGGTATGACCAATATGCCAGAAGCTAAACTAGCCAGAGAAGCAGAGATGTGCTACGCAACTGTTGCTATGGTAACTGATTATGATTGTTGGCATCCAGACCATGACAATGTAACCGTAGATGCAATTATTAAAGTTTTATTGGCTAATGCTGATAATGCACGTTCTTTGGTTAAAAATGTAGCGTCTGCAATTGATGCTGATACTCATGGGTTAAATTGTAGTTGTAAAACCAGTCTTGATAACGCCATTATTACTGCATCTGAGGCGAGAGATAAAAATATGTTAGATAAATTATCAGTGGTCGCAGGGCGGGCACTTAATCAATAGGAGATAGTTATGCCGATTAAATCACGAATTAGAACCATTAAACATTATCCAAAAGAAGGGATTATGTTTAGAGATTTCACGACATTATTACAAGATCCAGTCGGCTTTCGTATTTCTGTTGATGAGTTAGCTAACCGTTATAAAGACATGAAAATTGACAAAGTTGCCGGGATTGAGTCTCGCGGTTTTATTATGGGTGGAGCGCTGGCCTATCTTTTAGGTGTGGGTTTTGTGCCAATTCGAAAGCAAGGCAAATTACCATCTGAAACTATCGGCCAAGATTATGAACTAGAGTATGGCACAGATAGGATTGAGATTCATATTGACGCAATTAATCCCGGAGAGAAAGTGCTTATTGTAGATGACTTGATTGCCACTGGTGGCACAGCTGAAGCAGCAGTAAAACTAGTACAAGAAATGAAAGGTGAAATTGTTGAATGTTGTTTTGTGATTGACCTACCAGATATTGGCGGTAGAGCGCGATTAGAGGCTATGAGGCAAAAGGTATTTGCACAATGTGAATTTGAAGGTGATTAGATGAGTGAGAATATTGAAACATTAAGATGGAATAAAGATCATTTTGAAATGATTGACCAGCGTATTTTACCTGCTGAGTTTAAATATATCTCTTATACAACCGCAGCTCAGGTTGCTGATGGTATTCGTGATATGGTTGTGCGTGGCGCGCCAGCTATTGGTTGCGCAGCTGCTTACGGCGTGGCACTCGCAGCACTTGAGTTGCAAGATGCCGATAGTGATGAATTTACCAAAGGCATGGAAGAGGCTTTTAAAGTATTGTCACAGTCTCGACCAACCGCTGTTAATTTATTTTGGGCGATTGATAGAATGCGCAATAAGATGAATGAGTCCCAAGGTTCATCAAAACAGATTGCTAATATTTTATTAGATGAAGCGCATGAAGTAAAAAAAGAAGATATTCAAATCAATCGTGCAATGGGAAGTAATGGTGCGGCATTGCTAGACGATGGTGCACGAGTTCTTACACATTGTAATGCTGGTGCACTTGCTACTGCAGGTCATGGAACAGCTTTAGGCGTGTTTAGGTCAGCTGTTGAAGAGGGTAAGAAGATTTCGGTTATTGCCGATGAAACACGTCCATTTTTGCAAGGTGCACGCCTTACTGCTTGGGAAATGGTACAAGAAAATATTCCGGTTACTTTAATATCTGACAACATGTCTGGTCATTTGATGAGTCATGGTGAGATTGATGCCATTGTAGTAGGTACTGATCGTGTGGCTGGTAATGGCGATGTGGCTAATAAGATTGGTACTTACATGGTGGCAGTTTTGGCTAAAAGGCATAACATCCCATTTTATGTGGCTTGCCCTTTATCGACTATTGATCGTTCTATTACAAGTGGTAAGGATATCCCTATTGAAGAGCGTCCTATTGAGGAGGTAATAGGTTATCGTGAATGTCAGTGGGCGGCAGAAGGTGTTGAAGTTCGCAATCCAGCGTTTGACGTTACTCCTGCAGAATTAGTAACGGGATTAATCACTGAAAAAGGTGTTATATTAAACCCAAATAAGAATAAAATAGCAGATTTATTTGTATAAATTATAAGGTTAAATAGTATGTATTTTGACAAATACTTTCAAAGAATTAAGTTAAGTTTAGACTCAGTTGACAACCATAAATTAAAAGCAGTTTCAAATCTTATAAGTAAAACAGTAGAGAGTGGTAAAAAAATTATCACTGTTGGAAATGGAGGTAGCGCATCTATTGCTAACCACGTCACTGTAGATCTAATAAATGCCGCCAACATTAAAGCCATCAGTTTTAGTGATACCGGAATAATTACATGTTTTGCAAATGATTATGGGTATGAAAATTGGGTTAGTAAAGCTTTAGACTGCTACGCAGAGTCGGGCGATTTAATTATATTAATAAGTAGTAGTGGAAAATCTATGAATATGTTAAATGCAGCAAGAAAAGCTAAATCTATGAGTGCAAATATAGTTACATTAAGTGGCTTCTCATTAGACAACCCATTAAAAAAAATGGGTGATATAAATTTTTGGGTTGATAGTAAGGAATATAACAATATTGAAATGGTGCATCATATATGGTTACTTGCAATAATTGATCATGTGATTGAAAAAAAACAAGAGAGGGTAGTATTATGAAAACAATTGTAACAGGCGGTGCCGGATTTATTGGGAGTCATTTGGTTGATGAATTGCTTGACATGGGTCATGAAGTTGTTGTACTTGATAACTTTAGTACAGGTAGAAAACAAAATTTAGAGCATGTAAGCAAAAGAATCAAGTTAATAGAATGCGACTTATCAAACAAAGGAGATTGGGTAGAAGAATTTTGTGGGGCTGACTGGGTGTTTCATTTGGCTTCGCTAGCGGATATTGTGCCATCAATTCAAAATCCAGAAGGGTATTTTAGGTCAAATGTAGATGCAACATTTTATGTCTTGGAGGCTTCCCGTCATGCTAAGATTAAAAGATTTATTTATTCAGCATCATCTTCGTGTTACGGTATACCAAATAATTACCCAACTTCGGAAAATTCGGATATTAAGCCGCAATATCCTTATGCTCTAGCTAAAAGAATGGGTGAAGAATTAGTTGAGCACTGGTCTCAGTTGTATAATTTACCCGCTATATCACTACGTTTTTTCAATGTATATGGTACAAGATCAAGAACTTCAGGTACTTATGGAGCTGTTTTTGGAGTATTTTTAGCTCAAAAATTAGCTAAAAATCCATATACAGTTGTTGGTGATGGTGAGCAAACAAGAGATTTTACATATGTAACAGATATAGTTGCTGCACTGATTGCATCAGCAAAAAGTAATAAGACTAATAAAATATATAACGTAGGAAGTGATAAAACAATATCAATTAATAGAATTGTTGAACTACTTGAAGGTGATAAAGTGCACATTCCAAAAAGACCAGGTGAGCCAGATTGTACTTATGCAGATATTTCTAGAATCAAAAATGATCTTGGTTGGAGTCCTACTATTTCTATCGAGGAAGGGGTTCATAAAATATTAGAAGAAATTGATTATTGGAAGGAGGCAACAGTATGGGATTCAGAGTCGATTGCTGATGCAACTAGTGACTGGTTTAAGTATTTAGATAAATAAATTTTGATGCATAATACAAAAGCCTTATTATTATCTGCAGGGTTAGGGTCGAGACTTCGACCTTTGACAGATATTTGGCCAAAGTGCCTAATGCCAATTCGTTCAAGACCGTTGCTTGAATACTGGCTGAGTGTATTAAGTGAAAATAATATCCAGAATGTGCTGGTTAATACTCATTATCTTTCGAAATACGTGAATAAATTTTTGAACCAAGATAAATTTAAAAATTGGACTAACGTCAATTATGAAAAAGAGTTATTAGGAACGGCAGGAACTGTTAGAGAAAATAAAAATTTTTATAAAAATCATACACTATTACTTATCCATGCAGATAATTGGGTTTGTTGTAATTTTACAGATTTTTTAAATTTTCATCATGAGCTAAGAGATAAAAAAACGTTAATTACCATGATGACATTTTCATCTGACAATCCAACCGCATGCGGAATTGTTGAAATAGATAAAAAAGGAATTGTTACAAATTTTCATGAAAAAGTTGAAAACCCCCCGGGTAATTTAGCAAATGCAGCAATTTATTTAATAGAGCCGCAGGTAGTTGAATGGATTGTAAATAATCCTGAAATTAAAGATTTTAGCACAGAGGTTTTGCCTCGTTTTTTAGGAAAAATATCAACCTGGGAGAATAAAGGGGTTCATCGAGATATTGGAACTATTAAAGATTTAAAAAAAGCTCAAATAGATAATTGCACCCCCCCTAAGTGGCCTGAACAAAATATATGGCAACAGTCCTTTAATGATCACATAATTCAAGATTTGGTTAAATGAATATACATAAAAAGATAATCTCTATGGAAGAGGTTGCAAAATTAGATGGGAGTGGCTTTTCACTTTGTTATGGTCATTTTAATCTAGTGCATCCTGGCCATTTAAGATATCTGCATCATGCAAAAAATAATAATAAAAAATTAATAGTTGCTATTAGATCAGACAAAGAATTAGATGGTGAAAATTTTGGTCAACACTATACCGAAATGGAGAGGTCAGCCAGTATTGCAAATATACATATTGTTGACAATGTGGTTATATTAAATGAACTCTCTATTAGAGGGTTGATAGGTTTGCTTAGGCCAAGTAAATTGGTACTAGGAAAAGAATTTGAACTAGATAGAAATGAACAGACAAGTTTTGCTATAGAGGAAATTAGAAAATACAATGGATCTGTCGATTTTCATGCAGGAGAAACTCATTATTCATCATCTAATTTACTTTACGATAGTGTGTTAGACATAGAAGAAGTAAAGAAAAATAGTTTTAGAAAAATATGTAATTTGCACAATGTATCCTATGATGATTTGCATTGTAAGATTCAAAATTTCTCCAATGTAAATTTGTTAGTTATTGGGGATACAATAGTGGACAACTATGTCGCCTGTGACGCTATAGGGATGAGCGCCGAAGCTCCAGTTTTAGTGGTTGAAGAGCTTGGAAATAGAGAGTTTATTGGTGGGGCTGCAGTTGTAGCTTCTCATGTAAGGTCACTCGGAGGTAAGTGTTTTTATATGAGTGTTGTTGGAGATGACCAACAAGCTAATAGTGTTGAAAAGGTGTTGAAAGACAGGGGCGTTGATGTCAATTTATTTTCTGATAAAAGCAGGCCGACTACTTACAAAACACGATACATGGTAGATAATCAAAAATTATTTCGAGTGAGTAGAATTAAAAACCATCAAATCTCAAGTGAAATCGAGAAAGACATTATTAAAAAATTAACAAAGTTGGCTCCAAAATTAGATGGAATTATGGTGAGCGATTTTGTTTATGGCGTGATTACGCAGAGTGTATTGGATGAAATCAGAAGTTTAGCTAAGAAGTTCAATATTAAATTATTTGGAGATTTGCAGTGTAGTAGTCAAGTTGGAAGCGTATTGAAGTTTCAAGAATTTGATTTAATTACACCCACTGAAAAAGAGTCAAGAATAGCATTGGGTGACAATGAAAGCGGTATTGAATGGATTTCGAATACCTTGTTAAAGAAAACAAGTTCAAAAAATATGCTGATAAAGCTTGGGTCTGAGGGGTTTATTGCTTATGGCAATCGAAATCCAATTCAAAGGCAAAATTTTCCCGCATTAACAATCAATCCTGTTGATGTAGCGGGTGCTGGGGATTCGTTATTTGCAGCAATGTCTATATCTTTATCTTCTGGATCTAGCCTGGTTGAAGCGTCCCTTATTGGATCTTGTATGGCGTCCTTAGCAGTAAAAGAGGTTGGAAACATGCCAATATCAAAATATAAATTAAGTAAATATATACAAGAAATATTAAAATAAAGGTTTGATTATGAATGATAAATATGGAATTGAAAGTCACAAACTGGCCTACCATCCTCAAAGAGTATCTGCGATACTTGAAGCAGGAGATGATTGGGAGAAGGGAAAGAAAATATACCCTATTTATTTAGAGTTATCTCCAATTGGGGCGTGTAATCATCGATGTACATTTTGTGCAGTAGACTACCTTGGTTATAATCCTGTAAAGTTGGATTTTAATATTATGAAAAAACGCCTACCTGAAATGGGAAAATTAGGTGTTAAAAGTATCATGTATGCAGGTGAGGGTGAGCCGCTACTATACAAAAGAATTGCAGAACTAACAGAAATAACTAAACAATCAGGTATTGACGTTTCGTTTACCACTAACGGCACCATTTTACCTAAAGATTTTCTTGAAAGGGCGTTGCCAAATACAAGCTGGATCAAAGCTTCTATAAATGCAGGGACAGAGGAGACATACCATAAGGTTCATCAAGGAAAAAAAGGAGACTTTCAGAAAGCTATTAAAAATTTAAAGGCTATGGTAGATTACAGAAAAAAGCACAATCTTGAGGTTGTGATTGGTGCTCAATCTATGTTGTTACCTGAAAATGTGGATGAAATGGATGAACTAGCTAGAGTTTGTAGAGATGAGATAGGCTTGGATTATTTAGTGATAAAGCCATATTCTCAACATATGTTTAGTCTTACTCATAAGTATGAGGGTGTTGATTATACTAAATACGCTCATTATGAAGAAAAATTTACCAGCATGTCATCTGATAATTTTCAGGTAATCTTTCGTGGAAATACGATGAAAAAATATGTTGAAGGAAGTGATAATAGATATAAAAAATGTTATGCAACTCCTAATCTGTGGGGGTATGTTATGGCTGATGGCAGGGTGTTTAGTTGTAGTGCGTTTTTGTTAGATGATCGTTTTAATATTGGCAATATACATAACAATACTTTTCAAGAAATTTGGGAAGGTGAGAAACGTAAACAGAATTTTGAATTTGTGAAACATGATCTAGATATTTCAGAATGTCGCCTTAATTGTAGAATGGACGAAGTTAATAGGTACATTGATGCAATTGAGCATCAAACAATTGAACATATTAATTTTATATAAAAAAAATGAAAGACAATCAATATCAAAAACTACTCGAAAAAGCCGATTTAGAGTTGTTAACTATTTATACTGAATTAGTAAGAATAAGAAGGATTGAAGAGGCTATTGCTGAAAAATACCAAGAATGGGAAATGCGTTGCCCAGTGCATTTAAGTATTGGTCAGGAGGCTATACCCGTAGGAATTTCTATGCATTTAAGAGATACAGATCACGTGTATAGCAATCATCGTTCACACGGTCATTATTTTGCAAAGGGTGGTAGCCTTAGAAGAATGATTGCCGAGTTATACGGTAAAGAGACAGGCTGTTGCGGTGGTCGTGGCGGGTCGATGCATCTTATTGATTTAGAGGTTGGCTTTATGGGCTCAACGCCAATTGTTGGCGGAACAATCCCACTGGCAGTTGGTGATGCATGGTCTGCAAAGCTTAAGGCTGAAGATCGTGTCACAGTTATTTATTTTGGTGATGGGTGTTTTGAGGAGGGTGTTATACATGAATGTATGAATTTTGCAGCTCTACATAAGTTGCCTATTATATTTGTATGTGAAAATAATAATTATTCCGTATATACACAACTAAAAGATAGGCAGCCTGATAGAAAAATAATTAATATAGCAAAAGCTCATGGATTAAAAACACATACTGCAAATGGTAACGATGTACTAGAAGTTTCAAACATCGCATATACTGCAGTATCGAGTGTAAAGTTAGGTGATGGACCTCAATTTTTTGAATTAGATACGTATAGATGGTTGGAGCACTGCGGACCATTTGATGATGATCATCTAGATTACCGTCCTAGGGGTGAATTGGCAACTTGGAAAGATAGTTGTCCAGTGAGAAAGTTAAAGAAACACATTAAAAGTAAGGGCTCTCATGAAGAAATATTTAAAACAATAGAGGCAGAAATTGATAAGGAAATTAGATTGGCTTTTAAGTTTGCAAAGAATAGTCCTGTTCCTAAGGTAGAAAATTTAAATAAATACACTTATGCTTAGTATTAAAGACAAAAAAATAAGAAAATTATCATATTCTGAAGCTATTCGCGAGGGAATCGATCAAGCAATGAGTGAAAATCAAAATCTTATTGTAATAGGTGAAGGTGTTCCGGATCCAAAGTCAATATTTGAAACAACTAAAGGGTTGCAAGAAAAATACGGCAAGAGTCGAGTGTTTGATATGCCTTTATCAGAAAATGGTATGACGGGCATCTGTATTGGTGCAGCATTAAATGGCACTCCAGTGCTTATGATACATCAGAGAATTGATTTTGCATTATTAGCAATGGATCAGATTGTAAATAATGCTGCAAAATGGCATTACATGTTTAATGGGCAATCTACAGTGCCAATAGTGATTAGAGTGATTGTTGGTAGAGGTTGGGGACAAGGGCCGCAACATTCACAAAATTTACAGGCCCTTTTTGCACATATTCCAGGCTTAAG
>Ga0209992_10004114_pt1 | contig 11668 bp, 14 predicted proteins | sample 2SBtaG_2_FD_182564 | JGI IMG/M metagenome (GOLD analysis project Ga0209992, IMG submission 182564) | Deep subsurface microbial communities from Kolumbo volcano to uncover new lineages of life (NeLLi) - 2SBTROV12_ACTIVE470 metaG (SPAdes)... | ecosystem: Environmental > Aquatic > Marine >... | reverse complement strand
AAAAACCCAGTTTGGATATTTAGCACAGAATCTACTAATTTCCTAAGAATTCAAAATAATATTGATAGTATGATTACAAGCGTTAATGAAATTTCATCTATTTCAAAAGATAATTCTGCATACCATACTGCAATGTTGGATATCAACAACAGAGCAGCATTACTAAAAGTCAATGTCATGGATGCAACTCCGTACATGTATGTCAGTCCTGCAAACATGATGATGAGTGTAATTTGGGTTGCAGCATTTATTGGAATCTTTGCTGTTTTGAAAAGAAAGAAAGAACAATTACAAAAAGTCGACGAAATCGGTATTTAGGAAATATTTAATTCATTTCTAATTTCATCAACAGCTCTTATTCCATAGATATCTCGGATTTGTTGAATTCTAATGGATTCTTTTAACATGTCTTTTCCTATTGCATTTGTTAGAACTGAAAAGACGTCACTAAATCTAATTTCCCATTTGTCTGCACAATCTAAAATTTTACTTACTGCCCATTGTCTTACTTCATGTGGGAGAGGAATCTTCTCTCCTGATTCAATTGAAATTTTATCAAACAAATTAACAATATCTGCAGTCTGTGTTCCCATATTTTCCAGATCTTTTGCATCTCCATACTTTGATTCTGAATTCATTCTAATGTTTGATTGATATTCAGATAACTTTAGCAAGGCCATCATTTCTTTTGATGAATCACTAGATGCTTTGTTTGTAACATTTTTGACTGATTGGATTTCATCAAATAATTTATCTGATTTTTTATGAAATTCAATTACTGATGCATCTTGTCTTTTTAAAATATCTGAAACTGAACTAATTTTTTGCTCAATACTATTTGTTTTATCAAATACATTTTGTTTAAAATTGGATACTTCTTCTTGAACTGACTTTAAGCCTTCACCAACAAATGCAGTAGAATCTGCTCTTTGGGATAATGAACCAATTTCAGTCTCAATTTTGTCTATCTTTCCTGAGATGTCTTTGATTGATTCTAGGCTCAAATTATCAGCAGAGCTGGCTTTTGAGGAAATGGATTCAAATTGTTGTTTAAGACCATCAATAACTCCTCCCAATGAATCAATTTTTGATGCTTTTGATGATATTGCATCAATTGCAACTTTAATTGCATCAAGTTCAGAACCAAGACCTGATGATTTTGATGCATCTTCAGTAATTTTTACTAATTCTTGTTTGAGGCTTTCAATTATTTGAGCCCCTGTATCTAATTGATCAGTTTTTCCTGATATCTCCTCTATACTATTTTTTAATTTGTCCATCTCTGAACTGATTTCTGAAAATGAATCTGCTTTTCCTGAAACTTTTCTTAAATCATCTCTTACCTCATCAATCCTTTGTGCAATTTTGATAATCATTTGAGAATTATTTTTAATTGAATTGGCACTATCTGAAATTTGTTGAGATATTTCTTGAGATTTTGATTCTTTTTGTAGTGTTGAAATTCTACTGATTTCGTCTTGTAATTTTGTAGTTTGATTATTAATTTTATCAACCATATTTGTTTGCGTTCTAACTTGATTTAATCCGGCATAGAGTTTTTGTGTATCATCTTCAATTATGTTGATTTGTTTTGATTGTTTTTGAATGTGCTCTAATGTTGTAGATAATGTATCGATCATTCCTTTCATTGAAACTAACACCTTTTGATTTTCACCAAAAACTTTTGTCATGACTTTGATCTCTTTTTGTAATGCTTTGTTAGAGTCTGAAACTGAAGCAACTTTTTTTAATAATACCGATGGACTAGGTTCTTTTTTGACAGTTTTTTTTACTGCTTTCTTTTTAGTTTCTTTGGCAGCCATGTGAATTTGATTAATAATTTAATGATAAAAAAGTTGGGTATAAAATAAAAAATGTAAAGAGTTACTTGTTTACAACAGTTGGTTCGTGAAGTAACTCATGAAAGGTTTTTTCAGCCAAACCATTTGCTGTTTCTATAAACCCTCTTGTACAATATTCGCATTGAATCATATAGTACGGTATAGTACCGTACTATTAATAATTAGGTAATGTTGATGTAACCAATAATGCAGTCAGATACCCCAGGTCATATCTCTTCATAATGTTCAGATGACCTAATCATCACTCTGCACAAGAATTATGATTATTGGGCATAAAGAGGTTAAAGATTTTAAATTTTTTTTGAGCCTATTTTCAAAAAATTATTTTCGAAAATTTCATTTTTGAAATTTTGATTCGCAACTAATTTTAAACAAAATTTGATAACTCTATACATGCAAAATATTTCTCTCCAGCTAGATGCTGGAGGAATTCAGGATTCTTTAGATAATACTGTTAATACTTTGATTGAACAAATTACTCCTGAACTACCTCACACAAGTTTTGTTACTGATTTAGCTTTTATCATGATTATTGGTGCAATAATTACACTAGCATTTTTTAAAATAAAGCAACCTTTGATCATTGGATATCTTTTTGCAGGAATGTTAATTGGACCTCTCTCTCCTTTGTGGTCTTGGATTTTACCTGAAGGTGGACCAACTACTGATATAGTAGGTGGTGTGGGGATTTTATCTGATATTTCTGCATTGAATCTATTTGCAGAAATCGGTGTAATCTTACTTCTCTTTGTAATTGGAATTGAATTCCCTTATGCCAAAATCAAAAGCATTGGCCGTGTGGCAATTGGAGTTGGATCCATTGGATTGTTTTCAACATTAGGCGTGTTGTTTTACACAGCTACTGCACTAGGATTACAATTTATGGATGCATTGTTTATTGCTGCAGCATTATCAATTTCTAGTACTGCGATAATTGTTAAAATTTTAGAGGAGATGGGACGAATAAAAAGAGAATCCTCCATTCTTGTTTTGGGTATTTTAATTGTAGAAGATGTAATTGCTGTAATTTTAATTTCCTCATTGCAATCCATTGCTTTAGTTGGTACTGTATCTGTTGAATCTATTGCTGTAGTTGTAATTGTTGCAACTGCTCTGATTGTTGGAACTTTTACTATTGGTACTCGTGTAATTCCACAATTAATTGACAGAGTGGCAGCAGCAGAAAATCGTGAAATTTTATTGCTTAGTGTTCTAGGCCTTTGTTTTGGATATGCACTTTTGGCAAATATTGTAGGTTTGTCTGTAGCAATTGGGGCATTTCTTGCTGGGGTATTGGTGGCAGAATCAAAATCTGCTGAAGTTGCAAAACTCCTTTCAAGCCCTATCAAAGACATGTTTGTGGCAATTTTCTTTATCTCAGTTGGTGCATTGATGGATGTTTCTCAACTTGAAAATTATATTTTCATAGCAATTGCTTTGATTGCAGTTACAATTGGTATGAAGTTTGGAGCAAATTTGGTTGCAAATACATTGTTTAGACAAAAACGTGGTAAAGCACTTCGCTCAGCATTTACTCTAGCTGCACCAAGGGGTGAATTCTCAATTGTAATTGTAAAGGCAGGAGTGGATATTGGTGTTGTTAGTTCCTTTTTATTCCCTCTAATTGGAATAATTTCTATAATTACTGCATTCATTTCTCCCTTTTTGGTAAAAGCTAGCGACAAGATAGTTCCTGCATTGGAGGATAAAGAAAATGTCTGATGAATTAAAACATCTCTTAGAGCAAGTTCATGATGGAATTACTACTTTTGATTTTGATGGGAAAGAAACTCCATGTATTGTAATTGAGGAAAAAAAATATGATGAAACATTATCAAAAATTGCAGGAAAGTCATTATCGATTAACACTGATTTGAATATTTTACAAGATGGATTGGGAAATGTCTTTGTTGAAGTTGTTTTGACTTTTTCAAAAGAAGATATTGTTGAAAAATTCATCATTAATGCAAAAACTGACCTTGCTTTTTTTGAATCTCTTGCAAAAACATCAATGTTGGCACTTTCATCTCCTAAATCCAATTATGGTAAAGATAATGTATTCATGATTCAATTGCCTCGTCCAGAAAAAGCACAGGATGCTTTAGACATTATTAAAAATGCTCTAGTTCCAAAAAATCAGGAATAAATGGTGCAGTTACCGGGATTTGAACCCGGGTCACGTACTTGGCAAGCACGAGTACTAACCAGACTGTACTATAACTGCAACAATCCTACAAGTTGAATTTGGATATTAAACTGTTTTTAACTATTTTAACAATGATATGGTATGGATGACATTCTTCTAAAGAAAATAGACCAAAAAATTCAAGACACAATTTCAAACAAAGATGACATTAAGCAATTAATAAAATCCCTTTCATCAATAGATGATTCAAAATCATTTGCTTTGGGAATTGTTGTGGGACGAATCTATAATGCATTTTATTATCAATCAAAAAGAATTCTAAATCGTAATCCAACAAACGAAGAATTTGATGAATTTTTAGAATTTGTTAAAAATAGAAAATCTGTTTTAGAAAATTTATGGTGATGCTTTATTCCAATCTATAACTTTGATTGTTGGAGTACCTGGTAATTTTACACATGCTCCATGTAATGCTTTTTTTGCAGCAGTAAGATGATCATCACCATTAACGTATAACTCCATGATGCACTGACCTTGGGTAACTCTTGCACCTAAACTAGTTGCTTTGCCCCATGCTCTTCTCATTCCTTCAGAAATTCTGTCTGCACCTGCAGTTGCAATTTGTTTATTTTCACGAAGTAAATTATGAGGATAAATCCTTAGTCTTGAATAATAGCCTGTTTCACCAGTTGTTTTTTCTAGTGTTTTGTTTGCTGCTAATCTAGTTGATTCAATAGCCATATGTCTAATCTGAATTTTTTCATTCATTAGTAATTGAACACAATATTGGTATGTGCCTCTTTTACCCCCTTGAAATTTTGCAATTTTTATCTGAGGTTTACCTTTGATGTACTCTTTTCTTGTAAATACTTGACCTCTTCCATCTCGATAATTTGCACCATGCATGTTATCTCAAACCAAAACTCCCATATTTTAACGGTTAGAAGACACTTGCTCGTACTTTCCAATGCTTATATGGAAATCCCTTGATTTTCTTTTCATCATGGAAGAGACACCTATTGTTCATGGACAATTGGTTTCAGATCAAACCATTATCTCTGATAAAAACATGATTCACGAGTTAGAACAAAAGGGCTATGGGGAAATTGAAAATAAGAAATTACAACTTCAAGAATTTGAAACTCTGTATTTGTTATATTCAAAAAAATTGATCTTAAAAAAAGGAAAAAAACAATTTGATTTTGATTCTTTTATGAATTTGTGTCAAAAAACTAATTCTGAAATTTTGACAAAGTTTTTGATTTATAGAGATCTACGAACTCGAGGATATGTTGTAAAAGATGGTTTTGGATTTGGATCTGATTTTAGAGTTTATGAGAGAGGGCATTATGGTGAAAAAGGTGCAAAATTTCTGATTTTTGGTCTCAATGAGGGACAGCAAGAGAAGATGGGGAATTTACAAAAAAAGATTCAAGAAATTACACAAATGGGAAAAGAACCAATCATTGCAGTAATTGAACGTCGTGGTGAAGTAATCTATTACAAAATAAATAAAATGAATTTTTATGAAAATAAATCTCGAATTGAAGAATCATTTGATCTTTAATCTTGAGAAATCCAATCTGATGAATATTTTAAAAGATTATTTTCTTCAGCGTACATAAAATCACAAACTTCGATATATTTTGTTTTATTCTCCCATAAATCTTCAAAATCTTGCATCTTTCTTTCAACTCTTGATTTATCATTCCATGATGTGAACACATCAACTGATTCAAAATCTCGTGTTTGAGTAGAAAATGATTCTTTTGATGTTCCTGTAAATGCTACTGCTTGGTCTTCTTCATCTCTGAATATTCCGATTCTTTCTGAAAAAGAGTTTGCAATTTGTTCTGAGCTAGGAATTGCAATTTTTAATTCAATTTGTCCATTATTAACAATGTTTTGCAAGCTCTGAATTTTTGTATCTTTGATTAATTTCCCATCAAATGCTTTAGTATATTTTTCAGAAAACAGTTTTGTAAATAGATTCAAGTCTACAGTTTTAAATCTGTGACCTGTTATCATTCGAAGTTTAGCTTTACCTCCTGAAAAATTCTCAAATGCCATAGAAATTGTTGCCAATGTCTGAATAGATAACAAATCTACACATCTGTCATATTCTATACAATGACTAAGACATGGATAGAAAAACTCTGCAACAATATCATTTCTGTCTGAACGATATTCTTCTTTGAGTTCGATTTCTCTTAGACCCATAACAAATTCTTTATAATTTTCTTATTTAAAATTGAAACTTTAACCATCTAGAAGCAATAATCATCCCAAATATCCCTGATACGATTCCTGGAGGAATCGTCATTACCCATATTTGTGAAATTGTATCTGCTGAATTGTGTAAAATATCGTATGGAAAAACATCATTGAACAAATATGGCTCTAAAAATGTCATTGCTAACATAGGAAAGCAAAACATGAAAAACATTGAACCCAATATTGCACCAGAGATTTTGTTTGAATGTTTTTGAACCATTTTTGATTTTATCTTGTTATTTAAAACATATTCTGCAATGACTGCACTAACCATTGGAGCAATAAACCAAGGTAGGTATGACAAAAGATTTTCTGATGTGAGTATATTTGATGAAATATTCATTGTAAGAAATGCTAGCATTGCAGCACTGGCTGAACCAAACTGTTTGAGAGCTTTTGATGCTGACCAAAATACTAATGAGAATGCAAATGGAATGAAGACTAAACTTAGAATTATTGCCACATTTGTATCTGGATTAAGATTATGTGTGTCTCCATCTGATATTGGTAATACAAAGAAAAAGATTAACCACATTACACTAAACCAGAAAATTCCAAAAGCTATTGGAATGATAAAAACTAGGAAATTATTTTTTTCAACAAGATGAAAATTTATTCTACTTAATCCTATCACTGAACCTACTGTAACGATCAAAATTCCTAAAGCTAGAGTAATGTGTGTGGGGCTGAGTAATCCATCAATTCCAAATAATTCATGCCAGTAAAAATCCCCTGGACCTGCAATGATTTGTAATATTGCTCCAAAAATAATGAGTTTCATTCCAAAAGCAAAAGATTTGTTTCTAATCTCTTTTCTTCTTACATAAAGTGTCAAACCTAAAACTGCACTGATTAGACTAATTCCAACACCTAGATACAATACTCCATGCGATGGTGTAAAAAACGTCTCAGGAATTCTTAGCAAATGGGATGTAATATCCCAACTAGCCCCCCACATTGATAACGATGTACCAATTAATCCAATTACAAAACTAATTACTGGAAATCTAATTTCTGATTTTTCAAGATATTCTTTGGATATAGTCAATTATTTGCGTTGAATTTCTTATGCTCATAAATTCTTCGAAGATTTTTCTTATTCTATCAAATTAGTAATGCTCCCATCGGGATTTGAACCCGAGTCTTTGGCTTGAGAAGCCAAAATGCTTAACCGGACTACACTATAGGAGCTTGATAAAAAATTAATTCAATCTCAATTTAAAGGGAATGTTTTGACTTTACATGAATTTGTAAAATATTATGAGTTTGCTCCTTTATAGAAAATCCTATTCATTTAGTTTTCATGGATGTGAAACAAATTATTACGGATCAAGGGTTCTCTGCTTTTCCTGTTGGGTTGGGAGGTTGTAGAAATTCTGATACTAATTTTGATTCATGTGATTATGACATTATAGTTTTTGATGGAAAATCAGAATCAGACAAAATCATCAATATTGAAAATGAATTTGTAACTATTCATCACGCTTCATTTTCTGAGACTTCATCAAAAAATCTTCTTCAATATGATAATTTACAAATAATTCAGGATGAATCCTGGGAATTGAGAATGTTTCTCTCAAAAATTAATAAAAAACATTCATTATTTTTTTCAGACAATGCAAAAAATTCTTTGATTGAATCATTGTTTTGTTGTCAAAAAACTAAAGATGCAATAAAAAACTCTGATGAGTTTGCTCCATGTTGGCAAAAATGTGCATCATTTCATTTAGCTGATGCTATTTCATCATTGAACAATCAAAGATCTAGTCCATCACACATGCTTGATTCTCTAAGAAAACTTGAGAAAAATCCTATAAATGAACATATTTCAATTATTACACAAACAGTTGGAATTGAGAGAGCAACTCCAATTTTGCTTGAAAGAATACTAAAATCAACAATAGGATTTTCTGATCAGGTTGAAAAAAATGGACATTCTGAAGTGATTCAACAAAAACATGATTTCTTTGTACAAAATTCAATGCTTTCTGATTGCTATTTTTATTTAGGCTATGTCAATAAAGAAATTTTTCTGCAAATCAAAGACACTTTGAATAGAAATCCTGATTTATTTCATATTCTAAAAATTGCATTTGATATTGAGGCTGATCCCAATTTATTAATTCAACAATCTGAATTAATCCAAAAATCTTGTAATGATATAATGGAAATAATCTCCAAGCCTGTATTCTAAATTTTTGTACTAACCTTTTAAAATAAGTAAAATTAATGATTTACAATATGACAGATCAAGCATGTGGATGCGAAGCTGACAGCGGCGATCCTGATTACTCATGTGACTGTGCAATGCAAGGTCATTGCATATGTAGTGCTGATTGCAAATGTAATACTGATGTTTGCAAAGAAGCAACAAAAGACATGTAATTAAATTACCGATTACATCTTTTTCTTTATTTTTTAATTATTCTTCATCTTGTTCAAAGCCCCATGATTTTACTAATTCTTTTTGGAACTTGTCTGCTTGTTTTTCATCTAGTGCAAATCCACAGTTTTTGTGAGTTGGAACAACTGCCATACCATCTAATTTGAATTCTACTTCAAACAAGTGAACTTTTGAGCATTCGCACATTTCTAAATTTTGATAAATTTTCCTCTATATTTGCTTATTTGAATAACTATTCCTGTCTAATTTTTACTGATTTTCTTAAAGCTGAATAACGTTTAACTATCCGTTTTGCCAATTTTTATTAGATTTGAAAGCAATATTCCTTTTACTTCCAACAATTACTGCATTACTTCTTGGTCCGTTACTATTACCTTTGTCCTTTGCACAATTTTCATCAGCTGGCGGAGTAGACAAAGAAGGAACATGGTATGTTGGAGAAGGTCTCAAACAAGGAGATTTCTTTTCATATTCAATGTGTCATGTAGACTACAAAGAATGTACTCCATTTGAGCTTGACATGTGGATTAAAGGTGATATTCAAAGTGGAAGTGAAACTAAATGGTTAGCAGAAGTTATTGTTTATGATGGTTCAAAACGAATTGTAGGCCAAATGGAATTGGGAAAAATTGCTCCAGAACCAACTGGCGGTAGTGAAGAATTAGGTGTTTATCGTGGTGCATTCAAGTCTTCTGTTGCATGGCTTTCTGCATTTGCAACATCTGATGGAAGTAAAGGTGGAAAAGGACCTAAAGAATTCAAAAATGTTTCTTGGGGTAAGATTGGAAATATTGGTGGAGAACAAGTAATACCTACTGCATTAGAAACAACAACAGTTACTGCAGGAACTTGGGATACTGTTTTAGTTTCATGGAAAACAGGAGGAGCTACCAGTAAAGTTTGGATTGTTGATGATTTTCCATTCCCAATTAAAGCTAAAACCTTAACGCATGTATCTGAAGGCATTCCTCCACCTGAGTATGTGTTTGAATTATTGGATTATAAAGAAAATGTGCAACAAAGTCCTTTTGAGGGAATTGTATCTACTGCTGATGAATATTCTGCACTAGGCTGTGATACAAATATTGAAAAAAGTGTCACGATAAAGAAACCTACTCACAATTATCAATACCAAGTATACGTGTTTTATGGACCTGAAGATCCTGTTCAAGGATGTGAAATGTCATTTACAATAAAATTCATCAGTAAATTTGATGACACCGAATTTTTGAATCAAGTCCAATATGATTTCCTAGTAGTTGATGAAGACTTGACCCCTCTAAGATCAATTGCACAAGAAGAAAATAGAAATTTCTTATATTCTCCATCTGGCTTGGCCTCCCTTGATATTATTGTAAAAGAAGAACCTGGTGATGCACACTATGTAATTTGGGTATATGGATTATCTCCTGAAGGAATAGTCCCTGCAACTGCTGCTGATTATTTGGAAATAGTTATTCCAATTTATCCTGGTGAAAGTAGTTCTGTTTCTACTCCCGTAGTAAAGGAAACCCCAACACAAGAAATTCCAAACTGGATCAAAACTAATGCTGGTTGGTGGGCAGATGGTTCAATAGATGATGATTCATTTGTAGGTGGAATTCAATATCTAATTGAGAATGGTATCATGAAAATTCCTGCAACCTCTCAAGGTTCATCTGGAGGTAGCACTGAAATTCCAAACTGGATCAAAACTAATGCTGGTTGGTGGGCAGATGGTTCAATAGATGATGATTCATTTGTAGGTGGAATTCAATATCTAATTGAGAATGGTATCATGAGTGTATCCTAAAATTTGTACATTCAAATTGTTGAAATTTTAAAAAAATAATGAATCAATAATGGTAGGTCTTTTCAAACATCCAAAACGCCGTCTCAAAAAATTTATCAGAGATGGAGAATATGATGATGCTATTGCATTTGGTAAAAATTTAGAATCTGATTATTCAGATGATTCAGATTTTATGTTCATAATGGGAAGTATCTATTATATTTTAGAGGATTCAAAAAAAGCATTGCCTTATTTTGAAAAATCATTTCAACTCAATGATTCAGATGCTGAAACCTTAAGACTAAAAACAAATGTTCATCTGGCTTTAGAACAAAAAGACGAGGCAATTGATTGCTGTTATAGAATTTTAAAAATCGAACCAAAAAACCCTGAAGCTCAAAAATTAATCAAAGAACTTGAGAGTATGTAGATTACTCTTTTTGTTTCATCAAATATGCATTTTCTAGTAGCCAGTCACAAAATTCAGTAACCTTGTCATCAAATTCGGTCCAAATGTGAACTGAATGTGGTAAAATATCAATCTTCCAGTTTTTTGTAAAAACTCTAACTCCTTCTTTGTCTTCATACATATATGCATCTTGGGTCTGAACATCCCCTAGAATCTCTTTTGCTTTTTGTTTAATGACTTCTCTGTCTATTGGAAAATTTCTTACCTTTTGATCAATAATTAAACTGAGATCTCTTTTTCCATACATTTCATACTCTTCAATTTTTCCTTGTTTTGGAAAGTTTACAACAAGATTAATGTTGTATTTTTTCCCAACCTCTTTTCCAATTTCTACAATTCTAGTATATCCCATAGCTGGGCTTTTTTTTAAAAGAAATCTAATTTGTGCTAGGTCTTTTTTTAATTGATTTTGAAGATCTGTAGTAATTTCAGAAAATATCATTATTGAAATTGATTTTGATTCCTATTATAACCATTAATTCTTTTCAAGAATGGTTTTTTTAGAACTTTGATTTATTGAAATTATGGCAATGCCAACTGATGAATCTATGGGGATTGGTGATGAATCTGAAAGAACAACTGATGTAAATTCATACCAGCGAACATGTATTGATTTTATTGAAGATATTTCTCATGATTATGAAGCTTGGGTTGATTATTACAAATTGCCTGAGGAAGAAGATACAAGAAGACGTGCAGGAATTCATGCTACGATTAAAAGAACAAATGAATGGATTGCAAA
>Ga0209992_10004113_pt1 | contig 11668 bp, 12 predicted proteins | sample 2SBtaG_2_FD_182564 | JGI IMG/M metagenome (GOLD analysis project Ga0209992, IMG submission 182564) | Deep subsurface microbial communities from Kolumbo volcano to uncover new lineages of life (NeLLi) - 2SBTROV12_ACTIVE470 metaG (SPAdes)... | ecosystem: Environmental > Aquatic > Marine >... | reverse complement strand
AGATAGAAAGCCATGAGCTTGGGGGGAGGTCTAGCTCTTCTTGGCAATAACGTGTCAAACTTATGACTCTTCAACAAAGCCCTTAAAGCAAGCCTGTTTAGGTGAACGCAGGTTATAGTCCCCCCCCAACTTCTCTATCGCTTCTATGGCTCTTTGGGATGCTCGTGTGATCTCCAGGTGAAAGGGTGTGGTGACAGGATAGTTGAATTGGGTGCCAAGCAACTTCACCCCATCTTTCCCCACCTTCTGAACCACACCAGACTCAACCAAATCCTTTATAGTGATCATCTGTGTACCCTCTGGCACTTTTAATCGCCCCATATCGATAAACATCTGTATAGTAGAGATTGAGATGGTTGTAAACTTCTTCTTGAACCTATGATGACATATGAAAATATCACAATCAAAAAACAATCAAAAAATTTCAGCCAACAATTAACGACAATTAACTTACTTTCCATTCAAAAATCCAACTTTTGGCATTCTTTTCCAAAGAGGAGTTTGACCCCCCTCAAATAATTTGCCAGGTTTAGAGGCTAGAAGTCAGAGGATACATGATATTTTCATCAAAACTCAAATGCAATCAAAAAAGTGGTGAAAAAAGAAAAAAAACATCTAGCTCCCTGGCCTTTATGACCCTTTCCACAAGTTTTTCCTTTTTTTCCACTCCTTCCACGCCCAGCTCTTATTTTCTATTGTGCATTGATCAGAATGATATATGTGAAAACAACTGTAAACGAGGAGAAATTCACACCAAAATTCAATGCGAACAAAACCTTTTTTTTCGATCCATCAATAATTTCCAATCTATTCAGGTTAAATATCTTTATATCGCTACTAAATGCTCTGAGTAGGATACTAGTTCGTCTGATACTTGAAAAAATATGTAGCATAATAAATTTATAAGTGTTTTAGATGCACATAATCTGGTTTGAAGGTGGTTATTTGTTTTGCAATGGTAGAGTGTCATTTCCCGGGCGATTTTGGAGGGGCTTAGTGGTTGTTTAATTGTTATTTTGCCTTTTATATGTTATAAAACTTTCTTGATTAATAGGATTATTGGTGTTAATGGATTATTCGGATCATTCGAGGTCTTTATTCTCATTTCATCGGAACATTAAGAAAAATGCTAAAAGGAAATGGCAACTTAATTCAATAAAGTTGCAGGATGATCATTACATCTCATATTCTGATTTGTACCAAGATACAGCATGTATGGGTGTTGTGTCTCGAGTGTCTAACCCCCCTTCTATCCTGGATGTGTGTAATAGCGAGGAAGGTTTGTTGAGCTGGTATTTCCCATTTCTTTCCCATTCCACCTCCATCCAACACCCCTCTGAACAAAATGAAGAAGAGGACGAAGAGGAGGGATACTCAAGAAATAACACAATTATATGGTCAAGTTCACCCATGATGGTGGATGAATTGCGGAGATGGGAGTTGGATGAAGATCTGATCATGAACTCCTCTTACCCTTCCAATCCTTCTCACCTCTTCCCATCCTCTACATCATCCTCCTCTTCACTCTTCTCCCCCCACATCCACACTACCCTCGACCCATCCCTGATCTTCATGGATCCTTTCAGACCAGTCCCTTCCCCTGTTATCCAGGTTGTGAGGAGGGTGAGGGAGGAGGTGTTGGGAAGGGAGGTGGTAGTTGGGGAGGAAGAGGAAGAAGATGTTTGGATGGTTGCTAGAAATCATCTTTTATTAGACCTCTCCCCACTATCCACAAAAGGAATGAGGGAGGATGGAGGAGAGGATAATAATGTACCCATGAAGATTTATGATCAAGCTTCCCTAAGATCTTCAAAGCCTCCTCTTCCCATCATCAATTTGCAGAGTGATTGTGAATTGGTAGGAGAGGATGTGGACAATGAGGAGGAGATGAGAGATAAGGGGGTTGAGTTGGTGATTGGAAGGGAGATGGAGGGGGTGATGGATTCTTTGCTACATCTCCTCCTCCCCATGCTTCTGAATAATACAGATTCGATTGATTTTGATGATGATGTTGAAGAGGAAGGGCAATGTGGGTGGAGGGAGGTGTTGAGCTGCTTGAATGCCTTATCAGATGATTGCATTCACAGAACCCAATCTCACATCACATTCCGCCAGCAGGAGGACTGTGATCTCTTCCCCATCCCCCTCTCCAGAAACCTCATGACCAGGATCCATTCTAGGCTCATTTCTACATTTGGAGTCCAAGAAGAAGAAGAGATGGGAAGAAGCATAAAGAAAAAGAAGAAAAGTAGGATGGAGGAAGAAGACAAGGGATTTGAACAGGATATGATATCTTCATTGCAATCTAGGATGGATGACATCATCTCTGCTCATTTACCTCCTCCTAATTCGTCACATCAAGAAGAAGAAGAAGAAGCGGAGGTCAAATCTTGAAGACATTTGAGAAGATTTTCTAATTTATTGGTATCTCTTTTTTTTATCTTTTCTAAAGAATCTTGTCAAAGTAAGATTGTCAAGTGGTGGAATGCAAAGTAAGGTTAGTAATGGTGACTTGGCAAGTGTAATTGGAGGTTTCGTGGAAGTAAGAGCAAGAGGAGGAATTTAAAAGGAGGAGTGATGAGTTTGTCGATGATGAGTTTGTTGAAAGATCCACACCACAATCAATTGGAAGATCATAAGGAAAGGTGTAGGAAGTGAAGGAAGAAGAAAGGTTGAATGGGGTTGTGGACTCAGAGTTGGGGCAGGGAACAGCCACGCTTGGATCGAAGATGGAGGAGTTGAGAATGGAGATGATGGCTGACCCAATTGTGGATTGAGGACATGAAATGGATAGAGAGGAAGAGGAGGAGTTGGTGGGGAAGAGGAGTGTGAAGTTGGAGGGGAGGGAGCAGTTTGGAGATTCTGAAATCTCATCTGAAGGTGGGAGCAAATCACAAAATCCTCCTTCTGACATGAAAGGGGGTGGGCTGCAGCACTTATCACAAGGAACCACTCTCCTATCACATTAACAATAAGAAATGGACGATTTATTATATATTTCATCATCAAACTTTTTGGTGAGGTCTTGATAGCAATATGGACCAACTCCTCTTTGGAAGTTGCAATTCCCATCATAGATGGAAGAACAAGTCCGACAGCGAGGGATCTTCTTCTAAAAAAAAAATGATCATTTTTAGACAAAAAGAGAGAGAATCAGATTGTTGTTGTTTTGTGTGTGTTTTTCAAATGCTTGAGAGATATAAGAAAATAAGGAGAACATTGAAGATGGAGCATGGTGTGCAAGGATCATCCTAACCAACAAACCAATGAATGAATGAACAATCAACCAAATCAATCAAATTACATAAGTGCAAAGAGGTCCCTGCCCTTCCCTGCAATCCCTCCTCCCACCTAGAAATTTGATCACCTATATTTCCACACATAAATTAACCAACCAGTGGATGGATTTTATAAAATGAATAATATCAATTGATAAGGAAATTATCTGATCTTTGTTTTTGTTTTTTATCTTCTCACCTCGATATCTGGGAAACCAAAGACTGTGTTGTTCTTGAGGCACTTATGGGTGGATTCAAGGGGACATCTACCCATAGTTAATCATCAAGGAAAGATGATGATATTTACGTCTTACTGGTAGGTGGGGGTGAAAGGGTTGGTGACATCATCCAACTCGATTACAGAAGATTCAACACAAGCCACATCTGACCCTCTAAATCACACACACACACATATATCAATCAATATACCCCTCACCTACAATAACATGGATTAGTGGCATACACAGTCTTGTCCAAAATTGACCTCTTACCACCCTTCTCACTCTCCAAACAATCCATCCTCAATCCATCCTAAAATTCAAAATTTTAAATTCAGAAACGGCCAACAAATTCAATTATATCTCACGGAATCTTATAATACCTGATATCCACTTGGCAACATTAAAGACACATTAAATAAATAGTAGTACTGAACTGATAATAAAGATATGGTAAGAATACCACCAAGGAAATATTTGAATGTTTTAATTGGACTCCCAATTCCAACCAGAAAATGAACTCCAGTGGCAATTCCAAGGGAATAAACAAGGAATTTAAATGTTTGAGTTGCCAAAACCTCAGAAAGATACTCAGACATTATTATTTTCGCCTAATAAACAAAGGATTTTGAGTATTACATGGATAATCGCGAATCTAAGAATTTAACAAAAAATTGGAGAATCTTCAAGACAAAAAATAATCGCATAGTCAGAAGGTTACACTCCTATCAATACCTTTACCTAATTATCCACCTAATTGATGATTGAATTAATCATAGAAAACAAACTATTCTTACGGTTTAGATTTGGAAAACACGATTTGAAACTTTTGGGAAATTTTATCAAAAGTTTCAAATCGATTAAAACTACCCTCAAAACTTTTTTAATATTTTATTTTGATTAATTATTCGATCTAACTAATAAAGGTACAAAGAGGATAAAGAATATACCTTCTAATAAGGACTTATAAGCCGATAACAGAGAAATGATTGTTTCGTTTTTCAAACCTTCTTTTTGTGAGGTGTTTTGATCTACTTATTCGATAGGACGGAGAATATAGTGGCGATTTAGAGAATGGTCTTCGTCATGGTGTATTAAAACTAATATAATTACATTATTTGAGGTGCTTGTTATAGGTCAAGGGCGATTGGAGTGGGAGAATGGTGATTTCTATCAAGGAGCTTTTGAATGTGGATTCAGGCAGGGGGTTGGGGAGATGGTGGAGAGGTCAGGGAGGAGGTATGCAGGTGAATTTGTGAAGAGTTTGAAGCAGGGGGGTGGTAAGGAAGACTGGCCTAATGGGGATAGCTACGAGGGCGAATATATGAACGACGAATTTCAGGGGAAAGGGACCTTGATCACAACCGCTTCTGTCTTCACTGGATCCTTCTTCGAGGGGTTAGACAGCAGCAGCATGAAATAGTCAAAATATTACTGAAAACTGGTTCTATATTCCTGATAATTAGGTACAAGCAAGGGGAGGGTGTACAGGAGTTTACAAAGGGGGATAAGTTTGAAGGGCAGTTCAGAAGAGGAAGGTTGGTTGATTATAAAAAGTTGACTCTAAAAATAATATCCGTAATAATTCATCCACTTTACTAAACTATGATATCAGATTTCATGGGAATGGACTTTATATCTGGGCTAGTGGGGCCTCCTTTGAGGGGATTTGGAGGAATGGGTTGAGGGATGGGAGGGGAGTGCAGACAGATGAAACTGGGGTTTGAAAGAAAGAAAGATTGGATTTTGATTTGGGAGTTGATTTTGTTATAATGGAGATAGGAGAGGTATGATGGGGAGTGGTCAAAGGGGAAGAAGCATGGTAGAGGGATTATCAGATATACAAATGGGAAGTGTAGACCTGGTATTCATCTCTTATTCTAGTCATAAAATCGATAAAATTGTTTGGGTATTTTCATAGGAGTCTTTGCTGAAGGGGAAATGGTGAGGTGGACAGGACCTGAAGTCTTTGATATTTGATTGATTCGGATTGATAGAATAACACAATAGAACATGTAAAATTAAAAGAACAATAAAATTACAATTCAAAGAGAGAGAATAGGGCTCAAAAATCATGTAAGTTCCAAGGTTTATTCTTTTTATAAAACTCTATAAATACAATTTACATGGTTGCTTCCACATCTTTGGGAGATAAAGACCACCTCGCCTCCCCACTATCCTGATGCACGTACCAAACCACATCTTCCTCCACCTCCCTCCTCTCCTGCCACTTCCCCAGCTCCTTGGTGACATCCCCCTCCCTCATGAGGTACTCAGGGTCCTTGGATGCGAACCACTCCCTCCTGCCATCGTACATTTCATATGGAGACAAGCCAGCCCATGGAGAGGAAAGCATCCTAGCCGTCTCCATGGCAGAGGTTGGATCTACTTGAGGGGGTTCCACCCACCTATACTCCTCCTCCTCCATGGAGTAGTAGAACTTCTTCCCAGTCAGGGCGTGGTGGAGTTCAATCCACCCACCCTCCAACATGAAGGCATTGGCGGTTCTGTGAGGGAAGAGGGAAAGTTCAAATGGTTCTGAGTAAGCCTGCTCCATAGATTGCACATTATAGTACACAATATCACCCAAAATCTCATCCTCCACAACCAACCAAAAGTCTCTATCTGGATTCCAAACAGCCTTCCTAGCTCTATATCCTCTAAATATCCTAAACAAACAAAAAAAGAAATAAATTAAAATAAAAAAAACAAATAAACCAACCTTTGAAATTCAACAGATCCAAATTCCTTTGCTCTCACTAACTCTCTCAATCTCCCTGTTCTTTCAAGTCTTGTTTTATCAATCAAGCCACTTGTCATTGGGATCAACTCCCTCCTAGTTTGACGGATAGAAACTTGGACTGATCCCAACTCAACTTGTGAAGCCCTGTGGTTTTCAGCCAATTCTTGCACCTTGACCTTCTGCTCCTCATACAACTCCTCCAACCTCACAGCTATGAACTTGGTTAAAAACCTCTGAGGGGTTCCATTCACTCTACTAGAGTCTGTGAACTTGGCATTCGTCCTTTGAGATCGTACCATCTCCTCTTCTAGGTTATGAGTGTCCTCCTCAAACTCCTCAAATTCAATCCCAAGTCTTTCGATCCGTTTCTCAGTCTCAAAATACAGCTCATTCAACTCCTCCAATCTTTCTATCAACGGAGCTGCTTGTCCCTCAAACCTCCTCAGATTCCTCTGAATTTCAAAGTATTCCCTCCCTTTATGTCCTCGAAATGTCTTTTGGATGTTCATGGCTGAGATTTCCCGAACCTTCAATATCCTCTCCTGCTCCTTCATCTCTCTCACCAATTTCTTTGCTAGGATGATCCTCACTTGAGATTGGATGACAATTGCAGCCTTATTTTCCTTGATTCTTAATTCTCTCATAGCCCTTGCCATGAGGGCAAAGTACCTTCCCCTCATCCCCCTCCAAATGCGTTGGATTTGAGTAGCCGCCCTCATTGCTATCTTGTGGTCTCTGATGATCCTCAATTTATCAGCTACACACTTCGCCAAGAACATTCTTATGATAGTTTGCATCATCATAGCACTTCTAAATCTCAGCCTAACAAGAGCTGCCTCTTTCCTCTTCCTCTCTGCTATCACCCTAGCCGCCTTTCCTCTCAAAATCCTTTGAATGTGTAAGCTAGCCCTCTCCCTCTTTTTCATGGCTTCCAACATGATCTCCCTCAACCTCCTCTTCTCAAGAAGGATCTTTCTAGCCCACATCTTCCTCACATTTCTTTGAATGACATTCGCTGAGATTTCCCACTTTGCTTGGATCTTTGCTTTTCTAAGCTCTATTTTCCTCACCTCATTCCTCCTTTTCACCACGATCTTCCTCCCCCACTTCCCCCTCATAATCTTCTGAATCAAAACCACCCTGGCCAAATTTCTCACATAATTCTGGATTCGTTCTCTATCACTCTTAAACTTGGAAGAATTGGACCAACATCTAAAGGCTGTTTGGATTTTGATCGCACAGAGCACCTCCTGTTTGGCTTTAGACTTTCTTGATAACTTCACTCTGCAAATATGCCCTCTCACCAAAGCTTGGCCCAACTTGAGTTTCTCATTCACAACCCATTCATTCCTCTTTTTCCTATAGATAATTCGAGCAAACATCCTCCTAGCCACAGATTGAAGGAGGACTGCACATTGTTTCTCCAAGATTTCCCTCTCCCTCTTGAGCCTAAGAGCATCCGCATTTGGTTTGGGTTCATATCCGAAGAAATCGTGAGACACTTGAGAGTAGGGAAGGTCCTGGAGCAATAACATCAAAAATCGCCTTGAGACTCTATTACACCCAGTTAAAATGAAATATTCCAATCGACTCAAGTTTCTGGCCAGGAACTCCACAGAAGAGGAAGTGATTTGGGTGCAAAAGCTCACATTCAACTTTCTCAAATTTGGGCTCCCTCTCGCCAATGAAAACAAGGCATCGTCAGACACAGCTCCACAGTAGGAGACATTGAGGGAAACTAGGGACTTACAAGATGAAGATAAAGCGTCTATCCCTTCCACATATACCTTTTCACAATGGGAGATGTCCAGTTCTTGGATGGAGGAGGTGTGGGAGGCGAGGAGGGCTAAATCTCTGTTGCTCACCTTCACACACCCAGATAAAGACAAAGTCCTCAGCCTGGTTAGCTTAGAAGCTATGGCATACACAGACTCGGTGGTGATCTCTCTGCACCCACTCAGCTTCAGGGAGAGCAGGAGGGGGCACCCCCTGGCGATGGCGAGGAGGCCTGGATCTTGGACATGTCTGCATCCGAACATATTGAGATCCTCCAACAATGGACAGTGCCTCCCTATCTCCAACAAAGCCCGATCCCCAAACTCCCCAATCCGATCACACTCACTCAGATCTATTATTCTCAGCCTCCCACAGCACCTAGCCACGTCTGCTATTCCGCTATCGGTGATGAGAGGGCAGGAGGGGAGGAAGAGTTTGTCCAACTCCCAACATCCTCCAGCTATCGCTTTCAGACCCTGGTCGTCCAACGATGGACACTCTCGGAACTCTAGCACTTGTATTGCATGACATCTAAGAGCTAGGGAACGTAATCCGAGGTTGGTGAAGGCGTGACATCCATCTAAGGTAAGTTTTTGAAGGTCCGGACAATGGCGAGCAACTGCCCAAAGAGCTGCATCAGAAATTAAAGCACAGTGAGCTAATGAGAGGGAAATCATATCTGGTACCATAGCACATAATTCTTGTACCATAGTGTCAGTTATTGGTTCCCTTGTTTCTGCATAATGCTTTGCCAAATCGATGGAAAGAGAAATTTCACCAGTTGCATTGTCAACAAAATTTGTCATGAAGGAATGTAAAGTCTTCTTTGCTCTTGGAGAGTCTCTTTGGAATAAATTAAGAGGGGACTTAGTTTCCTCTTCAATATTACTTCCATCTGTTTGAGGTACATCTGGTAGGTTTAATGAGGGGATAGGGGATGAAAAAACGGGGGGAAGTTCAGGGGAAGAAAATTTACTTTCTTCATGTTGATGAAAGGATGATAATTTCGACTGCTCCCCGCTCGTTAATGGCTCTAAATTACGTCTATTAGGAGATCTATAATCCATTGTTATATAGTTAACATCTTTTTTTCCTTGAAACTATGAAAAAGTCAACTTAAATTGCGATAAAAAATTTTAAAGATGAAATTTGATGAAAATGAACAATCTAAAAAAGCTTTTATATTTTGTTCATTACGAGCTATATTCAAATACTAGACTGAAATTTGATATGGATAGGCAATGATTCATATATGTACAGTAATAAAATTTTAAAATAACTAAAGTAAATTAACTTTCTAAAGCAATTTTTGAGAATTCACATTTTTGATTGAGATCTTAAACTTTCAAAGTTCCTCTTGAACTGGTATTAAACAAAAAATGAAAGGTCCCTCGAAGGCTGCTTGAAAAATTTGGAGGTTTCTTTTCTGATAAAAATGAATCGATATCCTGTTAACTTGATGTGTGACAGATTTAGAAGGAAACTAGACCGCCTCCTCCATTTTGCTCCACTTTCACATAGTTGGAAGGGAAGAGGCCAGACTTGCCATTACACCTCCCCTCCCACCACCTACACCAACCAACCAATCACATAATCAAGAGAGATTTTATCTATAATCCATATAAACCCGCTATCGTCCTTCTTGACCACCTCAATCCTCTCCCCAGCTGAGAAACCCAGCTCGTCACTGTCGTCTGGTTCATTGTCATAGAGAGCAACCACAAACTCCACCTTCCGGGGGGGAGAGGGGGAGGGACGAGGAGGAGCCCTTCTACTCCAAAAAGGAAAATGAGAAGAAAAATTGTTAAGATAATAAATCATGAAACTTGGGTGGAGCGGAGGAGCCAAAGGGGTTGTTGGCGTTGGATTGCTGCTGGGAGACTGAGGGAGGGGGAGGTCGGGAGTTGCCAAACTTGGACATCATGTTGGCCATCCCCCCAAAGGTGATGTTCCCTCCCCCCATCCCACCACCCAAATTATTATTGGTTTTGGAGGAAGGAGGAGGAGGGGAAGGGGATCTCTGGGGGCGAGGGGGGATGTTGCCTCCCCCTGAGATGTAGCTATTGCTATTGTTGCTGTTCTGCATGAATGGGTTGGAGGAAGAGGGAGGGTTGTTGTTGGTTGAGGAGTTGTTATTGTTACTGTTCCCCATACCCCCAAAGAACTTGGATAACCCACCTCCTCCATTGTTGTTGCTTGTGGGAGGGTCAGGAGGGGTGAGGGTGATGTTGGAGGCTCTTCTGGGGGGAGGTCTTGGGTTTCCATTGCTCCCTCTGTTCCCACCAAACCCAGAAGGAGGACCTCTAGGAGGGGAAGAAGTGAGGCTGGGAGGGGGTGAACTCTTCTTCTGCTGTTGTTGCTGTTGCCTGTTGTTATTTTGAAAGGCAGGGGGGATGTTGGAGTTGAAGGCTGGAGGAGGGGAGTTCTTGAAGAGGGGGGAGTTGCTGGAGTTGTTGGAAGATTTGTATTGACCTCCTCCTGAATTCCCACCCAACCTGCTCGCCTCATCCCTCTCCACCATCTCCTTCGCCTTCACCATCTTCTCCTGAGCCTCAGACTGCTCCTTCCTAAGATCTTCATCTGTTTTCTGGTAGTCAGAGAGGACAGATTTCCCAGTGGCTAGTTCGAACGCCATCCTGAAGCCCCCCTTCTCCATGTTGGCTCTTTCTGGCCCTCCTTGCTCCATCAAATCCCTCACCCTCCGCCGAATAGCCCTCGCCCTGTCCGCTGGGATTAACTTACTCAAATCAGCCATCTGTCCATGAATATTCACGAAAAGCTCCTCCAGTCCCACCACGACCACAGCCAGCAGCAGCTCTATCATCTCATCCCTCGCCACCTTTGCTTTGAGAAGCTCCTTCTTTGCGTTCACATTCTCAACCTCGTACTGGTCCCCAGAGGTCGATAACTTGGAATTATACTCCTGCAACTCCTGATTATTTCTAGCTAGTCTCCTATCGTCTGAGGGAGGGATGTGCATTCTGGCCTCCTGCAGCTGGATGAGCTTCCTCTTGTAATGAGCCACATCCTGAAATTCACAAAAAAATAAACCAACAAAAAATCCATGAATATATCAACCAGAACCTTAGATAGCTGGTCTCTCTTATCACAAATTTCAACCACTTGTGGCATACTCTCTGTAACCATAGCTCTTATTGGGTTCAGGGCCATGTCCAACCACACTTGAGCCTAAAAAGAGAAATTTGTCACACGATCTTTTTTGGAGCACATCAACTAAAAGCTCATTTACTCACCACAGACCGACGGAACACTTCATTACTCAGATTCCATCTAATCTTGAAATCAGCAGCTAGCTCATGTGAAGTCATATGATTTGGAGCTCCAGGCCAAGGCTGATTAAAATAAGCATGAAGATGATGAATGAAAAACATGTCATCTTTTAACAATCAAGAAATCCAATATTCTTCATTAATACCAAGCTATTTCCATCATATACATCCTATTTTCTTACTCTATTATAATGGCCTAGGTAATATTCCTCAAAAACATCAGCCAAATCTGAGAGCAATGTGAAGAAATTCCGCGATTGTGGGATAAACTCTGCCAATCCCATTCCAAGATCGTTCAGGTCTTGGACCATCTGTGGCATAACAAAGTAATTTAAAGAAAGAAAACTATAATTACCAAATCAA
>Ga0209992_10004112_pt1 | contig 11669 bp, 5 predicted proteins | sample 2SBtaG_2_FD_182564 | JGI IMG/M metagenome (GOLD analysis project Ga0209992, IMG submission 182564) | Deep subsurface microbial communities from Kolumbo volcano to uncover new lineages of life (NeLLi) - 2SBTROV12_ACTIVE470 metaG (SPAdes)... | ecosystem: Environmental > Aquatic > Marine > Volcanic... | reverse complement strand
GGAACCCATGGGGCCGTCCGGGGGGGGGTGCCGGCGACCACAATAGCCGCGCCGGGGCCGGTTGGGGCTGGAGACTCAGCCCGACGGCGGCCGCAGCTTCACCCCCCCCATGATCAGCAGGGGCGCCGTGGGCCGTGCCCCGAAGGGCCGCCAGGAGGTCACGCCCTTGCGGTTCGTGAGGTTGGTGCCGGTGGCGTAGAGGGTGAACCGCTCGCCCAGGTGCACACTCGCTGCGGCGTCGACCAGCACCAGGGCGGGCACGTCGGTGCTCTCGACGGGGAAGGTGCCGGCCTGGTTGAGCATGCCGCTCCGGGCCGTGGCCCCGACGCTGACCGACCAGCGCTCGTGCTCGGCGGTGGCCCGGATCATGCCCTGGTGCCGCGGCACGTACGGCAGGCTGTCGCCCGGCTCGACCGTGCCGAACTGGGGAAAGCCGGACACGAAGCCGGTGCGAAAGGTCGACGCGGTCCAGGCGTAGCTGGCCGAGAGCGGGACCTCGACGGGGACCGGCAGTCGCAGGGTCCAGGCCGCGGTGGCCTCGAGGCCGTAGACCCAGACCGCGCCCCCGTTGAACTGCTGGCCGACGGTGTCGCCATCGCAGCCGCCGGACAGGGTGCAGGTGCCGGTGAGGTTCTTGTAGTCGTTGAAGAAGCCCACGAGCTCGGCGTGCCGATCGGCGTTGGACCAGCGGCCGCCCAGCTCGTAGTTCCAGCTGATCTCGGGCTGCACCTCGAAGGGCTGTCCTGGAGCCACCGGCGAGAAGCCCCGGTGGGCCCCGCCGAACAGGTCCAGGTCGTCGGTGGCCGCGACCAGAGCGGCCACGCCGGGGAGCACGCTGACGCGGGTGACGGCGGGCTCGGGGTCCAACCCCTTGGGGGTGAGCTGGGTCCGGATGCCCTCCAGGCGAGCGCCGGGCAGGAAGTGCACGGGCCCCCAGGACAGATCCTCGTGGGCGTGCAGGGCCAGGGCCGTGGCGGTGGCCAGACTGTCCGTGGTGGTCTCGGTGGGCCCGCCCCAGTCCACCAGCTGGCCCTCGGCCATGCCAAAGGCCCGCTCGGTGTGCAGCCGCCAGACCGCGTCGTGGTGGAGCCGGGCGCCGACCTCCAGCTGCGATCCCAGCTGCTCGCCCTGCACCTGCCAGCTGGCCCGGGTCTGCAGGCCACCGCTCTGGTAGCGGCGGTCGTTGGTGCCGATGACCAGCGCCTGGTCTGCGCTGACCGAGTCCTCTTCGCCCTTGAGGATCGCCAGGTAGACCTGGGACTGCCCGCCGGTCGGATCGGCCTGGAGCAGGTCGTGCAGGTCCGGACCGTCGGCGAAGCCGTTGAGCTTGGTCCAGGACCGATCCAGGAAGTGGTGGTACGCGACCGTTCGGACCTCCACGCCATCCCGTGGCGCCGCCTGCCAGGCCAGCTCCGCCTGGGTCCTGTGCCAGTCCATCCGGCCCAGGGCGCTCGCGGTGTAGCGGCGGTAGGGCGTGGCTTCGAGATCGCTGGCGGTCAGGCCCAGGTAGGTCTCGTGGCTGGTCTCGTGGGCGTAGCCGAGCTTGAGCGCCAGCCGATGGTGGGCCCCCAGGGCGTGCCAGCCCTTGAGCATCAGCTCGCTGCGGTCGAAGCCGGTCTTGCCGCCCCCGTCGAGCTCCTTGAAGCCGTTGCTGTGCAGGTGCACACCCTCGAACAGCACGCCCGCTCGCTCGGACCCGACGCCGGCCCAGCCGTGCACCTTGCCGGTCAGCCGCAGGCCGCCGGCCAGGTCCAGGCCGTAGCCCAGGCCCTCAGGCACGTCGCGGGTGCGCAGGTTCAAGGCCCCGCCGACCGTGTTCGGGCCGTGGCGTGTCGCGGCCGGGCCCTTGAAGACCTCGACCCCGACCATGCGCGTGCTCATGGGGAAGTAGTAGGCCGCGGGCGCTGCATAGGGCGCCGGCGCCAGCAGCACGCCGTCCTCCATCAGGGTGACCTTGGCGCTGCGGTCGCTGTTGGCCCCCCGGATGCCCAGGTTCGGCCGCAGTCCGAAGCCGTCCTCGCTGCGGCTGTTGACCCCCGGCACCTCGGCGACGATCTGCTCGATGTTGTCGTACTCGAAGCGCTCCAGGTCCTCTTCGGCGATGGCATGGGCAGAGCCTGCAGCGCGCACGGCGCCGTCCTCGACCACCAGGATGGTCAGGCCGTAGTCGTCGGGCTCGGGCTCGGGCTCGGGCTCGGGCTCGGGCTCGGGCTCGACCTCGGGCTCGGGCTCGACCTCGGGCTCGGGCTCGGCCTCGGGCTCCTCTTCGTGCCCGTCCTCCGCCTGAACCACCCCCGGCAAGACCAACAGCGCAGCCAGTGCCAGTGCCCGGGGCGCCAGCCCTCTCAACGGCCCGAACCACGCCGACAACAGGTCATCCCCGTGGTTGCGCGCATCGTCCCGCAGTCCAAAGGCCTCGGGCGGCTCCGTCGCGGTCTTCAGCGTGCCGGCCAGCCGGTCCCAGATCGCCAGCCACGTGCCCAGGTTGCAGCCGTGGTCCCCAGGGTCGCGGCTGTGGTGCAGCTGGTGCTGAGCCGGGGAGATGAACCAGGTCTCCAACCAGGCGGGGAAGCGAAGCCACACGTGGCTGTGCCGCAGGTTGCCGAAGACGACGTTGAGCACCAGGCCCACACCGGCCACGCCGAACAGGGTCCAGTCCACCGCCGCCCCCCGGAAGCCCCAGAAGAAGAGCGCGGCCACCCCCCCCGAGACCAGCACCCCGCGGAGCTCGTAGAGCAAGGACTCCACCGGGTGGATGCGGTGGAAGGTGAGGGGGGTCAGGACCTGGGCGCTGTGGTGGACCTGGTGCAGCGCCCACAGCGCTGGGACGCGGTGGGAGAGCCAGTGGAGCAGGAAGCGGCTGAGGTCCCAGGCCACGAAGAGCACAGCCGTGTAGAGCCCGGTCAACACCCACAGGGGCCACGCCGAGGGCTCCGGTGTGCCGAACCAAGCGTCGGCCTGGCGCACACCGTGGGTGGCCAGCCACCAGGCGGCGCTCACGCTGGCGGTGCCCCGCAGGGCGGTCAGCAGCTGCCCGCCCAGGTAGAGCTGTAGGTCCAGCACGCTCGAGCGGTGCCTCAGGACGGCCCAGGTCCCCGCCCAGGTCCAGGACGGGCGGGTGCGCAGGGCGAACAGCCCCGCCACCACAGCGGCCACCACCAGGCCGACCCACCAGGTGCGGCTGTCCGGACGGGTCAGCGGCTCGAGCAGGGCCTGGGCGACCGGGGGCATCTCAGTCGTTGTCGCCGGCGGCTTCGTCGGGGACCCGCAGGGCCAGGATCGTGGCCAGGTCGCCCTTGACCAGATCCGTGATCGCCTTGATGTCGGCGTGGGCCTGGGTGACCGCATCCGGGTCGTTGGAGACCAGCTCGTCCAGTGGGCCCTCGAGCGTGGCCACGGTGGCCCGAGCGACCGCGACCGCGTCCAGGATGTCGTCGCTCAGATCCCCGTGGCCCAGCTCGGCCAGCAGGTCGTCGAAGCCGGCGCCGTCGCCGCCGGTGAACAGGGCCTCGAAGCCGTCCAGGTTGCCGGCGAGTGCCGCCACCCCGGTGCCGCTGATCAGGCCCTCCACGTCCTCGGGACAGCGATCGTCGCTGCAGTCCAGGAGCCCCAGAGGCTGGCCCAGCTTGCGGTCCTTGGTGCTGTTGTCCAGGTAGAAGAGCGCGTCGAAGACCGCGTTGAGCGCTTCGGTCTGGGAGTCGTAGGGGCTGGTCTCGGTCACCGCGGTCAGCAGCCCCGAGAAGTCGCCCCCGTCTGAGGACCAGCGGGTGTGCAGGTACTCGGCGACCTCGGCCGCGTGGCTCGCCAGGGTCAGGGCATAGGCCTGTCGGTTGGCCAGCACGCCGCTGTCCCCAAGGGCCGCCCAGGCCTCGTCGATGCCGATCTGGGTGCTGCAGGAGTTCTCCAGCGACGCGAAGAGCAGGTGCTCGAGGGCGTCCAGGCCGTAGGCATTGACCAGGTTGTCGTCGAACCAGTGGTCGTCGTCCCACGCCTGCTCGGTGGTCTCCTGGTCCACCCTGCAGCCGTTGATCGTGGGCCAGCTGTAGACCAGATCCCGGATGCTCTGTCCGGCGATCACGTCCAGGCTGTCTCCTGCCGGCCCCAGCTGCATCAGCTCCAGGGGCTGCCAGCTGGCCAGGGCGAGCTTCCAGGCGTCCTGGGCCGCCGCCTGGTCCCCGCTGCCGTCCTGCCACGCGACCAGCGCAGCATCCAGGCCGATCAGGTCCACCTGGAACCGCTCCAGGGCGGGCAGCATGACGTCCGGGCCGACCGCCGCCAGCAGGCCGAAGACGTCCAGGTCCTGGCCCCCGGTGTCGGCATCGCCGGTGCAGGCCTGGCCCGCCACCAGGGCGCCGAGCCCCACCAGAGCAGCCCAGGAGGCGCGACTACCAGCCGCCGGTCCCATCGTCCTCGCCCAGGTTCGCGGCGTCGAAGCCATAGGCCGCACCCACCAGGTCCCGCGCCTGGACCAGCTCGGCAGCCCAGCTGTCCAGGGTCTCCTGGGAGGCGGTGGGGAGGAGGGGCGCGGTGCCCAGGGCCCTGTGCAGAGTGGCGAAGTCCGCGCCGCTCAGCGGGGAGAAGCGACTGAACTGCAGCCCCAGGGCGAAGCCCTTGCACTCGGACCAGTGCTTGGCGTAGTCGGCGGTGGCGAAGTCGTCGGTGTCGATCGAGCCCAGGTCCTGCAGGGTGTCGTTGATGTAGTGCACGACCGTGGACGCGATGGCCCGTTCCCAGGCGTCCAGGGCCTGATCGCGGTGGCCCTGCAGAGCGGCGAAGTCCGCGTCGTCGAGGGCCGTGCCGGCGGTCTCGGCCAGCAACAGGCGGCCTTCGTAGAAGCCCTGCCAGGCCTGGGTCGTGAAGTCGGTGGGCGCCACCGCGCCCCCGTCACGCTTGGCCGCATTGACCGCGTGGCCAAAGGTGTACTCGGAGAGCAGGTCGATGGCGCCGTTGCCGTCGGTGTCGCCATAGGACCGCTCGGCGGTCTCGGCGTCGACCTGGTGGCCGTAGTCGCGGGCGGCGCCGAAGTAGCCGAAGCCCTCGTCCCAGGCGTGCTCGAGTGCGGTGTAAGGCTTGCCTTCGTCGGCCACGCTGTGGTCCGCGAGCAGGCCCTTGGCGGCGGTGTCGTCGTCCAGGTAGTCGTCGGCCCCCTGGCTCCAGGCGATGCCGACCCGCAGGAACTTCTGCAGCAGCTGGCGCAGGTCCTGGCCCTGGGGCGTGACGTAGACCGCGGGGACCAGCTCGCCGTACGCGTCCTTGGGGATGTCTCCGGCGGCCCAGGCCACGGCCTGGGCGTCGATCAGGTCGACCCACAGCTGGACCAGGCTCTCGGGACTCGTGACGTCGGTGCCCCAGCCCAGGAAGTCCTCGGACCACACCTTGTGCTGCCCAGTGGCGTCGTTGCCCGCCAGCTTCTCCAGCAGGTTCTTGCCGCTGGAGACGTCGTCGTAGACGGACTGCTCCGTGTCCGGATCCGTGGTCAGGCCCAGGGGGACCTGGCCGCCGACCGACGAGTCGAAGTCCAGGTAAAACGCCAAGTCCAGGGCGATGTCCCCGGGCTCGGGGAAGCGGCTGCCGTCGTTGATCTCGTCGGTGAGCTGGCCCAGGTAGGCCTTCATGTCGTCGATGAGCAGCTGACGGAAGACCTGGCCGCTGTAGCTCACCGAGTCCTCGCCACTGAGCGCGCTGGTGAAGGCATAGGTGCCCACGTCGGGCGCGTCTGCGGTGTCGGTGCCCGTGCCGGTGTCAGTGGTCGTGCCGTCGGTGCAGGCGAAGATCAGGGCCAGAGAGAACATCATCGCTCCAGGTGAAAATGAAAGTCATTTTCAATTAGGTCCCGCAGTCTAACGATGGCTCGGGGGGTCGTCCACGGGAAATGCTGCGCCGGGGTGATCGGGCGCAGTACCCCTGGACTACGCCGTGTCGAACCGGTTGAATTCCATCGTGAACTGGCCCCGGCCACGGGTCATGGAGCGCAGGTCCGTCGTGTAGCCCAGCAGCCGGTCCAGGGGCGCATCACAGGCGATGGTGCTGATGCCGTCCTCGGTCTGCGTGTCCTGGATCATGGCGCCGCGGGCCTGGAGGTCTCCGAGCACACCGCCCATGGCCTCCTCGGGCACCACGACTTCCGTGGCCATGATCGGCCGCAAGAGCTGGCCACCGGCCTGGGACATGGCCTTGCGCACGGCCTCGGCGACCGCGACCCGCAGCGCCTGGGCCGTGCTGGCGGTCCCGAACAGGGTCACGGTGTCCACCACCACCCGCACGTCCTGGAGGGGACTGCCCTGGAGGGGGCCGGCGGTGCTAGCATCCGTAGCGCCGGCCTGGACGGCTTCGGCCTGTTCCGCGGTCAGCTCCATCGCGTCGCCCTGAACCTGGGGCTCGGCGCTGACCTCGATGCCAGCCCCCCTGTCCAGGGGCGTGACCGTCGCCGCCGCGCCGGCCTTCATCTCCAGCTGGGTCTCGCCCTGGTCGATGACCCGGTGAAACAGGGTGTCGGCGCTCTGCTGAAGCGAGATGGTCTCCCGCAGGACCACCGCCGGCTTGCCGGCCCGGACGTCCAGGTTGAACTCGCGCTTCAGCCGCTCGAACGCGATCTGCAGGTGCAGCTCACCCATGCCCCGCAGGATGCGCTGGCCGGTCTCCTGGTCTTCCTCGAGCACCAGGGTGGGGTCCTCTTCTTGGAACTTGCGCAGGGCTTCGAGCAGCTTCTCCTCGTCCTTGGACGAGCCGGCCTCGATGGCCAGGCCCAGCACCGGGTCCCGGGCTTGGATGGCCTCGAGCAGCACGGGCTCGGCCGGGTCGCAGATCGTGTCGCCGGTGGACGCCTTGCGCAGGCCCGCCAGGAGCACGATCTGGCCGGCAAAGGCCGCTTCGATGCGCTTCTTCTTGGCCGCGTCCACGTCGAACACCCGGGCGATGCGCTCGCGCTCGCCGGGGCCCGTCAGGTAGATCTGGTCTCCGGGCTTGAGCACGCCGCGGTAGATGCGGGCGAACACGTGGCGCCGGCCCTCGAACATCTGGACCTTGAAGGCCAGAGCCGCCAGGGGCTGGGTGTGGTCCATCTCGATCAGGACCTCTTCGCCGTCCCGGTCCGTGCCGGTCGACGCCGGGCGCTCCAACGGCGCCGGCAGGATCGAGATCACGGCGTCCATCAGGGGCTGCACCCCGTAGTTGCGCAGGGCGGAGCCCCCCAGGCAGGGCTGGATCTTCCGGTCCAGGCAGCCCTGCTTGATCACCCGCCACAGGTCTGCAGGCTCGGGGTCTTCTTCCTCGAGCACCACCATCGCCACGTCGTCATCCAGATCGGCCGCCGCCATCAGCAGGGCTTCTCGGTGGTCGGCCACGGTCTGCCAGGTGGCGTCGTCGCACGGCCTCACCGTGACCTCGGCCCCCAGCTTGCCGCCAAAGGCGATCAGGGTGCGGTCGATCAGGTGGACCACGCGATCGCCTTCGATCGGGGCACAGATGGGCACGGGCTCACCGCCCAGCCGCTTGCGGATGGTCGCCATGGCCCGACCGAAGTCCGCCCCGGGCCGGTCCATCTTGTTGATGAAGAACATCATCGGCAGGTCGTTGCGGGTGGCCTGGCGCCAGACGGTCTCGGTCTGGGGCTCGACCCCGCGCACGCCATCGAGCACCAGGATGGCGCCGTCGAGCACCCGCATGGAGCGCTCGACCTCGATGGTGAAGTCCACGTGCCCGGGGGTGTCGATCACCTGGATCAGGTGGCCCTTCCACGGGCACTGGGTCACCGCCGCCATGATCGTGATGCCGTGGGCCTGTTCTTCGGCCATGAAGTCCATGTGGGCTTCGCCGTCGTGGACCTCGCCGATCTTGTGGCTGGCGCCCGTGTAGTAGAGGATCCGCTCGGTCAGCGTGGTCTTGCCGGCGTCGATGTGCGCGGCGATGCCGATGTTGCGGATGCCGGACAGGTCCGGCGCCTTCTGCTGCTTGCCCTTGGCCATGGGTGCTCCAGGGAGGCGCGCCGAGGTATTCCACGGGGGGCGCCGGGGCCACGGTCGGGCGGTTCTCAGCGAATGTGGAGCATCCGGCCGATGCCCCGTACGCGCAGCACGCCGTCGCTGTGGTCCACCTGCATGTCGCCGCCGCCTCGGCCGCCGGCGAGGGACAGGCGGCCCGCCCCCACCAGCCGCCGCAGGTTGTCGTCCCGCTGGCCCAGGAGCACGTCGTTGTCCTGGGACGTGACCTGGAGTCGGGGCCGCCCACCCAGGTCCAGGGCCAGGGTGCTGCCAAAGGTCACCCGCCGGTGCTCGGGCCAGCCGGCATCGACCAGATCCTGGGGGTTGGGCTCCTGGAGGGTCCACGCCACCCGGGCCACCAGCTCCGGCGGCGTCTTGCCGATGCCGGGCAGGCGCGTGACGCTGGATAGGTCCGAGTCGACCACGGCCAGCCGGGGGATCTGGAGCACGTCCCGGTGCCGCTCGGCCCAGTCAGCCGGGTTGTCGACGTCGAGCAGCTCGGCGAACCGGTCCTGCCCATGCTCGAGGGACGCCTGGCGCCGCAGGTCTTCGTAGAGCAGGTCCTCGACGCCAGAGCCGACCCGCTCGCCGATGCGGATCCCCCGGCCCTCCAAGATGCCCTCGAGCAGCTGCTCCTCGGAGAAGTCTCCGCCCTCGTCGGCCTGGTAGAGCGCCAGCACGGTGCGGAAGAAGTCCCCGAAGCCCAGCTCGCCCGGCGGCAGATAGTCCAGAGCCCTCAGCACGATGCGCTGGAACAGGGCCAGGGCCCCCTGGTCCAGACCGCGCCCCCGCTTCTGGAGGCGATCCACCCAGTCGTACAGGGTGCCTGAGAGCACCTGGCTGGCGTCGTGGGGGTCCAGGGGGCTCACCGACGCCTCCCCCTGGTCAGGCTCCAGGGTCTTGTCGTTGCTCAGGCTCCGGATCGGGCCCTGGCGTCCCAGGTGGCGTCCCAGGCTCTCGCCGATCCGAACCAGAGACGCCAGCCGGCGGCGCGGCACCCGCTCGATCTTCGGCGTGCGCGCGGCCACCAGGAACGCGGCCAGGTCGGCGATGGCTTCGTGCACCGCGTGGCTCTGAGGGCCCAGGGCGTCGCGCAGGGACGGCGCCAGGGCGTCGAGCACGGCGTGGCCGGTCTCGTGGGCCACGATGTCGCGGCTCATGCAGGTGTAGACCGGCCGTCTGCCGGCTGGGCCCGCGTTGAACAGGAAGCGCAGGGCCCGGTCCTGGGGGTCGTAGTGGGCGTTCCAGCCCAGGCCGGCCGCGGGCTCGATGCGGAGGCGGGCGTCCGGGGAGCTGTCGAAGCCCATCGGGTGGCCCAGAGCGTCTTCGAACAGGTTCAGGGTCTCCATCACCACGGCAAAGGTGTGCAGAGCCTTGAAGTCGGCGCTGGTGCGCCACTCCGCCACAGCGGCCTCCACATCATCCAGGCTCACAGGGTCAAGCTCGACGCCATCTGCCCACGTCGTCGCGACGTAGGCCTGGTCGGACTGGGGGCCGCGCCCAGCCCGCCGGACCCGGATCGGGACCGTGTGGACCAGGGGGGCGTCCCGGGTGATCGGGGTGGCGTCGTCCTGGAGCACCACGGGGAGCGTGAAGCGCTGGCCCTCTTCTGCGGTGTAGCGCTCGGCGGGTTCCATCAGGGCACCCCCAGCCAGTCGAGCACCTGGGTCCGCGCCGCCTGGGGCGCCAGCAGGCGGTGGTGGTTTGTGACGCTGCCCTGGTTCAGCCGGCGCTGGGCCGGAATCGGGAAGAGCGCCGCCGGGTGGGCCGGGTCCCAGACCCCCGACGTGGGCACGATCAGGTCATGGGCCTCGCCCTCGAAGAGCCGGTCGATCTTGGGCTCGCGGCCGGCCTTGAAGGTCGCGGTGAGCGCGTGATAGCGCGGCACCTCGGCGGGCAGACTCGCGACGTCCTGGAGCTGGGCCAACAGTGCGCTGCCCGGCGCCATCGCGTCCTGTCCGGGGAACAGCCGCCAGTCCGACGCCGCCAGGGCCCGGTCGACGTCTTCGGCGGTGCCGCCGCTCAGGTCCTCGGTGTCCGAGTCGTGGCGCATGGCCCGGCGCAGGGCGGCCTTGGCCGCCGAGGAGCTGCCGGCCTGGGGTGTGCCGCGGTTCGGCGTGCCCACGAACACCAGGTTGCCCACCCGCAGCCGGTGAGGCCGCAGCGCCTGGGCCCCGTGGCCCTCGGACAGGTAGCGGGCCAGGAGTCCCCCGCGGGAGATCGCCACCACGTCGACGTGCAGGTCCAGGGCCTGGGACGGCATGCGGCTCCGCAGGTCCTGGACGTTGGTCTGGATGCTGTGGCGCAGGGTGAAGTGGTCGAACCCGTACACGCCGCCGGTGTAGTGGGCGTGCAGCCGGTCGAGCTCTTCGGGCTCGAAGAAGCCGAAGCCCTCGTGGCACTGCTTGCCGGTCCCGTGGAGCAGCCAGAGGGCCCTGTCACCTTGGGTGGTGGCGTCGTGCATCGCCGTCCAGCGGGCATCGCTGGCCTCGAGCTCCTCGGCCGCGGACGTCTTCCAGTTCAGCCGGTTGGCCTTGGTGAAGGTCCGGAAGCGGCGCCGCCAGCGGAGCTTGCGCTGCACGGTCTGCCACACGCCCTCCTCGGTGTCGACGTCGCTGTGCTGGGGACCGGGAATGCCCAGCACGGCGTGCTCCTCGGGGGTGACCCCGGCGGGCAACAGGACCTCGAACAGCTCTCCTGGGCCTTCTGCGGTGCCCACCGGCGGGGTCGGCGCGACCCAGTCCAGGCCCCGCGCGCCCAGGTCGACGACCAGCCGCCAGTGGGGGGTGGCCTGGGGGATGCGCCAGCTGACCAGGACCCGGCCCTGGGGCGCGCCCTGGGTCGGGGTGACCAACAGGGTCCAGCGGGGCCAGGCCGGAGGGGGTTCCGGCGCTGCCAGCGACAGGGCCGCGGCCGCGCGCTCCGGGTCCAGGCCGTCCAGGCCCAGGGACCCACCCTGGGCGGCCCGGGCCTGCCAAGCGGCGCCCGGCGGGCCCACCACCGCTTCGGTGGGCAGGGGCTCGCTGTCCGGGGCGGCCGCGGGCAGAGGCAACGGCGTCGACGAGAGCAGCCAGCGGGCGTCGGCGTGGGTCCAGCGGCCGGTGGACAGGCGCTGGGCCAGGGCCTCGACGTGGGCTTCTGGGAGTGCTTCGAGGGCCGGCGCTTCGGTGACCGGGGCCTGGGCCGGCAGGGCCGAAGCGTCGAGACGGGTCAGACCGGTCGGCTCCAGGCCCTGGGCCATGCGAGCGACGGCCGCGATCACGGCGTCGTCGCCCGGCAGGTCCGAGTGCTCGGTGGTGGCCTGCCAGGTCGGCACCTGGGGGTGCACGGCGCAGCGGGCGGGCACGGTGCCGTCGCCGGCCCCGGTGCGGGGCCCGGCCCGCAAGACGCCGCCAGCTCGGTGGTGGCGGTCCACGGTTCCCAGGGTCACGGTGGCCAGGGCTCGGGTGCGGGCCAGGACTGGGCTCTCCCAGAGCCTGGCCTTGAGCTCGCGACTGTGTCGGAGCCACGCGTCCAGGGGCGCGGTGTCGCCCCAGGTCGCTGGGTCGTAGAGGGGTGCCGCGTCGGGGAACAGCGTGGGGTTGGGCAGCATGTCCAGCAGCCCGGGCATGGTGCGGCACATGGTGCCCAGGTCCTGGGCGTCGGCCCCCGCTGTGATCCAGGCGAGCTTCTGGATGAAGGGGTAGGTGC
>Ga0209992_10004110_pt1 | contig 11675 bp, 4 predicted proteins | sample 2SBtaG_2_FD_182564 | JGI IMG/M metagenome (GOLD analysis project Ga0209992, IMG submission 182564) | Deep subsurface microbial communities from Kolumbo volcano to uncover new lineages of life (NeLLi) - 2SBTROV12_ACTIVE470 metaG (SPAdes)... | ecosystem: Environmental > Aquatic > Marine > Volcanic... | reverse complement strand
CAGGTACAAACGATCCTGCAATAATGGATCGTTCTCCGTGTATTGATGATAACCTCCGCTCACTACATACAGATCAACAAATCCATCGCCATTGGCATCAAAGAAAACAGCGTCGGCGTCTTCACTTTGTTTGTCGGCTTCAAATGCCGGTTCTGTTTTTTGAACAAAGCGGCCGTCTTTTTGTTGCAAATACAATGCGCCGGCCTGTCCGCTCCCGCCCCCTGCATATACATCTTCCAATCCATCACCGTTTACATCGGCCTTTACAAGACAGGGGCCCGAGAACGACAATGGATTCACCAGCAAAGGTTGTCTTTTGAAATCATTGATGGTATTTGTTGCGCTATGAAATGCTATGGGTGATGGAACAGCATGGAACAAAGGAGTAGCCGGTGTGGCGGGGTAATATGCCTCTGTTGCATTTTTTTCCTGCAACACCAACAGCTTATCGGGTTGTACTTTTGCAAGCACCTGTTGTTTGCCGCTTTGCCATACAATGCGCAATGAATCAATGATTGTATCTGCACCCAATCCGAAATGCAAAACAGGTGTTACGCTCGACTGGTAGCCTCTTGCCGGCATCTGCTCTATATATTGCTTCCTGCCTTTATTGTAAAGTGTAACCGCAGCACCCAATCCTTGTGTATTCAAACCTGCCCCTTCCAGTTTTATCGACAAATAATGTACGTTCTTCTTTTGGCTGGCTTCGTTGCGATAAATAAATGCAGGTTGGTTGATGTTGTTGACGATCAGATCGAGGTCGCCATCATTGTCCAGATCGGCATAGGCTGCCCCGTTGCTGTTGGAAGCGGAACGGATACCCCATTGCTGACTGGTATTACTGAAACTGAGGTTGCCATTGTTTTTAAAAAAATAACTGGTTACCGACGATGAAGGCATGTGCTGGATGATGTTCAGCACATCTTCGCGTTTCAGCCTGCCCTTGCTCTGTGTATAATCGTTCATGTACTTGAGAAAATCCATGTTGGTATAATCACGCAGGTAGCCGTTGGTAACAAAAAGGTCTTTCCACCCATCGTTATCATAATCGGCAAAGAGCGGAGCCCAGCTCCAATCGGTATTGGAAATGCCTGAAAGTTGCCCTATTTCGCTGAAACTGCCGTCGCCATTGTTGATGTGCAGCATATTGCGCATATACTGGTAATAAAAACCTGTACGAAGTGTGAGGTCGAATTTTTCATAGTTGTCGGGCGCGAATAATAATTTTTGCCGGCGATTGTCTTCCGGCAGCATATCGAGTGTGAAGATGTCGGGCAACCCGTCGTTGTTTACATCGGCCACATTGTTGCCCATGGAAAACTGTGAAGTATGTCCCAGGCTGGAAGAAAGTTTATTGGTGAAGGTACCGTTGTGGTTGTTGATGTATAAAAAATCGGGCACGGTATAATCATCCGAAACATAAATATCGGGCCAACCATCGCCGTTGATATCGGAGATACCAGCGCCGAGTCCATACGATAAAGCGGAGCTACTGAGTCCTGCCTGTGCAGTAACGTCGCTGAAATGCCCTTTATCATTACGATACAAACGAATGCCGGTTGAAGGATCGTCTTTTTTCAATAAGGCAGCCGTAGCCGCTTCATCGAGTACGGGCAGGGAATTGGGGTTGTGGTTGAGCAGGAGCATATCGAGGTCGCCATCCCTGTCGTAATCGAAAAAATAAGCTTGTGTGCTGTACGATGAATCGGCCAGTCCGTATTGATGCGCCTGTTCGCTGAAATGCGGAATACCCTGTGCATCATTACCATCGTTGATGAACAACTGGTTCTCTCTTTTGGCTCCGTGGAGTTTACCGGAATAACAAACATAGATATCGGTTTTGCCATCGCCATTGATGTCTACCATGGTAACGCCTGTTTTCCAGGGGCCTGGTCTGCCGTTCACGCCGGCTATTTCCGTAATATCCTGAAACTGCATTTGTCCTTTGTTCAGGTACAGTTTATTATCCGTCATGTTACCCGTAAAGTACAGGTCTTGCAAACCATCTCCGTTCACATCACCTACCGCAACGCCGCCGCCGTTGTAGAAATATTCATACATGAGCACGTTGGTATTGGGACCTTCATTCAGCTTGTTACTGAAATCGATATGCGTTTGCTCCGGCAATAGCAAGGTAAAGAGCGGGTTGGTATTGTCCGATGATGGCTTATTGCCGCATCCAGCTATAAACCCTGTAAGAACAACCAGGAGGCAAATGGGCAAGCGGGTAATGAGGGAGCGATTCAACATGTTAGGTATTTAAATACATCAATAACATAAAAATAATAACTATGCCTGTGTTTTCTCTGCTTACATTTTGTGTCTTGCTGAAACCCTTCTGATAATAATGTATACTAACAGAGTGCCGGCGAGTAATGCTCCGGATACATATAACCAGGTGTAGCTTCTCTTAGCAGCGGGGATTTCTGTAATTACTATTTGCTTGTTCACGGGGATATTGGCAATACTTTGTTCATTGCCACCCGTCCAGTAAACAGTAATCTTGTCAATTTTCGATATTGTTCCGAGTCCAAAATGAGCAATGATCGAGTTTTGCGACATATGGCTGGAAGCGCCTCCATCTATTTCACGGATCATTTTTTTTCCACCCGCTTCAATTTCTATTCTCGAGCCAATTCCATGGCTTTCGGCCTGGATTCCTTTCAATGCGATTTTGATCCAGTTGCCGCCGGAAGATTCGTTCCTATAAAGTCTTGTAATAGATTGAACAGGATAACCTGGTAAAACTGGTTCCTGGTTCACCACCAGCAAATCCAGGTCACCATCATTGTCGTAATCAAATACCACAGAGCCGCGCCCAATGCCATAATCGGCAAGTCCTACCTGGCTGGCATGGTCTACGAACCGGCCGCCTATGTTCTCAAAATAGAAATTGGCCATGGGCATACAATTCGGATTAAGGTCTCCGTTGGAAACAAATAAATCCAGGTCGCCATCCTTATCAAAATCGGCGAAATTAGCTCCCCAGCTTATCGCAAAAAAATCAACACCCAGTTCATGTGCACGGTTCACGAATGGTTTTCCCCGGCCCTGGTTCACCATAAAATAGTTGAACCTGATATTGGTGACGTAGTAGTCCATCCAGCCGTCGTTGTTGTAATCACCAACAGCCGCACCCATGGCGTTGATACGGAGGTCCATTCCTTTCTCTTTAGCCACATCAATAAACGATTTTCTGGGATATTCGTTTTTCAGCAGCAGATTGGGTGTGCGTTTATAGCCAAAATCGTGATTGACGAAAATATCCTGGTTGTGGTCATTGTCAAAATCAGTGAATACGCCACCAAAGCCAAAACCACGGTGATTGAGGTCATATACGTCCCGAAAATGTTTACCATTTTCATTCAGCAATAAATATCCTTTGGCAATCTGGTTGGCGCCCACCACTGTGGCATCAGTTACTTTACTCAACGTCCCCTCAAACTCATTAAAATAATTACCCACATAGAGGTCTGGCCATCCATCGGCATTAAAGTCACCGAAACTGGCAGCGGTGCTGAAGGACAACATCTTGTCGAGTCCGTATTCTTTGGTGGCATCGCGGAAAGTGCCGTTGCCATTATTGAGGAAAAGCAGGTTGATGGACCTCGGTATCCTCTCCTTCCTGTCGCGCCGGGTAATGGTGGTAATAAACAGGTCGGTAAACCCATCCCTGTTCACGTCTGCACTGGTTACGCCCTGGGTTACATAATTCTTCGTTATAGTCAGACCCGACTTCTCAAATACATTGGTGAAGGTGCCATCTCCGTTATTCTTATACAATACATCGTCATTCGTACCACCGGTGATGTATATATCTTCAAAACCATCGTTGTTGAAATCTATTACACAGGCACCGCCGCCAAACATGCCTTCATGTACCTTAAATACATGATGAATGCCTGCAGTAGCAGTTACATCGGTAAAGTGTGTCTGGCTCCAGGCGGCTGTATGAATACACAGCAACAACAACAGGCACCTGGTCTTTATTTTTTCCATTTCAAATGGTTAATATTGTTTCCGATAAGGATTCCTTTTTCCAAACCTCTCTGGTTATCCTGTGGCGTGTGTATCCCACCATAAAATCTCGACATAGCCGTTTCTTCCGCCGCTGCAAAGAACGACGCGAAGTGCCTCGCTTTGAAATCGGTATTCCTGATTTCATCCCGGGGTCTTCCAACATGAGCACTGTCGATGAATTCAAAATGGTCGCCGTATAATGCTGTCAATACGGCTGCAGCAGCCCCTGCCTGTATAGCGTGGCCAGAAGGAAAGGCAGGAAAGGGTGGGTCGGGCCAAAACGATTCCCAATGTGCGTCTATGTGTGCGGGAATAAAAGTATTAGCTCTTTCTGTAAAAAATTGGTACTTCCATTTCCAGCAATTGCGGAAAGCATCTGCAACCGCCATTCCCACTTGTGCATAGGTAGCGGCGGCTTTCGGCAGGTTGGGCCTGACTTTACGAACAGCAATGGTGGCAAGGTAATAAGAATGGCCAGGTGGCGTAAAAGTAACATCCGGATCATCACTCCACCATATAGCTGCTTCTTTTTCCTGTTGTGTTAAAACATGTTCTTTTTCATACACCTGCTTAAATTGCTGGTAGTAGGGCGATCCGGATGTAGTATCAAACGGGATAAAAGCAGGTGCCTCTATTGCCGAATCGATGGCAAGAAAAGTCCGGTTCTTTCCCCAATGCGGATGCAATGGAAAATGGCTGAACGATTGGGCGAATAATGGTGGTTTCCAAGAACCTGGTTTCTGCTCAAATACCAATGTTTTATCAAAATTCTTCAGGTAAGCACGGTGCCCGCCGTCGGTGGTAGACCAGTTGAATATCTTTTGGGCAATGGTTTTGCCATAAGCAACTGATCGGTTCACGACAACTGTATCGGGTTGTATGGTTTGCAGTCTTTGCTGCATGGTTTGTTCCAGTGAATCAATTTTACGTTTATTCTCGTCGGAAGTCTGCACATAAATAAGCCGCAATATCTCTGCCTGGCCTGCATTCAATGCCATGGGCCAGTTAAAAGTAAGGCTGGTATCGGGTCGCGGCAGGCTGCCAAGGCTATTAAGTTGCTGTGCTATCGATCGATATTCGGAAGACCCATTGACCACCGATTCGTACATAGTAAGGCCAATGTATCCAAAACAGCGGGATGCAAAAGTTGGTGAATTGGAAGGGGTATTTTTTGTGATATAGTTGGCCATATCAGCCCAAGTGGCCGCCAGCTCATAATCGGGTGGCGCAACAGATTGTTGTCTGCAAGAAACAGTAAACGCGCAGCAGGCAATGATCAGGTAAAAATAAAGCGGTTTCATATGGCCGGGAAGATCCTTGAAAGCCGAAATTAAAAGGAGGAGACTACAGTAGTAAAGGATTTTAAACTACTGTAGTCTCCTAAATGGTTTTATTCAGCGTAATATGGTAACAGGTCTAATAGCCAGGATTTTGCACCAGCTTGTTATTCCTATTCACCTCATCCTTTGAAATCGGGCGGTAATACATTTTATCATTCCACACCCTTGTTTCGTTTTCTGTATTGTTTACTACTGTATATGTATAGTTGTAAACAGTGTTGTCATGACGATATGGAACAAGTGGCGTTTTACCCGCTTGCAGAGTTGCTGTTATTTTTATCGTTTTAATACCACGACCCACCGTTGTAGCAGGTATCATCCAGCGCCGCGCATCATGATAACGATGTTCCTCATAAGCCAGTTCAATGCGTCGTTCATTGCGATAGCGATCTACCAGTGCAGGCCCTACATCTGTAATCGCAGGCATTCCCGCCCTGAACCTGATCTTATTAAGCCAATTCTGCGCTTCCGCTTCCTGTCCAAGGGCCAGGCAACACTCTACGTAATTGAGTACAACCTCGGTATAACGGATGAATGGCCATGGGATGGTCTGCGCATTGGACTGGTTATCGGCCAGCGCGGGGTTGGGATCTATGAACTTCTTAGTATAATAATGGGTACGGCTACCATTCCAGTTTTCTACAGGGGACTCCCTGGTATCGATACCGTTGATAAAACCACCAGCACCATCGGCATAGTAACCTGTCTGTATTTGATTCGCAGGATCTTTACCAGCCACATCCAATGGTCTGGGTTTCCAATCAGCTCCGTCATAGAGGATCGTAGCATAAAAACGGGGATCGCGATTGCTATAGGGATTTGCGCTTTCAACGGGATTGCTCCAATCAAATTTACTGCCATCCATCATTTCATAGTCATCCACCAGTTGCTGTATAGGTGTATTACCTGCCCAGTTGTGGTAACCGTTAGGACCATTATTGATGCCGTAGTGTGTACCACCCAGCGGCCAGTTGTCTTCGGGTGTATACAGCGAAGACAAGGAACGTTGGAAAATCAACTCCGAAGTAGCTGATTTATCTCCTATGGCACTCTGTCCGCCTAAAGCGATGGACATGTAGTTCATTTTGCCTTCAGCAGCGGATACAGGTGCTCCAAGGTTTAGCTTGTATCCCTGTGTAGCATTCAGCACTGCTTTAGCGGCATCCTGGGCGGCTTTCCAGCGCGTTGTCCTGTCACCAGTGGTATAAGCCACCAGTTCAATTTTTGAAAAAGCGGCAAGCGTTGCCGACTGTGCTTTGGCTGTAGCGGCATCGTGCAAATCACTGGCAGCATACAGCAATACGCGTGATTTCAATGCAAGGGCAGCTATATCAGACGCACGTCCTGCCTGAGCTGATTTTCCGGCAAGCAACCCGGCAGCCTTATCCAGATCGCTTACAATGAACTTTACGCAATCTTCATAAGAACTACGCGCTATGGTATAATCCTGGTTCAACTCGTATGGTTTGTCGACCAGGGGAACGCCTCCATAAAAACGCAGGAGTTGCTGGTAATAATAAGCCCTGAGGAAATAAGATTCACCCAGTAGTTGATCGCGAAGTTTGGTGTCTGCAAATGTAGCCGTAGGCAATTTACTAATCGCAATGTTGGCTTCCCGGATGGCTTTGTACATCCTGCCCCATTCGTAAGTACCACTGTACCATGCAAGATTGCCAGGCGTTTCCGTTCCTTCTGTAAACGTATTGATATTTCTTCCTGCATGCGTAAACATGGCCTCGTCTGTATAAGCCGCCAATGCCTGCTCTTCAAAACCACCATATCCCAAGTAGGAATAAATTCCGAAGACAAAGGCCTGGGACAATGGACCATCCGCCCAGGTTGCATCGGCAGAAATTGTCGACAATGGTTTCGTGTCCATGAAACCTTTCTTGCAGGCAGCAATGGTCGTGGACAGAAGTGCCATAATCGCAACCGAATATGTTATTTTGTTCATTCTCATGATTAACATTTTAGAAAGTTAAGCTAAAGCCGAGGTTCAACACTCTCGACAGTGGGTAGTACGTACCGGCACCGGCTGTTGCTTCCGGGTCAAAAATTTTGCTCTTCTGCCACGTCAGTACGTTCAGTCCGTTTGCAAATACACGGAGATTACTGATTTTATACTTTGAAAGCAGGTTTGTCGGAAGATTATATCCCAATTCAATATTTTTCAACCGTATATAATCCTTGCTGAAAAGATAATAGGTATTATTTCCATAATTACCCCCCGTGTAATAGGTGTCGCCGCGACTCGCAAGCCTTGGATCAACGCTGCTGGGATGATCGATAGACCAACGATGGTCGTTTGAATACTTCAGGAAGTTTCCAATATCACCAGACTCTGTCTGTATCCTAAGCAATGCACCGGTGGCTCCCTGGAAGAGCATACTGAGATCGAAATTTTTATAGCGCAATTCAATGGTGGCGCCAAAGTTGAACGTAGGGGTAATACTCTTATCTAGGCGTACCCGGTCGTCGGCATTGATTTTGCCTGTGCCGCTTACGTTTTCGAACTTCATATCTCCCGGGCGCAAGCTACCGGTTACACCACTATAGTCAATGGTGTTTTTATTGATATCTGCCTGGTCATAAAATACACCGGTATATTTGTATACCAAATAAGCACCGATGGGTTTACCCTCCTGGCGCTGGTAACTTGGAGCACCGGGCACTTCATCCATGAACACCACTTTGTTTTTGGCATAACCACCATTCACACCCACCTTGAAAGTGAAGTCTTTAGCCAAATTTCCGTGATAGTTTATTGCAAATTCAAAACCACGGTTATCTACGCGTCCCGCATTCACAGGTGGTAGCAGATCTCCGATACCCGAAGAAGCCGGCGTAGAACCCGTTTTCTGGATAAGAATCTGATCCCGCTTGTTATAGAAATATTCAAATGTCAGGTCAATCTTATTGTCAAACAAGGATGCATCCAGGCCCACATTGTAGTTGTTGGCTTTTTCCCACGTAAAATTGGGATTGGCAAGCAATTTTTCCACAAGTGTTTTAGCAACCGCTCCGTTTATCGGGTACTGGTTAAATCCAAACAGCGAAAGAAATGCATACTCCTGCAATTGATTGTTGAAAAACACCTGGTCATTACCCATTTGCCCATAAGATGCTCTCAGCTTCAGGTAATTGATGTTCTTAACCTTGAAAAATTTCTCGTTGGTAACATTCCATCCCAACAACAAACCAGGAAAGAAACCAAAACGGTGAGCGGGCGGGAATATATAAGAACCATCGTATCTCCAGATAAACTCGGCAAGGTACTTTTCTTTATAGTTGTACTGGGCACGGCCATAATAACCGAGTCTCGCCCGATCATATAGAGCATACGGCCCTAACTGATCTGCTGTTTGTATGGTTCCTCCCGCAAATAATTGGTCAACTGCAGAGGAAATAAAATTCCTGCGGAACGCCTGGAAGTTATCCCCTTTGAATTGCTCCCTTGTTACACCTACCAGTGCCGACACGTTGTGATTACCAAACCTATGGTCGTAGCTCAGCATGGCGGTGAGGTTGGTATTTAAAGCAGAACGATAAATTTCGGTCAGCCTTGGATCGGTAAAGTTAGAGCGAACGGCTCCCACCAACTTGGGTGTTTTGCCGTCGGCTTCATAGCTGATCTTATCCCAGTAATACAACATCCAAGGCGTCTGCCAGATTTTATCAATATCTGTCTTCTTATCTACTGCCCCTGACAAAGTAAGTTTAAGATCACTGATCCAGGGGTTCGTAATATCTACAGAACCGTTTGCCTGCACGAAATCAGTAGGATTATCATTATAACCAGTAGCACTGGTAGTAATCACGTATGGATTCTGACCGTTTTCAATATCCGGTCCGGGCTTGCCGTTGGGCCAAACCTCCGGTTCAGTGGGTCGTCCGCGCATCAGCATACGAAATATAGAGCCTGCCCCTTCAGTAGGGAAGTGTCTGTTTTCGCGGCGCACCATGATACCGAGGTTAGTAGTAATGTAGTTGTTTATTTTAGCCGTTACATTGCTCCTGAAATTATACTGATGATAATTGGTAGCTGAATTTTTATATATCGCATCCTGGTAAACATAACCTAAGGAAGTAAAATAACGGATGTTATCATTACCACCGCTGATCTGCAGGTTGTGCCTCGACTGGGGCGCCCAGGTTCTGAAAGCGTCTCCAAACCAATCGGTGTTCGGATATCCCCAGGGATCTGAACCATCGCCATATTTTTTTACGGCATCCGGACTGTAGTTCGCATTTAAGGTACTAACGCCGGCCGTGGGTGATTTGTACACGCCTGTTTGCTGAATAGCCTGCCATGCTGCGCTCCACTCATTAACCGGTATGGATTTATAAATAGGTAATTCATTCATTATTTTTGCATACTCAACCGCATTGGCCATTTTGGGCACGATGGTAGGCTGGGTATAACCCTGGTTAAAGTCGTAAGTAATTTTGGGTTTACCGCTGGCACCTTTCCTGGTTGTTATCAATATCGCTCCATTAGCAGCCCTGGCTCCATAAATAGCAGCAGATGCATCTTTTAATACGGAAATGGATTCAACGTCTTTGGGGTTGAGGCGGCCCAATCCACCATCCCTGTCAGGAACACCATCAATTACTACCAACGGGCTGCTGTTTCCAAGCGTATTCACACCACGGATATTTACACTGGCACCATCGTACCCCGGTTCACCGCTCGTTTGTATCACTACCAGGCCCGGCAACCGGCCTGCCAGTGAATTCGAAAGGTCTACAGCCGGCGATTTAACGAGCGACTCGCCTTTCACGGCACTTACCGCTCCCGTAACCGTTACTTTTTTCTGGGTACCATAACCCACCACCACCACATCGGTCAGGTTAGAAGTGTTTTGCTGGAGCATAACAGTCAGGGAGGTCTGGTTACCCACTTTGATGGAATAGCTACTATAGCCCACCATGGTGAATTCAATGATTTCACCAGGTTTGGCTTCAATGGTAAAAGAGCCGTTTTCCTGGGTCAACGTCCTCTGGTTGGTTCCTTTAATGAATACGGTTACCCCTGGAAGCGGGATTCCCTTGTCATCGGTTACTTTACCGGTAACAGGCTTGAAAAGAATCACCGGGGCCTGTTTGGTAGCGGCATCCCCTGTTTTTTCGGAAATGATGATGATCCCGGATTCATCGGCAAACCGGTACTTGAGCCCGGTAGGGGTCAGTACCTCCTTCAGCACTTCCGATACAGGTGCGCGCTTTACATTCACTGTAACTGTTTGGCCTGCAGGTAAAATGTCGTTGCTGAAGGCAAAGCGATAACTGGTCTCCTTTTCAATCGCTTTGAAGAATTTTGCCAGTTTCACTTCCCTCAGAGAGAGGGAAACGCGGGAGTCTTGTGAAAAGCCTCCTGCACTGACTGCCATGATCCCGACCAGCATGAAAACACCTGTTAATTTCATAACTCTAAGCAGTTTCGCTAAGGGTGGCGTAAGCGGTCCCCACCGATAAGCATGACTTTTTTTCATACCTTTATTTTGGTTTAAAAATTAAATAATTGGACCAGCCCCCTTTTAGTACGGCTGTTCCAAGATTTTGACCAACAGGGGGTATGTTCGCGCATAACCCCTGTGTTCTTTTATTGATACAGCTTCACTGTCAATGTATCACCCGGTATGAACTCATAATTAAAATGCCGCGACTCTTTCAGGAAACTGAGCACTGCACCTATTCCCTCTTTTTCAAAAATTCCTGTAAAGCGATAATTCCTGATCACATCATCGGCAAATTCTATTTTAACGCCATACCATCTTTCCAGTAATACGGCGATGTCTTCAAAACTTTCGTTGGTAAAAATGAGTTTGTTTTCTGTCCAGGCAATTTCTTTGATCTCATCCCCGTCTGTTTTAGTCACTCCTTGTACCAGGTTATCTGCTGAAACTGCTTTTTTATTGGCATCGGCCAGCTCGTTGAGCTTGTTGCCGGATGTTGTCTGTAGTAGCTGCCATTGTACTTTTTGATTGGGATGCAGCAATACTTTATGGTTCTCTTTGTCTTTAAGGGTAACTTCTACCAATCCTCTTACCAGTGAGGCTTCCGTCGTTTTTTCCTCCGGGTATGCTTTTACATTGAAAGCCGTACCCAGCGCTTTCACATCCATTGCAGAAGTATGTACAATGAAAGGCAGGGCTTTGTTATGTTTTACATCAAAGAACGCTTCTCCTTCCAGGTAAATATCCCTTGCTTCCTGGCCATACGCATCAGTGATCTTCACTTTGCTTCCGCCGTTCAGCACTACAAAAGAGCCATCGGGCAATTGAAAGTTTTTTCTTTCGCCATAGGCCGTTGCAA